>VOFG01003675.1_pt1 | contig 12908 bp, 18 predicted proteins | sample 5384171 | NCBI WGS metagenome assembly VOFG01 (sample SAMN12384726, study PRJNA508395) | human gut metagenome | isolation source: healthy gut F | host: Homo sapiens | reverse complement strand
ATTGTATGAATTTTCATTTGACATTTATTGCTCATTTGAGTTATATCCTTATGCTTCATATACCAGTTCACCAGCAAATACGTCCGGCACACCGGAATGTCTTTGATCGCGCTCTCATCCACCTCAAACGGATTCTGACCCAGTACGACGAAGTCTGCCATCATGCCTTCTGCGATCTGGCCTTTCACGTTCTCCTCGAAACTTGCCTCGGCGCTGCGGATTGTGTAACTGTCGAGTGCTTCCTGTACGGTGAATTTCTGATCCGGCAGGTACGGGCCGACGTGGTCGCGCAGCGTTGTTCTTGTTGACAGCGCACTGCATGCAGGCGAGGGGCATCCGGCAGCTCTACCGGGCAGTCGGTTTCCGTTGCTGACGGAGACGCCGTTGTTCATCAGCGTCTTCCAGCTGTAGCTTGTGCTCGCAAGCTCTTTGCCGACGCGCTCCTCTACGATATGGTTATCGTAATCGAGGAAGATGCTCTGTGCGTAAACGTGAAGATGCATTTTTCGCGATTTTTTCAAGCTGATCGGCTCTTGTGATCTGGCAGTGCACGATGCCGTGGCGGTGATCTTCTCTCGGGTTTTCAGCAGGGCTTTTTCCGGGATTCCGCAGGTGGACGGGTCGTCTGCGTATGGGCGACTGAGGAATGCTGTTCTCGCACCGAGTGCGCCGTCGCCGAGCATTTCAGCGGTTCCGATTTTAAAGCGGTCTGTGCCGATGCCGGTCACATTTCCAGCCTCAACGAAACCTTTTAAGGATTCAGATCGGTAAAGTTGCTCTGCTCGTAAACGCGGACGGTCAGCTCGCCGGACTCCTCGAGTTCTTTGTATGCTTCGTTGACGGTCTGCCACGGAACGGCGCGGTAAACGCGTAATCATCACTCGCTGCTGGTGACGCCGTAGCTGTTCAGGGCTTTGCAGGCGCTGCGGATCATCTTTGATTTCCTCTTTGCTCGGCACCGGAATGCTGTCGTAAACCGGTTCCATTGCATTGTCGAAGAATCTTCCGTCCGGCTCACCGTTTTTCCATACCGATCTCTCCGCCCTCCGGGCGCGGGGTATCTGCGGTGACGCCGAGGAGTTCCAACGCTTGCTGTTGACTACGAGGCAGTGGCCGCACGCTCTCGTCGCGCAGATCGGAACTTCGGTTGATACGCGGTCAAGATCGTAGCGGTTCGGCATGCGGTCCACGTCCGTGAAGTAATCCTGATTCCAGCCGCGGCCCATCAGCCATGCGCCGTCTTTTTCGCGGATGCTCTTTCTGGAAGGTGTCGAGGCAGGCGAGCATATCTTCCAGGCTTTCAGTATGTGCGGCAAGCTGCGCTTTCAGCAGGGAGCTTCCGTAATTTAAAAGGTGCATATGGCTGTCGTTAAAACCGCTGCAGACGAATTTTCCGCCGAGGTCTACAACTTTGTCGCCGGCTGCTGCAAGGGCATCTGCCTCTGCGCTGCTTCCGGCGAAAAACAAATTTGCCGTCTTCTACTGCAAACGCTTCGACAAGCGGCAGTTTTCCGGTGTAGAGAGCTCCGTTTTTGTAAATTGTTTTCATATCATTATCCTCCTACTGTCATCTAAATTTGATTCTATTCTTTTCTGCCCATTTTGCGCAATATACAAATTCAGACACGCCATTCTCATGCGTGTCTGGATTCGCTTTGAATATTTTTTATTTCGTTTTCTCTTCGTAGAACAGGCAGGCGTTCTTGTCTACCGTGCCCTGGCCGAAGTTTCTTGCTTTGTAGTCTTTCAGCAGTTTGAAATACTGGTTCGAGAGAATCAGGATCACTGCTACGTTGACGAAAGGTCGGGATCGCAGATGTGATATCAACGACAGTCCAGATAAAGCCCTGGTTGTTTGGTCTTTACCAGATAGATCGTCCACAGTACGCCCGGCAGAGCGCGGACTGCATAGAAGACTTTTCATGACGATATCTTTCATCTTGCCTTCTTTTTTATACAGATGCTCCAGAATTGCCAGATAGTAGGTGAACCATCCGCCGGAAGTCGTTACAGTAAAAATGACCATGATGACTGCCAGAAGGATGCTTCCAAATTTGCCGAATCCGCTTGCAAATGCACTTAAAGCAAGTGTTCCGCCGTTCGTTCCGTCGGTCCAGTTTCCGCTTAAAGATAACGGAAAGTGCGGTGATCGTACAGATAACCATGGTATCAAAGAATACCTCGAAAGATCCCCACAGACCCTGCTCTACCGGATGCGGTGTTTTGCGGAAGCATGGATCATTGGAGAAGTACCCCATCCAGCCTCATTGGAGTATACGGAACGCGCCATACCCACACGGATAATCTCGCTGACTGCGCAGCCGGCAAAACCGCCGATCGCTGCTGTTCCGGTAAATGCGTTTGTTACGATGGCTGCAAATACGCCAGGAACGCGGTTGATGTTGATGATGATCATGCCAATTCCCATCAAGATATAAAGAACGCTCATAAATGGAACGAGCTTGCTGAACAGACTTGCGATTTTCTTCGTACCGCCGCTTGTAACGACATAGGTCAGAATGCAGAGCAGAACGCCCATCACGATAACGCCTTCTACTTTGAAGCTTCCAAGATTGATATTCTCAATACCGAACGCACCGGCTACGACCTGAGATGCGGTCAGGTTGGAAGAGGTTACGAAGAAGGTGGAGAAAATACCGATGCCGAAGATGAGCGCCGGGATCAGCCACAGCTTGCCCCAGTGGCGCTCCTCGCCAAGTCCGCACTCCATGTAGTAAGTCGGACCGCCGTAGTACTCACCTTTTTCGTTGGTGTGACGGTAGTAGCAGCCGAGGGTAACCTCAACCTGTTTTAATATCATACCAAGCAGAGACGAAAGCCACATCCACATAATGGCTCCCGGGCCGCCTGCTGCAACTGCAGTTGCAACACCGGCGATATTACCGAATCCTACGGTACCGCCGATGGCGGTCGAAATCGCCTCAAACGAGGAAAGCATACCCTTTCCTTCGCTTGCTTCTTTTTCTTTCTGGAACAGTTTTCCGCCGGTTCTCTTCATAATCCAGCCAAAGTGACGGAACTGGAAAAATCCAGAACGAACGGTAAAGTACAGACCGGTCAGAATCATCAGCGCGATCAGCGGCACGCCCCAAAGGACACCGTCCAGCCAGTTAAGAAATGCTATCATGTCAAAAATCCTCCCTTTTTCTTTTCCGGCAACAGTTTTTCTTCAGACGTATCCTGTAACACCCGTTTCGTCTTTCGTTCTCAACCAAACAGATTTCCACCCCGGAACCTTTTGTCACGGTTCCAACTGCAGTACAATAAAAGAACAGCGGTCTTCACCACTGCTCCATTAAATCTACGTTCATGAAGCAATAGCTCCTCCACCAGTACGGTGAGAGTGCACAGCCTGTTCGACTGTGCCCCAACGCAGACAGTTTTCGGGAACTGCCCTGTTTCGGCGAATGCTCCTTTCCCTGCCCGTCCCAGACCCCGTTGTCTCAGGACAGCTACTCTTAGCCTTCGCGCCTCTATTGCCGAATATGTATATTGACAGGTATTATCATATGTTTCTTTTCGCTACTTGTCAATCGTTTTTCGACATTATTTTACAAAAAATTTTATATTTTCGAAATTTGTCCTGATTTATTTGACTCCCTGAGTCTTTTTCTCCTCTGACCTTCAGCTGGTTGAACTTCCACAGACGGAACCATATAGCCGGACTGCTCTTTGGCCAGCTCTTCCACATTCGGGTTGTAAATGATTCCTTTTTACCATTCATTCTCTGTCTGTCATACTGTCCTCCTGTCTGCTGTAGGATCTAAATAAGTATCCCTTCCAGATGATCCATCTCATGCTGGCAGATCTGGGCTGGCCAGCCGGTGAATTTTTGGCGTTGTTTTCCAGTTCCAGTCGTAGTATTCGATTTCGATGTTCTGGTACCGCTTTGTTTTCCGCACGCCTGGCAGGGAGAGGCAGCCTTCTTCTGTTTCGTAGGGGCCGCTTTTGCGGACGATCACCGGGTTGAACATGATGATGTCGCGGAATCCGGCGTTTACGATGATGATGCGTTTTTTCACGCCGATCATATTTGCCGCCATGCCGACGCATGCCTCGCGGTTTGCTGCCAGTGTGTCCTGCAGATCTCTTCCCACCTGCAGATCTTCTTCTGTCGCCGGGATGGATTTCTGTCCGAGGAAGAGAACGTCTCTCATAATTGGTTTTACCATTTGTGTTTCCTTTCTCTTTCGGCCTTAAAGGCCGAAATCGTTTAATTTTCTATTTGAATCCGCATATCGCACGATGTGCATCCGATTACGGTTTTTCTGCCTTTCTGCTCCAATCGTTCTACTGTTCCGCTGCAGAACAGACAGATCCAGTCAATCTGTTTTCCGGCTTTGACGGCCTGCATCATGTTGACGAATTTTGTCGTATCTACATTTTTCGAATTGCAATTCTGCGTCCAATCACCGGAGAGTACTTTTCGCAATTCGCCGTTTTCATTCAGAATAACGGTGTCGCCCTCCCTCGATGTTCCAGTCATACAGCATCTGATCCTCCTGGCGGATGCGCGATTCTGTTCCGTTTTCATCTTTCAAAACAACAACTGCCATGACAGGCTCGTCGGCACCGCGCTCCTCACAGCCGAAATCAAGGTCTTCCTCAATTCGCATTACCTGATATTTCATAAAAACGCCCTTTCGTCAAATATAATTCATGCTTTTTTGTATTCCACACGGTTTTGCTGTTACAAAACTTTTTATTCCTGAATCGTAAAAATCACAACCCGCTCCCGGCTGTCCCCGCCCGGAAACAGATCCATACAGTCGATCTCATCGAGAAATTCCAGTTCCGGCACCGTCATCAGATACGAGATATAAGCATCCGACGGGTAATAGAAAAACAGCTGGATCTCCCGCGGATTTTCGTAGTACGATTCCAGCAGTCTTGCCATCGCTTTTCTTAAGATTTCAAGCGAAAACGGGTTAAAAAATACACCCGGTCCACTTCCACAGGAACGGGAAAAATTTTCGGCGCTCTCCAGCACAAACTCCGTCCGCGCACCAGAGGCCGCCGCCTTTTTGTTTTCCATTGCCTTCGCATAAATCCGGTCATCATACTCCACACCGATGGACCGGCACCGGGTCTGCGCCGATAAGAAGAAATCCACGCGGCCCTTTCCGCATCCGTAATCGAGCAGCGTATTTCCCTTTCGGATCATCCCTGTGTTTGCCATCCGCTCCAGCGCGCAGTATGGGGTCGGCTCATACGGATACCGGTACAGATCCGACCGGCTGTCGTCCCGCCCCATTGTGTGGATCTGAAGCAATCTGTCCCAGCGGTTCTCGTTTTTATCTTCTCTCATCGCCCGTCTCCCGATACTGATACTGTTCAAATAATTCCAGATATTCTTTCTCCACTGCAGCAAACGGCCGCACCGTGTAGTCCAGCGTGATGTGAAGTTTCGGCGCATCCCCCGCCTGCGGTTCCTCCAGCAGATTTGTCAGATCGTACCACAGCAGATCATTGTCGATCTGTTTCATCATCCGCTGCTCCTCCGCCGTCAGATCACTGCCAAGATATTTCTCATAAATCACCGAAAGCAGATGGTCCTCGATCTCGCGGTACCGCGGCATCTCCTGCTTTAATGGCCGCGGCACGTCCGACATGTAACACTCGCTCGCGTCATGCAGAAGGCACGCCAGCACCAGCCGCCGGGAATAGCCGCGCGCGGCCGCCTCTTTCGCACAGCAGATGCAGTGCTCTCCCACTGACCAGAACGTCGTCACATGGCCGTTTCCGCGGCAGATCATCGGCAGCGCATGCGCAAAATCCTCCACACAGAGCAGTTCCGGGCGGGATGCACAGGGTCAAAATGTTTTCTTGTATACGTTGTTATTGTGCTCATTCTTTTATCTCACTATATGATTTTACTGCCGGCTGTCCCGCGTGCGGCTCGCCGATGATTTTTCCATCCAGACCATATCGTACCAGCGGTCGAATTTGTAGCCGCAGTTGTGGAAGGTTCCCACGAGTTCGAATCCGAGATGCGCATGGAACTCGGCGCTGTTTTTCGTCAGATATTCATCCTCGACCTGCGGATAGCCGATGCAGGCGTAGAGGTTCAGAATGCCCATTTTTTCAGGCGGTCCGCCAGCTCTTCATACAGTCTCCGGCCAAGGCCTCCTTTTCTTGCATTGGGATCGAGATAAATGGTCAGCTCGCTCGACCAGTCGTATGCGGCGCGGCCGACAAAGGCATGTGCGTATGCATAACCTTCGATTTTTCCATCCTGCTCGATGACGAGGTATGGATATTTCTTCATGATATCCCGCATACGGTTCTCGAATTCTTCCAGCGACGGCACATCCCACTCGAAAGAAATCACGGTGTGCTCTACGTAATACGCATAAATCTCCAGAATCCGTGCAGCATCCTCTATTTTGCATCTCTGACAGTAATTGTACTCATAATAAATTCCTCCTCTGACCGTACTGCTTGCGTTTTCTGAACTTTATCTTATCACTCCGCTGAAAAATGGACAACATGATTTCCAGATTTCCTTTTTTTCTAAATTTTTCTGTGCTCTTTGCTTTCTTTCCTGTATAATAAAAAAAGAAACAAAACGGATCACTATTTTTCTTCTTAATGAAAGAAAGGAACGTGCCTATGAAAATTTTAAATCTCGAAAACGAAAACCGGAAATTCACCAAGTCCATCGAAAATTTCCACGTCATGGAATATCTCCAGGATTCCAGCGTCTCGCCGATGACTGCCATGGAGGAGTATTACATGAGCAAAATGAATGTGCGCCGCCGCCAGGTTGTCATTGAACTGGACAAGGAGCACTCCGCGATTATCCAGTCCGGTGCGATGCAGTGGATGGGCGGCCATGTACAGGCGACCGCCGGAATCAAAGGGATCGGCGACCTGTTCGGAAATGGCCATCAAAGGCGCCATGACAAAGGAATCTGCCGTAAAACCGGAGTACGTTGGCGACGGATATCTCGTGCTGGAACCGACCTACAAATACATCATTCTTGTGGATGTCGAGAAATGGGGCTCCTCCGGAATGACGATTGAGGACGGCATATTCCTCGCCTGTGACGGCAGAGTCAAAAACAAACTGACCGCCCGCAAGAGTATTTCCTCCGCTGTCCTCGGCGGCGAAGGCTTCTTCAATCTGAGCCTCGTCGGCAGAGGCGCCGTTGCCCTCGAAAGCAACGTACCTGAGGACGAGCTGATCGAAGTCGAACTCGAAAACGACGAACTGAAAATCGATGGAAACCTCGCCGTCTGCTGGTCCTCCAACCTTGATTTCACCGTAGAGCGCTCCACAAAACCCTCGTCGGCTCCGCCGTCAGCGGCGAAAGGCCTCGTCAACGTCTACCGCGGAACCGGCCGCGTCCTCATGAGCCCGGTCGCCCCGACAGATTCCCTGCTGACTGCAACCAACACGACCCAGGCGAACCCCGCTGTGAAGAACAACCTTCCGCCGGAAAATTAAATTCGAATCCTCTCCGCCCCTATGCCTAATACGTATAGAAAAAGTCAAATTAAACCTCGTTTTTTGATTGACACTTTCTTCAAAACATGTTAGCGTAAAATACGCATTTATCTTTACATTCTTAAGAAAAACCATACGATAAAATACATGTTCTGGAGAAAATGATGAATAGAATAAACTGGACTGAACTGAAACCGCAGATTCAGCAGGTCGGGCGATTAAGTCTGCCTGCGATTCTTACACAGATTACTACGATTGCGATGCAATACATTGATTCCGCGATGGTCGGCGCGCTTGGGGCGAATGCTTCGGCGGCGATCGGACTGGTTTTCGTCGACGACGTGGCTCCTCAGCGGTACGATTTATGCGGTTTCAGCCGGTTTTCTGTTCAGGTAGCGCATCAGATCGGGGAAATCATGACAAGAAGGCAAGGGATGTTGTGCAGCATGGCATCGCGTCCGCGCTTGTTGTGTCGGCTGTTTTGTGCCTGATCGGACTTCTGATCAGTCATCCGCTGCCGGGGTGGCTCGGCGGTGCGCAGAAGATCCGGCGGAATGCCACGCTCTATTTTATGATGTTTGCCATCATGCTTCCGTTTTCCCAGCTCAACTCGCTGATGTCGTCCTTCCTGCAGTGCAGCGGTGATATGGTGACACCCAGTATTTTAAATGCCGTTATGTGCGTGCTCGATGTCATTTTCAATGCTCTTTGATTCCGGTTTTCGGTGTCATGGGTGCCGGTATGGGAACGATGCTGGCCTGCGCCGTCATCAGCCTCACGGGTGCCTGGTTCTGTTGTGTCCGCAATCCGCAGCTGCGTCTCCGCCGGAAGGAAAAACGGTTTTCGATGCGAAAATTCTGAAAACTGCATTCAAAATCGGTGTGCCGGTTGCCGTACAGGAAATCGCGATGAACAGCGCCATGGTTGCTGCCACCATGCTGATTGCCCCGCTCGGCTCCATTGCGATTGCGGCCAATTCGTTCGCCGTCACCGCCGAAGGCCTCTGCTACATGCCAGGCTACGGCATCGGTTCCGCCGCGACAACGCTCGTCGGCAGAAGCTACGGCGCCGGAAATTACAAGCTGGCGAAACGCTACGGAAATATCTGCATTGCCATGGGCGCAGTCCTGATGGCCATCACTGGAGGTCTGATGATGATCTTCTGTCCGTTCGTCTTTAGTATTCTGACTCCTGACCCGCAGGTTCGCTCGTTTGCCGCCGAGGTACTCCGCATCGAACTGCTCGCCGAGCCGTTTTTCGGCGCTTCCATCGTTGCCGCCGGAGCCCTCCGCGGAACAGGCGATACGTTTGTGCCAAGCCTTCTGAACCTTGGCAGCATCTGGGTCATCCGCCTCGGTCTCGCGGTGCTTCTCATCACCCCGCTCGGCCTGCGCGGCATGTGGATCGCGATGGCGATCGAGCTGTGCGTCCGCGGATTGCTGCTGCTCTACCGCCAGCATACATCGAAATATTATAAACTGCCCGCAGCCTGACTTGGCGGCAGCGTATAGAAAAAGCGCTTATTTGAGATTTCATTCCCGCCTCAAATAAGCGCTTTCTATTTTACCTTATCCCTTGTTTCAATTCACAGTCGGTATTTTCACGGAGTCTGACATGTCGAAAATAGTTCGACTGTGACTTGCCTCATGTCTGTGGAGGATACCGATTTCTCCGCCCGCCACTGCCGTTATGTTTCTTTTAACAATTCATCCCACCACTTTAGAAGCGGGGACTTCTTGTCTACTGGTATTAAAACTGGATCACTTCCGGCTCGTCCGTAAAGGAGCTGATCATTGCCGTTGCGTTCTGGAAATTTTAAACGTCTCAACCTCCACAACCCGCTCTTTCCCTCTCGTTCCCCAGATCATCAGATGGACCTTATATTCCACCGAATCCCGTGCATAAAGAATGGCTCCTCGCGCAGCAATGATGCGCGTTTTCCTTCGGCTTCCAGTATCTTTTTCCGTTTCATTGCCTGCTCCTGGATTTTTTCGGATCTGGGTTCCTTCTTCGCCGGTGAAGCGTCGTTTCGGGTAATTCTGTGCTTCGCGGGCCAGTTTTTTTTCCAGTAAATCCACGACTTTCGCGTGGCGGCTCGTATGCAGCAGTTTTGCGATCTGTTTTGCGAGGAGTTTTCCCTGCCATTTTTCATAAAGTGCAAGATACCGCAGCAACACTTTATCGCCTGCCTCCGATGCCAGTTTTTCATCTCCGTAATTGCCTCTTCCGTCGCTTCCCACCACGGGCATGACGGTACGAGATACTGATCCGGCACGGCCGGGTAGCAACAGAAATTGAGCGGCGGGAAATTGGCCAGCGATGCCAGACGCATTTCTTCCTCGGTGCAGAACGCCTCGCCGAGTATTCCAGCTTGTCCCGCAGGATCGCAATACGGAATTCAATCTGCCGCAGATACTCGTATCCGTCCACCCAGAAATGACCCGTTTTCCGTAATCAAACAGATGCACTTCCAATGAAAGGCGGCTGAAAAACAGCGTGCACACCGTCTCTCCCTGCCGCACGATCAGAACGTACTGCTCCCCGTCTTTTTCCAGTGCAGCATCTATTTCTCCCTCGTATTCCTTCTGATACGTTCCCGTCAGCTCCGCGTCATGAAAAACGAGAAAGCTCTCTGCCGCATCGTTCATCAGATAGACAAGCCAGATCTCCTTTTCTCCTCCCCGTACCGCTCACCCGGAAGCAGCAGCTCGAACTGCCCCTGCGAAAGAAGCACATCCAGCCTTTCCAGTTCCTCGGTCCATGTGATATTTTCTGCAATTTCCATTCCGTGATTCTCCCCTGTTTTCTTTTACTTCCTATGATACACCATAAAAAGGCTCCACTGCAATCCAAAGCAGTAGAGCCCCTTCTCCAAATTTTTCTGTTATTAATCCGTCCCGTTATCCGGCACATGCCGTCCGCACTTTCTCGTCCAGCGTCGTCTGAATCTCTTTTTAAATTCACCGGTTTCGGAATATGCCCGCGTCCGCGCACCGCTTTGCGGTCCGTTGCAAAAGTATTTTGCTGTCATCGCAAAAAATCGGAACATCATTGTCCTCACGCACACTGTTTCGAATTTTTTCGTCGCCTCGATGCCATCCATCACCGGCATCTGCATATCCATGAAGATCGCAAAATAGCTTCCCGGATACGACGCTTCAAACTGATCCACGGCCTTGGAACCATTCTCCGCCCAGTCCACGACAAGGCTGAGGCTTCCGAGCAGCTCCGTCGCAACCTCTGCATTCAGTGCATTATCCTCCGCAAGCAGAACAGCAGCACACCTGCAATCAGTGCCACCAGATACAGCGGGTGGTCAAACAGATACGCCACGATGGTCGGTGTCTCCACGTTCATGCTCGTAAATGCGGTGATCGCCGGATGGCGGGAAAATGCAAACTCCTCCTCTCGTATTTTCCTTTTTTCGCAGGCAATAAAAAAAGCACCATAGATTCTCCTACCGTGCATTTCAGTCATTTCTCCCTATTTATTTTATAAGAAATGTTCCATATTTACGCAGCTGGCTGCCATTTTACAGGCCTTGTAGCTTTTGCGTCACAGCCTTTCGACTGCTTTGCCGAGATTCTTTTTATTTTAATTCATTGCTGTAAGACTCTCTTCTCCTTTCCCATCGGAATATGATATAATGACCTCTTGATTTTGGCAGATTATGTTTTAACATTGGAGGTGTACGATGAAATACAGACTCATGACAGAAAACGATTTAGAATATGTTGTCGAAAAAAATAATGAATACTACAACAATGTCGAAGGCTGCTGGACCTATGAAAAAAGCCTATAAGAGAATTTATCAGGTACTCACAATGGAAAATTCCTGAAGTAAACTGCGGAATCGCAAGTATGTGTTTCGTCTTGAAAAAGCAGCAAAAATATAGTATAATATTTTTGTTTCTGACCTGGCTGAAACATTTATAATTCTTGTTTCTGTAGCTCGAATATTTGTTATGATTAGAAAGTTGCTGAACGGAGATATCGATAGAGTTGCGGACATATGGTTAAAGACAAATCTGAAAGCACATTATTTTATTTCCAATCAATACTGGAAAAGTAATTATGATTGATAGAATATGCTTTTTATAATAGGCAACCATCATACTCCATCTAAAATTGATGGACTTGATTTTCAAATACAATGGGAAGCTGATTTGCTTGAAAATTTAACGGTTATGGATAAAGAAAAAGAACAGGAAAAGATAAAAAAAGTGTATAGATGAAAACTTTAAAACAAACACAGGAAAAAGGATAGCTTATAATCGCTTTATTTTAGATTAGTAGTAGATTATTACAGTTATGTATTTTACTCAAGTTTCGGATTTAGGTTTTATGTAGTCTTTCCTTATGGTCACGGCCTTGATGAGATGACGGGCGATGTGCCAGATGATGTTTTGCGTCCTGACTGCCAAAACAGTAGGTCCTTCTTACCCCCGAACAGTTTCGAGATTGACTAAATTTCCGTGACATACGGAAATCCTCAAAAGCCTTTTTTGCCCAAGTCATCTCTCAACCTAAATCGAAACTTGGGTAAATTATAATTATGAGATGCTACGTGCTTTTTTGTTCAATATACCTAAACGTCGATTTAAATGCACTTGCGATAAGTTTGGTTTGAAAGTAAGGATATAGAACAATTTATGGAAAGCCTCTTTGTCGCTGAGCGAGAGGAACGGCATGTATTGAAAAGAAAACAATACGCTTTTCGCAAGCCTCAAATCACCAACTAAGTCCTTCATCGTCTATTTGCGTGTACACGTTCTCTCATTATTAGATAAGTGAGCTGAAATACCCACTTCTGCCTACAATACCCCCTTACCCCACAATGCGCTTGCAGTGGGTGGCAACCTCTTCCACGATCTCTTCAGAGCACGAGCCGCAATCAGCTCTGAAACGATTGATAACAAGATTGTTCTGTTCAAACCTTTCGAAGAATCTCTTCAGCGTGTCCTTCTGATGGAAACGGACGTTTGTGTTGCCGTCGCTGTTCTCAATGCCGACAATCAAATCTCCAATAACCGCCACACCTGGTCGATAACCAAGGAACTTCTTGTATGTATGCTTTGCATCATATTTCTCTGTTTCTATGAACTGGTGGTCGAAATCAACATCATACATCTCACCCTCTTTTCAGCTGACCAGCTGCACACATACAATTGAGCAGTAAGGTATTGAGGGTGTCAGCCGTATAATTGCTCCATCATTGCAAATATTCCTCCAAAAGGAGTGAGTTAGACTCAATGTCAAACCAGCAAATTTTGAGAGGGAGTTATGGCGATAGTTGTTGATACATGCTCATTGGTGATGATTGCCAAGAATTATCTTCCCTTGGATAAGGACGGACAGTTGTACTCATTCCTGGAAGAGGCGTTCTCCCGCAAGGATTTGATGCTACTTGATGTGATTCTGGATGAATCAAAACGCA
>VOFG01002727.1_pt1 | contig 12908 bp, 20 predicted proteins | sample 5384171 | NCBI WGS metagenome assembly VOFG01 (sample SAMN12384726, study PRJNA508395) | human gut metagenome | isolation source: healthy gut F | host: Homo sapiens | reverse complement strand
GCTGTTCCAGAGGCAGCTCCAGCTCTGCGCGTCCTCTTCGGAGACGTATTTTGTGTTATAGATCAAGCCCACCGTGCCCCAGGTGTAGGGGACGGAATAGGCATTGGTGGGATCGTATGCCTGGTCGCGGAAGCTGTCGTCGATGTACTGGTAGTTCGGGATGTTGTCAAAATCCAGCGGCTCGAGCATATCCTCGGAGATGAGCTTCGCAATCATATAGTCCGAGGGGATGATGACGTCGAACGTCGTACCGCCGGTTTTGAGCTTGGTGTACATCGACTCGTTGGAATCAAAGGTCAGGTAGTTGACCTTGATGCCGGTCTCCTCCTCAAAGGCCGCAATGACATCGAGGCAGTCATCCGTGCCGTCGGAGATGTACTGGCCCCAGTTATAGACGGTGATCTCGTTGGCGGCGGCCTGCGCCGTTGTGGGCAGCATGGCCACGAGCAGCAGCGCGATCAGCAGGAGAGAAGCAATGCGTTTTTTTCATGCGCGTGCCCTCCTTGTCTTTACCCGGTTCTTGTCAGACTTCGCCTGAAGCAGGTTCATCACGGACATCAGGATCAGGATCGCGAGGAACATCAGCGTGAACAAGGCATAGATCTTCGGCTGGATGGGCTTTTTTGACATAGTTGTAGATCTCGACCGGGAGCGTGATGAAGCTGGAACCCGTGACGAAATACGAAATGACGAAGTCGTCGAGGCTCATGGTAAAGGCCATCAGGGCGCCGGAGATAATGCCGGGCATGATCTCATGGATGACGACCTTTGTGAACGCCTGAAGGCGTGCAGCCGAGGTCCAAAGCGGCCTCGACGAGGTCCTTGTCCATCTGCTGAAGCTTTGGCATGACGTTCAGAATGACATAGGGGAGGTTGAAGGTGATGTGCGCGATCAGAAGCGTCCAGAAGCTGAGGATGGAATTGATGCGGAGCATCGTGCCCGTAAAGGCGAACAGCAGCGCGAGGGCGACGCCGGTGACAATGTCGGGATTCGTCATCGGGATGTTCGTCAGCGTCATGACAGCCTTACGCAGCTGCCCTTCATCGAGTGGATGCCGACGGCGGCCATCGTGCCGACGACGGTCGCGATGACGCTGGAGAGCACGGCGATGATCAGCGAGTTGCGCAGGAGCGTCAGCAGCGTGGAGTCGCGAAGAGGTTCGCATACTGCCGGAAGCGTGAAGCCCTTGAAGGTCGCGATGTCGAGGCCCTCATTGAACGAGGCCACGGCCAGCACGATCATTAGGGACATACAGGAAGATGAAGACCAGAATGGTCACGGTGCGGTTAAAGTGCTTCATACCTTTGCCATGACCTCCTCTTCATCGGTTTCGCCGAAGCGGTTCATGATCGATACGCAGATGAAAATGATCAACCATCAGGATCAGACTCATTGCCGCGCCGAGGTTCAGGTTATACGCGGTTTTGAACTGGGACTCGATGACGTCGCCGATGAGGTCGTGCCAGTGGAGCCGAGCTTCTGCGAGATGTAGAACGTGGACACCGCCGGGACAAAGACCATCGTGAGGCCGGAAGGATGCCCGGGCCGAGAGCGGCAGGATGACCTTCGTAAAGACCTGTGACGGGCGTGCAGCCGAGGTCGCTCGCGGCCTCGATGAGGCGGCGTGTCGATCTTCATGATGACGGTGTAGAGCGGCAGGATCATGTACGGCAATGTAGTTATAGACCATGCCGAGGATGACCGCGCCGTTCGTCCGGATGAGCGGCAGCGGCGAGGGCCGATGGCGCGGATGAAGTTGTTGATGATGCCGGTGTCCTCGAGCATGGCGACCCACGCGAGTGTGCGGAGCAGGAAGCTCATGCACATCGGGAGCATGATGAGCATCGAGAAAGCGCTGCGTGAGCGGCTTGCACTGCGCGATGAAGTAGGCCCACCGGATAGCCGATGACCAGGCAGATCAGCGACGCGAAGGCGAGAGCCAGATCGAACGCAGGAAGATCGGCAGGTACGTGCCGATGCATGGCGAGGTTCGCCAGCGTGAACTGACCGGTCATGGAGTCGACGCCGTCGATGATGTTCGTCTCGCCGATGAAGTTGGCGACGAACTCGTTGACGGGGTAGCGGTAGATCTCGGTCGGCGTACCGATCTGCTGGATCTCGCCCGCGTTCATGACCACGATCTTATCGGACATGGTCAGCGCCTCCTCCTGGTCGTGGGTGACGAAGATGAAGGTGATGCCGACCTCCTGCTGAATGTACTTGAGCTCCTGCTGCATCTCCTTGCGCAGCTTCAGGTCGAGCGCGCCGAGCGGCTCGTCGAGCAGCAGCACGCTCGGCTCGTTGACGAGCGCGCGGGCGATGGCGATGCGTTGCTGCTGACCGCCAGAGAGCTCGGTCACGTTGCGGTCGGCGTAGTCCTCGAGACTCACCAGACGCAGCATACGCATGACCTTCTGGGCGATAACGTCCTTCGGCTCCTTCTTAATGGTCAGGCCGAAGGCGATGTTGTCGTAGACGTTCATGTGCGGGAAGAGCGCGTATTTCTGGAACACGGTGTTGATCTCGCGCTTGTAGGGCGGGACGTTCACGATATCCTCGCCGTCGAAGAGGACCTTGCCCTCGGTGGGCTGCAGGAAGCCGCCGAGGATGCGCAGCAGCGTCGTCTTGCCGCAGCCGGAGGGACCGAGCAGCGTGACGAACTCGTTTTCGTAAATATCCAGGCTGACGCCCTTGAGGACGACCTGCCCGTCCTCAAAGCTCTTGACGATGTTCTTGAATTGAATGATCTTTTTCTTTTCTTCGGCCATTTCCGATATCCTCACAATTTTATAGAATAGTAGTTAAAAAAGCGGGGGCGTGCAGACCCAGAGGATGCGCGCGGTGGTCTTGCGTTCATTTTTGAGGTAGTGGAACGTTCTGCCGTGGAGATAGAACGTTTCGCCGCGGCACACGACGCTGCGTTCGCCGTCGCACTCTAAAATGACGCTGCCGTCAAGCACGTAGCCGAACTCCTCGCCGTTGTGCGGCTCGACCTCGAACGATTCGCCGCCGGCGGGAAGTTCCAATAAAATGGGCTCCATCTGGTTCTTCTGCGTGTTGGGAACGATCCAGTTGACCGTGCAGTCCTCGCGCTCGTCAACGAAGAAATCGTCGGCGCGGAAGACAAACTGGTCGTTTTTATCCTCCTGGAAGAATTCCGAGAGGTTGGTGCCGAGGGCCTCGAGGATATCGCTGAGCGAGTCGATCGAGGGGGAGGTGAGGTCGCGCTCTAACTGGGACAAGAACCCCTTTGTGAGCTCGCTTCGGCTGGCAAGCTCCTCCAGAGTCAGTCCCTGTCGCGTTCGCAGCTGTTTGATCTTATTGCCAATGTCCATGCACATGCCTCCTCGTTTGATATACTAAACTTTTGGTCAGTTTTTGCTAAACCGAAATCATTATACACACAGCGCGCAAAATTGCAAGAGTATATTTAACAAAAAGTTCAATATTTTGAACTTTTGAAAAATAAAACAGCGAAGAGCCGATTGCAGCTCTCCGCTTGTGGGATTTAACTAAAATACTTCTTTTGAAACGGGACCTCATCCACCTGAAATTCGCGTCCGTGCAGATATTCGAGGATGCCTGCGTCGGTGGGGAAGTCGAAGCGCAGGCGGTAGGAGTAGAGCGCCTGATGCGTTTCGCCATATTTGCGGTTCACGCTGCCGACGCCGTATTTGCCGTCGCCGAGCAGGGGATGGCCGAGGTCGGCCATGCTCGCGCGGATCTGATGCGTGCGGCCCGTGAGCAGCTCGACCTCCAGAAGCGACAGCTCGCCGCGCGTCTGGAGCGTTTGGTATAAGGTGATCGCGCTGCGGCCGTCCGGCACGGGGCGGTGGTAAACGCGGACGGTGTTGCTCTTCTCGTCCTTGCGCAGAAAGCACTCGATGCGGCCCTTCGGCGGCTCGACGCGGCCGAGGGCGATACATAAATAGTATTTGGCGATCTCGCGGTCGCGGATCTTGTCGTTCAGGATGCGCAGCGCTTCAGCGTTTTTCGCCGCGACGACAATGCCACCAGTGTTGCGGTCGATGCGGTTGCAGAGGGCGGGGGTGAAGGCGTTCTCCTCGCGTGGCCGCCACTCGCGCTTTTGATAGAGGTAGGCGAGCATGTGGTTGACGAGCGTATTGACTTTCTCGTGCTCGTCGGCGTGGGCAAGCATTCCCGCGGGCTTGTCGAGCAGCATGATGTTCTCGTCCTCGTAGACGATCTTGAGCCGCGGCGTCGTGATCGTGAGGTAGACGTTCTCCTCGCTCGGCGATTCGAAAAACTCATCGTTGATGTAGCACTGCAAAATATCGCCCGCGACGAGCTTCTGGTCGCGCTGGGCGCGCGCGCCGTTGACCTTGATGCGCTTTAGGCGGATGTACTTCTGCGCGAGCGACGCGGGGAGCAGGGGGATGGCCTTGCCGAGAAAGCGGTCAAGCCGCTGATTTTCGTCATTTTTTCCGATGTGAAACTCCCGCATGGGCGGCACCTCCGCTTGCGCAGCGCGCGATTTTCTGCTATTGTACGATAGCGGGCAAAAAAATGTAAAGAAATCCTGTCAAAATTTTTGCCGCAACCGTGAAAAAAGTATTTGACAATCGAGAAAACGTCCTCTATAATATCAATCCGTGTCATTGCGAGGTGTAGCATGGTTTTAGATGTAAAACGTATCATTAACGGACCCCCCGGAGGCAGAATTCCGTTTGACTTTACAGAGGACTTTTCTGATGTGGACTTCGGCGGCGTGTGTCCTGCGGTTCGGCCGGTCTCAGTGGTAGGGCAGGCAGAGAACATTGCCGGGATGCTGCTGGTTGCAGTTTGACCTGACTACAACGCTTACCGCCGTGTGCGATCGCTGCGGAGCGCCGTTTGATCTTCCGCAAGGTCCGATATCCGTTCGAGGTCGTGCTGGTGAGGAGCTGGAGGAAGACGACAACGAACCGTGGGTGCTCGAGCTGGACAACGATGGCTGTTGATCTCACGACATCGGACGACGGCGACGTTCATCCTCAATATGCCGAGCCAGACCCTGTGCCGCCGGACTGCAGGGGCTTGTGTTCCGCTGCGGCGTCAATCTCAATCTCGGGAAGTGCCGCTGCAAAAGGAACCGGACCCCAGGTTCGCTGCCCTGCAGCAGCTTTTGGATAAAATAAATTCAATATGCCGTGAGGCATTTAACTTTAAGGAGGTGTACAGCATGGCAGTACCCAAGAGAAAAGTATCCCGTCAGAGAAGTGATAAGAGACGCAGTTCCACTGGAAACTGGCGATCCCGGCGTCGTCGCTTGCCCGAAGTGCGGCGAGCCGCGCCAGCCTCACAGAATGTGCAAGGCTTGCGGCTACCTACAACGGTCGCGTCATTTCTGTTGAAGGTCATCGATACGAGAATGAGTCGCAGGCTGAAAGTCTCTCTGATTCGGAACCCTCGGAAAGAAAATAGAATTCGTGGGGCGGAACTCCTGCCCGCCCGCTTTTTCAATTTTTTGATGCAAGAGGGCCGATGGTTAGCCTTGGGCGTAACCTCCCTACGAAAATTTCGGTTCCGGCGATAACTGTATTTGTAATATTTTGGGGAAGGCATTTGCTGCGATAAAGAGTCGTCCGCCCCTGCGATCGCAAAATTGCGCCGCTTTGGAAAAAAGGAGGTAATGATATGGCAAAACCCATTGTCGCCATTGTTGGGCGGCCGAACGTCGGCAAATCGCTGCTGTTCAACAAATTGACCGGGCGGCGGATGGCCATTGTCGAGGATACGCCGGGCGTCACGCGCGACCGCATCTACGGCGACTGCGAGTGGTGCGGCAGGAGCTTCCTGCTGGTCGATACCGGCGGCATTGAGCCGGGCACCGACAACGACATGCTCAAGTTCATGCGCCGTCAGGCGGAGATCGCCATTGAGACGGCGACGGTCATCGTGATGGTCGTCGATGTGACCGTCGGCCTGACCGCGGCGGACGCGGAGGTCGCGTCGATGCTCAAGCGGTCGAAGAAGCCGGTCGTGCTGGCGGTCAACAAGTGCGACCAGACCGGCGGCGTCAACCCGGAGAGCTATGAGTTCTATTCGCTCGGCCTCGGCGACCCGATCGAAGTCTCGGCTGTGCACGGACACGGCACGGGCGACCTGCTGGATGCCTGTGTCGAGGCCTTCCCGGAGGACGACGAGGAGGAATACGACGAGGACGTCATCAAGGTCGCCATCATCGGCAAGCCGAATGTCGGAAAGTCGAGCCTGCTCAACAAGATTCCTCGGCGAAGAGCGCGTGATCGTCTCCAACATGGCCGGCACCACCCGTGACGCCATTGACAGCTATTTTGAGAACGAATCGGGCAAGTTCCTCTTTATCGATACGGCCGGAATGCGACGCAAGTCCAAGGTGGACGACGCCGTGGAGCGCTACAGCAATATGCGCTCCGTCTCCGCCATCGAGCGCGCGGACGTATGCCTGATCCTGATCGACGCCAACGAGGGCGTCACCGAGCAGGACACGAAGGTCGCGGGCCTGGCCCACGAGGCTGGAAAGGCGTCTATTATCGTGGTCAACAAGTGGGACACGGTAGAAAAGGACACAAACACCATGAACGAGATGACGAACAACATTCGCCGCGACCTCAGCTATATGACCTACGCGCCGGTGGTATTCATCTCGGCGCTGACCGGCCAGCGTGTGGACAAGCTGTTTGAGATGATCAACGCCGTCTCAAACCAGAACCCATGCGCATCACGACCGGTATGCTCAATAATATTCTGGAAGATGCGACCGCGCGCGTGCAGCCGCCGACGGACAAGGGACGCCGCCTGAAGATCTATTATATGACGCAGGTCGGCGTAAAACCGCCGCACTTCGTTATTTTCTGCAACGACGCTAAGCTGTTCCATTTCTCCTACCGGCGCTATATGGAAAACCAGATCCGCGCCGTGTTCGGCCTGACCGGCACGCCGGTGAAGATCACGATCCGGCAGAAGGGCGACGACGCAGAAAAATAAGCGTTTGCTGGTGAGGCAAACGCGCGTGCCAAGCATTGCGGCGCGGCCATTCCGGCAGACCGGAAAAAATTCGCGGAAACCGGAAAAAAAGTGCTTGCATTTTCGGGGAGTTCTGCTATTATAATGGTCGGCGTTTTCAGACGCCGCACGACTTTCAATGGCAAGGAGGTGCAGTGATGGCAAAGTGCGATATTTGCGGCAAGGGCGTGACGTTCGGCATTAAGGTCTCCCATTCCCACAGACGCTCCAACAGAGCGTGGAAGCCCAATGTTAAGCGCGTGAAAGCAATCGTTGACGGTACTCCGCGCCATGTGTATGTCTGTACAAGATGCTTGCGTTCGAACAAGGTTGAGCGCGCCATCTGATTCGATGACACATAAAAGACAAGCTGAAAGGCTTGTCTTTTTCTTTTTCTGGCTGTGTGACCTTGGTAACTGGCACTTGCGAAAACCGGCAAAACGTGATATGGTAATAACACCACAAAAACTGGGGTGAAGAGATGGCAAATATCTATTCCATTCCGCTCTCGGACATCGTTTCGGAGTTTAATCTGGATTTTTCTATAAATCGTCGGACTTTGACAAGATCCACGTGACCGTAGACGATGTGAGCCGCCCGGGCCTGTATCTTGCGGGCTTCTTCGATCATTTTGAGCCGATGCGGCTCTATGTGTGCGGAACGGTGGAGGTGGCGTATCTGCAGAAGCTGTCGAGCGAGGAGCGCAGCATCATCTTCGATCATTTTCTGTCGTACATGTGCCCGGCGCTCATTTTCTCGCGCGGCTTCCAGCCGACGCCGGAGTGCCTCGAGATGGCGAAGAAATATAATGTGACGGTTCTCGGCTGCCGCGAGGCGACGAGCTATCTCGTCTCCGCGCTGATCGTCTACCTCAAGAGCGCACTGGCCCCGCGCGTGACGCGCCACGGCGTTCTGGTCGAAATTTACGGCGAGGGTATCCTCATCAACGGCGACAGCGGCATCGGCAAGAGCGAGACGGCCATCGAGCTGGTCAAGCGCGGCCACCGCCTCATCGCCGACGACGCCGTCGAGATCAAGAAGGTCTCCTCCCGTGAGCTGGTGGGCGCGGCGCCGGAGGTGCTGCGGCACTATATTGAGATTCGCGGCATCGGCGTCATCAATGTCGCCAAGCTGTTCGGCATGGGCGCGGTCAAGGACGCGACGAGCGTCGATCTGATCGTCAATATGGTCCCGTGGCGCGACGGCGAGGCATATGATCGTCTCGGCATGGAGACGCAGTACACGGAGATCCTCGACGTCAAGGTGCCTAGCATCACCATCCCGATCACCCCCGGCCGGAACCTTGCCGTCATCTTCGAAGTCGCCGCCATGAACAACCGCCAGAAGCGCATGGGCTACAACGCGGCGCTCGAGTTCACGGAGCAGATGAGCCGCTTCTTTGAAAACAAGAATCAATAAAACGAAAAGTCGAGCGTTTTACGCTCGACTTTTTGTTCCAATTTGCGCCATGCTGTGCTATACTATATCTTGAGTAAGTTTGTTTCGGAGGTGGCCATGAACTTCAAGGACGAAGCCGTGCGCAGCGCACGGGAGGCCGGGATCGAAATACGGGAAAACGAGCCGCTCGCAGCGCATACGTCGTTCCGCATCGGCGGCCCGGCGCGGTGGATGGCGTTTCCAAAGACCGTTGGAGAGGTGCAGACGCTGCTGCGCCTTGTGCGGGAAGCGGACATCCTGGTGCGCCTGCTCGGCGCAGGGACGAACGTGCTCGCGCCCGATGGGGCGTGGACGCGCTGGTGCTCTGTCTGAAGGACGCGCTGCGCGGTGTGCGGCTTCCGGAAGGAACTGCATCGAGGCGATGGCTGGAGAAACGCTTGCGTCTGTTGCAGTGTTTGCCAGAAAAAATCGCCTGACCGGGCTGGAATTTGCACATGGCATACCGGGTACGCTCGGGGGCGGCGTGTATATGAATGCGGGGGCCTATGGCGGAGAGCTGCGGCAGGTCGTGCGGCAGGTGACATTCCTGCATGCGGATGGCCGCCTGGAAACGTTTGAAAATGGAGATTGCGCGTTCGGCTACCGCACGAGTGTGTTTGAGAACATGCCGGGCGTGATCGTCTCGGCAAGATTGGCCTTGCAGCCGGGTGAAGCGGCGACCATTGAAGCGAAAATGCGGGAGTTGATGGAAAAGCGCCGCGCGTCGCAGCCGCTGGAGCTGCCCTCGGCGGGCAGCACGTTCAAGCGGCCGGCGGGGCATTTTGCCGGGCCGCTCATTCAGGACGCGGGGCTGAAGGGCCGGGGCGTCGGCGGCGCGAAGGTGTCGGAAAAAGCACGCAGGCTTTGTGGTGAATTTTGACCACGCGACGGCGGCAGATGTCCGCGCGACAATCGCACTCGTGCAGAAAACGGTATATGAAACCTCTGGCGTCCGGCTGGAGCCGGAGGTGCGGATCTGGTAGGAGAATGGTATGCAATTTGTAATTGTATCTGGCCTTTCCGGGGCCGGGAAGAGCAAGGCCGCGTCTGATCTGGAGGATTTCGGCTTCTATTGTGTGGATAATATGCCAGCGGAGATGATCCCGCAGTTTGCAAGCCTCTGCCTGGCGACGAAGGGGCGATATGAGAAGGTGGCGCTCGTGACCGATGTGCGCGGGAGCCTGACGTTTGACGCACTGTTCCGCAGTCTCGACCGGCTGGACGAGATGCACCTGAACTATTCCATCCTCTTCATCGAGGCGGGAACGGAGACCATCATCAAGCGCTACAAGGAGACGCGGCGGAGCCATCCGCTCACAAAGGACGGCACGCCCATTTCGGACGCGATCGCCCGCGAGCGGGAGCTGCTCCAGCCCATCCGCAACCGGGCAAGCGCCATCATCGACACGACGAATCTATCCAAAGGCAAGCTGCGCGGCATGCTGATCGACCTGGTCGCGGGCGGCATCCATGAGCGGGCGATGCACGTCGATGTGCGCTCGTTCGGCTTCAAATACGGTCTGCCGCTGGATGCGGACCTTGTCTTTGACGTGCGATTTCTGCCGAATCCCTATTATATCCCGGGCTGAAGCACCAGAACGGGTTGGATGAGCCGGTGCGCAATTTTATTTTCCAGTATCAGCAGACGAAGGATTTTCTGGAAAAGACCGAGGATCTGCTGGATTTCCTGCTGCCGAATTTTGTGGACGAGGGAAAGTCGGAGCTGGTGATCGCCGTCGGCTGCACTGGCGGCAAGCACCGGTCGGTCTGCCTCGCAAAGGAATTTGCGGACTTTATCACGCGGCGCGGCTGCGCCGTCACGCTGGGACACCGCGACATCTCCAGAAGGTGAGCCGATGGGAACATACACGGAAAATATCCGCCTCTATGAGCCGGGTCACCGGCCGCCGCGCCTCGTCGCCATCGGCGGCGGGCATGGCCTATCCGCGATGCTGCGCGGACTGAAGCGCTATACGCGCGACATTACGGCGATCGTCACCGTTGCAGACGACGGCGGAGGCTCCGGCGCGCTCAGAGAGGACCTCGGCATGCTGCCGCCGGGCGACATCAGAAACTGCATTCATGTCTCTTGCAAATACGGAGCCGACGATGCAGAAGCTGCTCAATTACCGATTTACCGAGGGAAGCCTTGCCGGGCAGAGCTTTGGAAACCTGTTTCTCGCGGCGATGAACGGCATCTCAGGCTCGTTTGACGAGGCTGTCCACCGGATGGGCGACGTGCTGGCCATCACGGGCCGCGTGCTGCCAGTGACGAATCAGGACGTGCATCTTGAGGCCGAATTTGAAGATGGCTCCCGCTGTCTCGGCGAGAGCAAAATTTTACTACGCGAAAAAAAGAGAACGACTGCCGCATCCGGCAGGTGCGCCTTGTGCCGGAGCACCCGCAGGCGCTGCCGGACAGTCTGGAGGCCATTGCCCGGGCCGATCTCATCATCCTCGGGCCGGGGAGCCTCTATACGAGCATCATCCCAAATTTCCTTGTGGACGGTATCGCGGATGCGATCGCGGCGCAGCCGCGCCGTGAAGGCACTGGTACTGAATGTGATGACGCAGGACGGCGAGACAGAGGGCTACACCGCGAGCGACCATGTGAAAGCAATTTTGCACCATGCAGGGCCGAACGTCGTGGACGTGTGCGTCGCGAACTCCCGCCCCCGTGCCGGAGGAGAGCCTCGCGCCGTATCTGGCTGAGGGCGCGGAGCCGCTCCGGCTCGACCGCGAGGAGATCATGGCGCTGGGCGTGGCCGTGCGGGAATTCCCGCTCTGCTCGAGCGGGCGCTACATCCGGCACAACCCCGACGAGCTGGCGAAGGCCGTGCTCGATGTGTGGAAAGAATTTCGAATTCACTGAAGGAGAAAATAGAATGTCATTTTCCTCCAATGTCAAGGCGGAGCTGTGCCGTCCGCGATTTCGCGGCGGACGGAGGCACTGGCCGAAGCGGCGTGCTGCTCTACTGCAACACGTTTACCGGCTCCGCCGTCCGCGTCGTGACCGAGAGCCGTGACTTTGCAGAGCGTCTGCCGCGCCTGTTCAAAAAAGCGTTCGGTGTCGGCTTCGACGAAACGCCGAATCCCGATGAGCCAGGAAGCTCCTGCTTGCCATCGAGCAGAAGGACAAGCTGGAGCGGTTGCTCACGGCGCTCGATATGCGGGCGGACGGCGAAGTCGCGCTGCACGTGAACTTTGGCTTGCTCGAAGAGGAGCCGGAGCAACTGGCCTTTTTCCGGGGTGCGTTCCTCGCGGGCGGGTCGGTCACAGACCCGGCGAAGCGCTATCATCTGGAGCTTGCTACGCCGCACCTCAAGGTCAGCGCCGAGGCGTCAGTCCTGCTGCGGGAGATCGGCTTTTCGGCCAAGGAGACGAGCCGTGCGGGCAACAGCATTTTATATTTCAAGCAGAGCGACACGATCGAGGACTTTCTGACGGCCATCGGCGCACAGGTCTCGGCGATGGGCGTCATGGAGGCGAAGGTCGAAAAGACCTGCGCAACGGCGTCAACCGCCGCGTCAACTGCGAGACGGCAAACCTCAGTAAAGCCGTTGACGCCTCGTTTGAGCAGCTGGCGGCGATCCGGCGGCTAGAAGAGGCGGGCGTGCTCGAGACGCTGCCGCAGAAATTACAGGAGACGGCGCGGCTCCGCCGGGAGAACCCGGAGGCGACGCTCTCGGAGCTGGCCGAAATGCCGGATCCGCCGGTGAGCAAGTCGGCGATCAATCACCGAATGCGAAAATTGATGGAACTTTCAAAGACACTGTAAGGAGAACACTATGGGCTTCGTGCATCTGCATGTGCATACCGAATACAGCCTGCTCGACGGCGCGTGCCGCATCCGCGACATCATGGCGCGCGTGAAGGAGGTCGGGCAGGAGGCCGTCGCCATCACCGACCACGGCAACATGTACGGCGTGATCGACTTCTATCGCGCGGCGAAGGCCGCGGGCGTGAAGCCGATTATCGGCTGCGAGGTCTATGTCGCGCCGCGCACGCGCTTCGGACAAAGAGCACGCGTTCGACCGCGAGGCGTATCACCTTGTGCTGCTCTGCGAGAACGAGACGGGATACCGAAACCTCAGCTATATGGTCTCGCGCGGGTATCTCGACGGGTTTTATAACCGGCCGCGCGTCGACATGGAGCGCTGCGGGGAGCCCCACGAGGGCATCATCGCGCTCTCGGCGTGTCTGGCCGGGCGGGTGCCGCAGGCGCTGCTGCACGACCAGTATGAGGAGGGCCAAAAAGGCCGCGCTGGAATACGCGGAGATCTGCGGGCCGGAGCATTTCTATCTCGAATTGCAGGATCACGGCCTCGAGGAGCAGCCGCGCGTCAATCAGGGCATTCGTGCGCCTTTCACAGGAGACCGGGATTGCCGCTCGTCGCGACGAACGACGCGCACTACCTCCGGCGCGAGGATGCGCGGACGCAGGATATCCTGATGTGCATCCAGATGGGCAAGACCGTCGACG
>VOFG01001368.1_pt1 | contig 12910 bp, 13 predicted proteins | sample 5384171 | NCBI WGS metagenome assembly VOFG01 (sample SAMN12384726, study PRJNA508395) | human gut metagenome | isolation source: healthy gut F | host: Homo sapiens | reverse complement strand
TCAGCAACGCTTTACGTGCTTCGAACTGTTTGCCATATCACGGGTATAATGTCTTCTTTGACAGTCACGCAACGAGGAACGTTATCCCAAGTCGTGCAGGCGGTACAGAAGATCCTGCCGAAAAACGCTTTCATTCACCGATACCTCCAAATCTTCATTGGTAGCAGCGATGATGGGACATTGAAATTCGGTCTGCCTTGTCTCCGACCGGCGATACCGCCTCTCTGTTCTCACCAAATATCTCACGTTCATATCGGTGGCGGCTCCAACCTTATGCGGTGCATGATTTTCTGAAAGGCGGAACCTTCTACGGGCGAATATAGGGCATACAGGATTGTCCTGCCTGACGTTCTTTCAGTATGGAACGGATCAGGGGGACAAGTTTATCCTCCACAAGCTTGTTTGGGAATATAGCTCATCGTGAGCCGAGTTTCATGCTTTCCACGGCGGTATTAACTTCGGCGTAGTCGGTCATAATGACCAACCGTATTATTTCCACTCCTTATCCGGCACGGCAGTCACGGCGGTGTACCTGTATCTTCAACGACCAGTGTCAGAACTCCATTATCATATTCAGTAATCAAAGAAACACCGCCTTCTTCTGTGAACTTGACAGCGTTTTTGACAGCAGGTTATTCCCGATTTGTATTATTCGCTCTTTGTCGGTCAATTTGAAACGGCAGAGCATACTGTCCATTGCCATACGCCGTGCATGGTAATGCTCGATATCTTTATCGTTCCATTCCAGTATTGTTTCACCCAATAGAGAAAATTTTATCATTTGAATATTGATATTGTTTATTTCTTTTTCGGAGCTCGTCTATTTTTTTATTGCCAAGTTCTAATGCTTCTATCTCCTGCCATTCATAGAGGCTATTATATGCCATACATCCGATAAGAATGGAGATAAGTATATATCCCAACCGGAGCGGATATCACCTTGCTTCTCTCTTCGGGCTTATTTGGCCGGACGGAGGATTTGAGAGCGGGATGCTGATGAGATAATCCTTGAATCAAACAAGTCATCAACATTTATCTCTCTGCCCTGATTGATAGTCTTTAGATTTTTAATCTTGATGAATTTTTCCGAATCGTTGATTCTTACAACGTCTCGAAGTCTCAGACTTCCGTCAATTATTTTTAGAAAACTTCTTTTATGTCCTTTGGGGTCATGCTCTATCTTATAGAGATAAGCTGAAAGTCTGTTTGAGACTGATGCCGGAGGAAGTATAAAAGAAGAGATGGCGTCCAACAACTCATTGATACCGATATTGAACATTGCTGATCCATGTAGTACCGGATAGACTTTGGCTTTTGCCACAAGAGCGATTATCGTATTCCAATAATCAGCCGGTGAAATTTCGCTATCCGCCAAATATCGTTCTAATATATTGTCGTCATGGTTGCATACAAATTCTTTGTATTCTTCCTGTATATATGTTTGGGAGCAAATCGGATAAACCAATCCATCGACAACAGTTTGCATAAACAGGACATCTTGAGACAGATTTGTTTTTATATCCATATACAAACGCTCCAAATTCACACCGGCACGGTCAATCTTATTGATAAATATGAAGTATCGGAAACGCTCCTTCTGCACCACGTTGTTCGTCACGTTGAACTCAAAATCCGTCGTCTTCTTGGCGAATATCGCCGCCCAAGCGTCGAAACACCGGATATCCTGCCGTTCCAGCTCCTTCGGGCGCAGGTACTTGAACAGCAGATACAATTCAGTCAGCGAGTTGCTGATAGTCGTGCCGGAGAGGAAGGTCGCACCCAAGTCTCTTCTGGTTTCCCTCGCTGTTTCCCAATCCCGCCACACGGTCGTGGCGCGTGTTGAAAGTCAGATTCTTGAACTGGTGGCTCTCATCTATGAAGATGTGGTCGATGCCCATCTGCTTGAAGTCCACCACGTCGTCCGTGCGCGATTTGATGGCGTGTTCCACCTTTTCCAGCTTCGCTTCAAGGTTGTGCTTGCGCTTCTCCAATCCTTTCAGCATCGCCCGCGACACGTTCTTTCCCTGCTGCCGCAGCACTTCGAGGTTTTCCTCCACCGTGTCAAGCTCTGCTTGCAGGATGCGCTGCTGCAACTCCGGCGACTGCGGTATCTTGCCGAACTGGTCGTGCGACATGATGACGCAATCGTAGTCGTTGTTCTTGATATTGTTGAAGAAACGCACGCGGTTGGCGGTCGAAAAGTCCTTTTCCGAAGCGTACAGAATACGTGCGTTGGGATATGCCGCCTGATAGGTGGCGGCAATCTCCGCGACATTGGCTTTCAGCCCGATAATCATCGGCTTGTGCGCCAGATTCAGACGCTTCATTTCATGTGCGGCGATACACATAATCAGCGTCTTGCCGGTTCCCACCTCATGGTCACAAATTCCGCCGCCGTTCTGTTTCAGCATCCAGACACAATCCATCTGCGAGGGATAGACGCTCCTGATGCCCCGGCTTGCCAAGCCTTTCAGATTGAGGTCGGGGAAAGTCTGGTGCGAGCCGTCATACTTCGGGCGCACGAAACAGTTGAACTTGCGGTTATACATCGTCGTCAGCCGCTCCTTGAACTGTGGCGACTGCTCTTCGAGCCATTCGGAGAAGCCGTTTCGTATCTCGTCAATCTTGGCGTTGGCGAGTTGTATTCCCTCGCTGTCGCGCACCTTGATGTCGTTGCCATGCTCGTCCTTGCCGATGGACTTCATCATGTCAGGGCAGGTGTTGTGCAGGGCGTGTTTTAGGAGGTGCATACCGTCATAGTTCCGGTAATACCCCTTCACCAGAAACTCGTCCGTGATTTTCATGGTGCGGTAGCCGCACACCACCGAAAACTCGTCCATGCTGGCGGAGTAGGCGATTTTCACCTCTGTGTCAAACAGCCGGCTCATGTAGGCGGCATAGACACCCGTCGGAATCCAGCGTTCCCCGAAATTGAAGTCCAGATCCTCGAAGGCGATGCGCGGCGGTTCGGCTTCTTTCAGAGCCTCCAACGCCTGCTTCACCTCCGGCATACGTTCACTTTCGGGGTTTTCGCCCATCCAAGCCTCTATGCGTTCCGCCTTCTCTATCACGTTTCCGGCAATAAAGCGGTCCTTAATCTCGTAACCGGTTACGAGCGGATTGTAATAGATACGTTCTTGCAGGGCTGTGAGCAACTCCTCCGCCGTGCTGTCGGTTATCTCCCGCATATAGTCGAGATTGACCGTGCCATATTTGTTGAGCGACGCGGACAAGGCTTCTTCGGGAGAGCCTACGTTGGCATGGCTCTCCACGGAGAAGGAAACAGGACGATCGAAGATGTCCGCCTTGACAAACTTCCCGTTCTCCGCCCGTTCCAGCGAAAGGATGTCACGCCTCCCGCGTCCATCATCACCAGCTTCACGTTCTGCTTGGCGTTGAGGTTGCCGTAACGCATGACGAACTCATCGTAACAGGTGTTCAGATGCTCACGCCACTGGACATTTGCTTCGTGTAGGTTCGATTCATAGCGGTACAGCCGCTCGTAGGCGTCACGGAGTAAAACATACTGTAACGCCTTCTCCTTCTGGTAGCCTTTCAGGTCGAGCGGCTGGAATGTGGCCCCGTAAGGCGTGATGTCCTTCAGATAGCCGATGTTGCGGCGCGCCCTGTCAGCCACCAGCGAGCCTTCGCGCAGGTGCATCTCCGGCGTGCGGTGGTAGGCACGCGGAGAAAGGTCCACGACTTCCTCCTTCGGCTTTTCCGCTTCGATGTCGGGGAAAAGTGAAGTCGCCACCGCTTCCACTTGAGCATCGGTAGCAGCAGGCGTGGCGGCAACTTTCGGCTGTGTTTCCTCCTGTCGTGGTTGCTCTCGGGAAGTTTCCGGCACAGCTTTCACTTCCGTCTTTTCCGCCGCCACTTGTTTCTCGTTATGCTGTCTTGCCAGCTCCCGAAGTTCCTTCCTGCGTTCCGGCGTCAAACCCATCATCATTTCATAGAAGCCGTTGATGGGAGGATTGGTATCCCAGTCCAACGTGGCATAGATGTCGTCAGGGTCGGCAGGCTTGGCGGCATTGTCCGTTTTCGCCTCCTTGTTTTCCGTAACATTCTGTGTGGTCTGCGGCTTGGACGGAATGCGCCTTGTCGGGCTTTCCTTTTTCGCCGCCTTTTCTTTTTGGCGGTTTTCGGTTGTTGACTGACTTCTTCCGTCATCCCCCAGAGGTCGAGCAAGGATAGCTGCACACCGTCAGAATATTTCGGACGTGGCTCTATCTCCGGTTTTTCCTCAACGGGTTGCGGTTTTTCTGTCGGAGTTTCCACCGTCTGCGCCGAAGATACCGTTTCCAATTTTATAGCAGGACGCTCTACCTCCTTTTGAACGGTAACTTTTTCTTCCGTTCCCGACTGCCGGATTGTTCCCGAATACAGACGCATGGCGAGCCTGTAATGGAAATCCTCGTCAAGCATACGGCGCAAGTCCCCGGATATGCCTGCGGTCTTGCCCTCGTGCAGATAGACCATAGCGGGTTTCCCGTAGGGGTCGGTGTCAAGTTTCGCCGTCGTATGCACGATGCGTTCCGGGTGGTGGATGAAATAGGCGTTGTCCGTCAGGTCGGTTTTCGTATCCGTCTGTATCACGGTCATCAGCCGTTCGTCCTGCGACATTTCCTTCTTGTTCAGGTGCTTTTGCAGGACAATCAGGTCGCTGCCCACCTCCGTGCCCGCGTTGTCCGTGAACAGGTTGTTGGGCAGGCGTACCGCGGATACCAGATTAGCCTGCCGGAAAAGTTCGTTACGCACGGAGGTCTTGGTGCTGTTCAATACCCCCTGCGAGGTGATAAACGCCACGATACCGCCGTCACGCACGGTATCAAGCCCTTTGAGGAAAAAATAGTTGTGTATGGCGTTCTGGGCGGAGCGTCTGCCGAAGGAATCGCTACGCTGAAACTCCGCGTCGAACACGGCGATGTCACCGAACGGGATGTTAGATACCGCCAAGTCGAAATAATTGTTGAAAGGCTTTTCAATTTTCTCAAAACCGCAGGTGCGCATTTTATGGTCTGGATATAGATGCCGCAGGATTGTCCCCGTGAGCAGATCCTTCTCGAAAGCCATCACATCCGCATCGGGGCTGTGCCGCAGCACGGAATCCACGAACACGCCTACACCTGCCGACGGTTCGAGCATACGGGCGGGGCGGACGCTGTAATCCGCCAGCATGTCCGCGAGGGTGTCAGTTATCTCTTTTGGGGTGTAGAAAGCGGTCAGCACGGATGCTTTCAGCGAATCCACAAACCGCTTGTATTCCGTTTCGTCCTTGCTGTTCTCACGGATGAGCCTGTGCAACTCCACCGTCGGGGCGAACAGTTCGAGGTCGGATTTCGCCCACCGGACGGCATCCGTCAGTTCCTTGGCAGGGTTCAGGATACATTTCAGACCGCCGAAACCGCAGTACCTTTGAAGTATGGCACGCTCTTCGGTTGTCGCCGCTCTCTGTTCCCTGTCAAGGATGAATGCCGTCCGTATCGCCTCGATGTTGTCCCGTAGTTTCTGTTTGCGGTTAAACGCCATATTCCCCGATGTAAAGGACGGTTGCCCCCGTCAGCTCCGTATAGAGCAGGTCGTAATCGGAAGACAGGGCGAAGTTGTCGTCCGAAAGGTCATAGACGGAGAACACGTTGCCGACAAGCGGCAGGAGTTTATGGATAAAGGCTTCTTGTTTCTCTTCCGGCACTTCGTTGGCAAACTCGTTCTCCACGACTTCGTGGAGCATGGCGTACCGGGAATAGTGCAACCCGCGCAGCAGTGTTTCCATCGCCAGTTCCTGCGCACCGTCGGTGGGATAGCCTTCAATCCGCGCCTTTTCATACGTTTCGGCGGCACGATCGGCGCGTTCCCGTATGAAAGCGGTGTCGGTAGCCTGTTCAAACTTGTTCGTGCGGAGGTAGTCCATCAGGTACAGACCGTAATAGGAAAAGTCGGACTGCCCTTCGTTGTTCTTCTTGTTGTTCATTACTTTGGAGTTTAGTGGATTGATATTTAACGGGATAATCGGTTGGAAAAAAGGAAGAAAAAGGCACTCGGTATCCCTCCGAGTGCCGCCACTAAATCCAAAGTATGAGTGTAATCCGGTATCGAAGAACAATTCATTACTCTGAACAAGTGGCAAAGTTAATACTATTTCTTCCGTCCTGAAAATTTCTTGCCCTTTTAGCCTCCGGGAACACGAACGTCGTGTTATATTCCCCGTCAAAGGCGACGACGGCATCGAAGCTCTTGCCCTGTTTGCTCTTGAAGCCTTTGAGCAGCTGGGTATGCCCTTCGGTGAGCAGGTCTTTGATTTCATCGTCGGACAGGGTGCGTCCCGCTTTCAGCCGGAACACGGGAAGCCCGCACTCCGTGTTGTCGCAGCGTACCACCTTGCCGTAGAACCGCATCCTGCCCGTGCCGCACTTGGGACACGCGCAACCGGAATCGCGGCTGCCGAAGAGTTTGTCGCATGAGAGCAGTTCGGAGGTAATCTCCCGCGTGTACGCCTCTATCTTTTTGCGGAAGGTATCGGCGGACAGCTCCCCACGCTCGATGCGTGCCAGTTCCTTCTCCCATTCGCCTGTCATGGCGACATCGGCGATGCGCATCGTCTTCACCACGGAATTGAGTGCAAGCCCCTTTTCGGTGGGGACAAGCAATTTCTTGCAGCGTTCCATGTAACCGCGCTTGAAGAGCGTTTCGATGATGGAGGCGCGTGTGGCGGGAGTACCGATGCCGCAGTCCTTCATCGCCTGCCGCAGTGCGTCATCCTCGATTTCCTTGCCCGCCGTTTCCATTGCGGACAGCAGGGTGGCTTCGGTATGTAGCGGCTTGGGCTTGGTCTTCCCTTCTGTGATGGAAGAGGCTTTCAGTGTCAGCGTGTCGCCTTCCTGCCAGCCGGGAATGGTGGTTTCCTCCTTGTTTTCCTCGCCATAGACAGCACGCCATCCGGCTTGCCTGATGACGCTGCCTTTCACGGTAAACTCCACTCCGGCACATTCCGCCATGACAGCGGTCACGTCCTTGACGCATTTTTCAGAGAATGCCTCGACCATGCGCCCGGCAATCATCTGATAGATGGTATTGTCCTCTTTGGAGAGGAAGAGCGGTTTCTCACCCGTGACGAGTATGGCATGGTGGTCTGTCACCTTGCCGCCGTCTACGCTGCGGCGTGTCGGGATGGCTTTTGCCCGCACCTTGTCTTTCCATTCGTGCTGTGTGCCGATGAAAGCGAGCAGTTTGGGAATTTCGGCAAACACGTCTTCGGGGATGTAGCGGCTACCCGTTCTCGGATAGGTTATCAGCTTCTTCTCGTAGAGCTTCTGCGCGATTTCAAGCGTCTGCTCCGCCGTGAAGCCGTGCTTGGCGTTGGCTTCTTTCTGAAGCGTGGTCAGGTCGTACAGCAACGGGGTATCCTCCGTTTTCTCCTTGCGCTCGGCTTTCGTTACCGTTGCGAAGCCTGCCGCCTTTACCTTATTATATAGCTCCGTTGCCGGTTCTTTCGACTTCCATTTTTCAGAGGATGAGAATTTCACGACCTTGCCGTCGCAACCGTCCGTTGCGATATGGAGTTGCCAGAAGGCTTCGGGCGTGAAGCGGCGGTTCTCCCAGTAGCGTTCACATACCATAGCCAACGTTGGTGTCTGCACCCGCCCCACGGAGTATGTGCCGTGTCCGGCGGCGATGGAGAGAGCCTGCGTGCCGTTGATGCCCACGAGCCAGTCGGATTCGCTTCGCGCTTTGGCGGCGAGGTATAGGTTGTCATACTTGCCGCCGTCTTCGAGGTTGCGCAATCCCTCGCGGATAGCCTTGTCGGTGAGCGAGCTTATCCACAGGCGCACGAAAGGAGTGGTACTGCCCGTGTAGTGGTAGAGGTAGCGGAAGATAAGTTCACCCTCGCGTCCGGCATCGGTCGCCACGATGATTTGGTCGCTGGTGCCGAACAGCCTTTTGATTGTTTTTATCTGCGACACCACGCCGCTATCGGGCTTGTAGCCTTTCTCCGTCCTGACCTGACGGGGGGACGAGCGTGAAGGTGTCGGGGATAATCGGGAGGTTGTCACGGACGAAACCGCGCACGCCGTAGCCATCGGGCATGGCGAGCTGGACAAGGTGTCCGAATGCCCATGTCACGGCATAGCCGCCTCCCTCGAAATATCCTTCCTCTCTCTTTGTCGCGCCCACGATGCGGGCGATTTCACGTGCCACGGAGGGCTTTTCTGCAATGATTGTCTTCATGTCTTCTTCTTTTTGTTGATACTTTGGATTTTATTTTGGATTCAGTGGCGGACATCGGTCTATACTTTCATGCCCTTGCCCGTTTTCTTCTGCGGCTTGTCCTGCTGCTGTTGCTGGCGGGCGTCCTTCGGAGTGGTCTGACCTTTCTGCAAAGGCTCTTTCAGGTTCTTTGTCGCCTCGTTGGTCTTGCCCTCGTTGTTCACCGCCACCTGCGTGCGGCTCTCGTTGGACGGAGCAACCTGCTGTGCATTGTCAGGGTTCGTGTCGTAGCGGTACGGGCGTCCCTTCTCCGGGTTGAACTTGATATACATCGTGGCATGGAAGCCCTGCTTGTCGGTCACGTTCTCCAGTTTCACGGCTTTGCCCGCCACATAGTCGGCTTTCTGCTGTTCGGTGAAGTTCACGTCGCTCCATTTGCTGATGGGGCGGATGCTGCCGTCCTCGTTCGTCCACGTGTTGCGGCGTTGCTCCTTCTTGGTCTGTGTGGCATTTTCCCCGCCTTGCGCCTGACTTTTCGACGTGTCGCCTTTGGTTTCCTGCGTCTGTACGGTACGGGGCGACCTTCCGGTTCCCGGCACGAACTCCACGCCGCGCTGCTCCACGTTCACTTGCAGAGTGGTGACGAACTTCCTGCCGTCGTTGCGCTCGATGAGCTTGTCGCGCACGGGCAGTCCGGCGCGGAGCATATCCTGCTCCTGCTTGGTGATTTCCGTCTTGCCGATGCGCTCCGGGATGCGTACCTTGCTCGCCGGAATGTCCGTGATCTCATTCGTCTTGCGGTCGATGCTGATGTAGGAGGGGATAATCTCGCCCGTTTCCCTGCCCACAATGTCCACGACCCTGCCGAGGTTGCCCGTCTCGCGCAGGTTCTTCCGGTCGTCGTCGGAGAATTTGTGTTCCTTGTATTCATCCAGTTTCTGCTCCTTGCGGATGAAGTGCGGCACGAGGCTGATGTTTCCCTCGCCGTCCTTCTTGAAGGAAAGGCGGGCGTCCAGCTCGAATGCTTCGCCGCCGAAGGTGGGCTTGACCTTCACCAAGTCGGACTTGCCGTAGTGGAGCATCTTCGTAAGGTCGCCGGACTTTTCAAGGTCGTCACGCTTCACGCCCCATCTGTCCTCCAGCTCCTGCCAGTTGATTTTGCTCTCGTCGATGGGCTGGTAGCCCCGTTTGCCCTGCGTCTGTTCGGGATCTTCCTGTTGTTCTTTTTGTTGCTCCATGTTTTCCTGTTTTTGAGGTTCTTGTTTTTCGGTTGCCAGTTCTTCCTGCACCTTTTTCTCGTAGTCGGAGGTGTCCACCTTGTGAGGGGCAAGCAGCTCCTTGTTCGCTTCGGGGTCTTTCAGCAGTTGCTTCATCACCTCCAAGAGATTTTCGGCTTGGTCTGCCGCGATGCGGTAAAAACCGAAGCGGCTGGGTTCCTTGCACTGCCGGAAGAAGTTCTTGAAGAAGTTGTCCAGCACGTCGCCGTGTCGGTCGAATTGCAGGAAACTCTGCGCGTTTTCCGCTTTCGCGGGGGTGCGCTTGGGTGTGCCGTCCGCGTTCAGCCCGGCAACCACGCTGATCTCGCCCGTCTTCTCGTCACGGACCACCAGCACGTCCTTTTCGTCTTTTTTCTTTGCCATCTGAAAAATGTTTTAATGGGTTATTTATGAAAGAAATTATGGATACGAGCCTTGTAGAAGGCTATATCTTCCTTTTTGAAGTCCTTGATATGGTTGGAAAGGAATGTCAGCACGTCCTCCTCGCTGTAATAGGTTTTCTTGCCCAGTGTCTTGTAGGGCAATGCGCCGACACTGCGGTAGCGTTGCAGGGTGCGCTTGCTTATCTGAAGCAGCATGCACAAGTCCTGATTGTCGAAAAGGCGGATGCTTTCCGTGATAGTAGGCTGTTTCCCCTCAGCCTTCATCGCCAGCAGCAGTTCGTCCTGACGGTCGAGCCGTTCCATCAACTTCTGCATCCAGCCTTCGAAGTTGTTTCGTGTGAGCAGTTCCATGACCTATGTCCTCCTTCCTTTTGGTTTGCCGCCCGTGCGCAGCGTGTGGTTGCGTTTCAGTTCCTGCGGTGTCGCCGCGTCCTCGTTGACGGCACACGCTTCAAGCAGGCGGTCAATTTCCGACTGCCGGTAGCGGCATTTGCCGCGAAGCACGACATAGCCGATGCGTTGCTCGCTGCGCATACGCTGGAGGGTGCGGGTACTCACGTTAAGCAGGTGCGCCGCCTCGCGTGTGGTGAGCAACCTGTCGGGCGATGCCGCTTTCTTGTCGCCGGAGACGGCACGGACGTGTGCCGCAATCTCCGCTATCTGTTCCGTCAATGACCGGAAGACGGAACTTTCCATTGTTATCACTTTCATATTCAGTCCTTTCTTTTTGTATCTGCGGCAAAATTCGGCAATAAACAAAAGGGGCTTTAACAACTCACTACGTGACTCACGTAAGATTTTTACGGAAGATGGCTCCGTAACCCGGTCAAACGGCGCAACAGGCAGCCTTTCAGTGGAAAACGGCACGTGTCCGGGAGTGTATCGTTACCTTTGCGGGCAAACCGATAATTGCATGAATATGGAAATAGTATCAATTGAGAAAAAGACTTTCGAGATGATGGTGGCGACATTCGGCGCACTCTCGGAGAAGGTCGCCGCACTGAGGCGCAAAAGCGACACGGGGCGCATGGAAAGATGGCTCACGGGCGAGGAGGTCTGCGGGCAGTTGAGAATAAGCCCGCGTACGTTGCAGACGCTGCGTGACAGGCGGCTTATCGGCTACTCGCAGATAAACCGCAGGTTTTATTACAAGCCGGAGGAGGTAAAGCGGTTGATACCGCTTATCGGTACACTCTATCCGCACGGCAGATGATTTGATTTATTTACCCACTGAATCCGAAGTTATGATAAACGAGAACAACGATGTTTTTACGATGGAAGACGAGCCGATAGCCTCTGTGATGCAGGATATGCGCAAAGGCTCAAAATGGCTGTCCGCATTTCTGGAGAATTACCGTCCTCCGCTGGACGGGGAGCGTTACCTGACGGACGGCGAGGTGGCGGAACTGCTCCGTGTAAGCCGACGCACCTTGCAGGAATACCGCAACAACCGCGTGTTGCCCTTCATACTTTTGGGAGGGAAGGTGCTTTACCCGGAAACGGGGTTGCGCGAGGTACTGGAAGCGAACTACCGCAAGCCGCTGGAGTGACGCTGGCATGAAAAAGGAAACGGGCGACACCTTTTGTGGTGCTGCCCGTTTCTTGTCTTATGGGGTATGCGCAATCAGCAATACCCAGTTTTTCCGTTCTGTATGAACATCACGTATGCCTGCCGTTTCTCTTGTGAGAGTGCCTTTCCCACCAGCCATGTGCGAAACAGGTGGGTGTTGTAGGTGTTCAGCCGGAAGGCGACGGGTATGATGATTTCAAGCGCGTACACGTCCGCGTACAGCCCGTTTTCAAGTTGCATGTAACGGCATACCTTGTAGTCGTTCAGCACGTCCGACTTGCGGACAGCTTTGATGGCGGCGTTCACTGCCGGGACGGTCGTATGGAACAGTCCGGCGATTTCGGTGGCGGCCATCCATACGTCGTTACCGGTTACGCTGACCGCCTTGTTATCTATGATGATTATGTCACGTTTCATGGCTCCTCTTTTTTTAGATGGTGCAACCTGCAAATTCCTCAATGCCGCTCAATCTTGCCACAAGGTTCTCCATGTCCTGATTGAGTTTCTCTTTCGTTATCTTAGCGTAAATCTGCGTCGTCTTTATGCTCTTGTGTCCGAGCATGGAACTGACGGTTTCGATGGGTACGCCGTTGGAGAGGAATACCGTCGTGGCTGCCGTGTGGCGGCTCTGATGCCACGTGATATGCTTGGTGATGCCGCAACGCTTGGCGACGGCACGGATACCGGCAAGGCACGTGTTATAATGCGGTACGGGGAATATCCTGCCGTCCTCGCACAGCCCCCGGTATTTGCCGATTATGCGGTTGGCGATGTCGAGCAGGCGGATGTTGGACACCACGCCCGTTTTCTGGCGGTTGATGTTTATCCACTCGTGTTCGTCGAAGTAGGTGCGGATATTCTCTTCTGTGAGGCTGCGCATATCCGAAAACGATAACCCGGTGAAGGCGCAGAACAGGTAGAGGTCACGGTACAGTTCTTGTTTGGCGTTTTTCAGTTTCCCGTCCATCAGCAGGCGTATTTCCTCTTTGGTCAGGAAACTGCGTGTCGTTTCCTCCTTCTTGATTTCATACTCGCGGAACGGGTCGCGTGTCAGCCACTCGTTGTTGATGGCGATGAAAACCATCGTCCGTAGCGGGCAGACATACAGCCACACGGTATTGGTGCAGCAGTGCTTGTCCGTGCGCAGGAACATCTCGAAATCGGAGATGAAAGCCGGGGTAAGCTCTTTCAGGGCGATGTCCTTCACATGGTAGCGGATGTCGAGGAACTCTTGCAGGTGCTTGTAAACGGTGCGGTACTTCAACAGCGTGCCTTTGGCTTTCATGCCTGCCTCCACCTGTTTCTCGTAGTCCTCGTTGTGCTGGCGGAACACCTGCATAAGTGTATGATGGCGGTGTTCCAGTCCAAGAAATGCGTTCTTGACTTTCTCCGCTGTGACGAAATTATCACGCTCCATGATTTCCTGATAGTGCCTGTTGATGCGTACCCGCATCTTGTCAAGCATACGGTTCGTT
>VOFG01004629.1_pt1 | contig 12920 bp, 19 predicted proteins | sample 5384171 | NCBI WGS metagenome assembly VOFG01 (sample SAMN12384726, study PRJNA508395) | human gut metagenome | isolation source: healthy gut F | host: Homo sapiens | reverse complement strand
TAACATGACAATTTCATGCAAAGCGAAAGGAAACACCATGAAAATCGAATACACAAAAGTTAGAGACTATTATTTACCGAATCTTTACTACCCGGAGGAAACCAGACCGATTGGCTTCTGGGGAATGCTTCGGAAGGAATATCTGAAAGAACATAAATCTGGAACTTATACATATCTTCTTCTGACCGCCAGACTGGACAGCTATCTGGCAGATCTGAATGAACAGGCACAGGAACGCTTTGAGCTGATCGAAGCGCAAATGAGAAGTTCAGAGGGAGTTACCGAGGAACTGAAGAGACAGAATCCTATGGAATGGGTACGCCACTGTAACAATATCCGCAATCGGGCTGCTGAGATCATCAAGCAGGAACTGATTTATGTATAAGGGGGATTCTAGATATGAGAAGAGAACTGATTGAAAGCTATTATGAAGAATACCAGCGGGAACTGGAAAGATTTCTTGAATCGGATCCGGAGATGTTTACTCTGGAAGCAGAAATTCATTATTACATAGATATACTGGAACCGGTCCTCAGAGATGCCGGACAGGACATGTGGCAGGCATTGGACAGGATTATTTCAGCGAAGAATGCAATGGAGGGACTTGTGGCAAAAGAAATGTATATCCGGGGATTTTTGGATTATGAAAGACTGGTGTGTGAAAAAGACAGTAAATTTAAATATTCATCTTACAAGCACTGACTGTAACGGTCGGTGCTTCTTTTTTGATTTTTTCTTTTTAAAAATTATCTGACATTCTTCAAATTCCCACGTGTGATTAGTAAGGAAAAATAATTTTTTCTGCAAAAGTACCGTCCAAAGATACTCTGAAACTTGCAATTAGTGAGGGAATATTTCATTTATGCGAAAAAAAACTTGCAAAAGGGGGTTGGTAAATACCATTTCCAACAGCTTTATAGGTAGAGGAATAATTATTTTTCAAAAATCTCCAAAATCATGTCCGCTTTTGCCTCTCCCAATACAGAGTATATGAAGGGACTAACAAAAGTAAAAGAAAAAATGATAAAAATGAAAAAAAATATCACGAATTTTTTGCATCATGCCAAGTCATTTGACTTTAGTAATCAGAGGACGTTTTGGAATGTTCCTTCGCTGAACCTTGACAACCGATAAGTGCACCCTGGAAGTCTACCAGGAGTTCTGCCATGACCTTTCTTTTCAGAGAGCGAGCGGAATCATAATGACACTCCCGATGATGGGCGGCTGACCAAAGCCTTATGGTCAGTGACCTGCTGATGCAGGCAGAGGCAGTCTGAGACGACTGCAGATGAAAGGGAAACGCACGCCAGACCGCCGGACGAATGAAACTGATAACAATGTTTACAGGGCGAAATGCCCGGAAAGGAGCAGTTTATGACAGAACTGAAAATGAAAGAAATGCAGATAATCCACTGGTTTGGATGCCCGAATCTGATTTATACGAGGGAGAGAATCCATCTGGTTGCCATGCTTACAACGGATGCAGAGATGAAAAAGAATCTTTACAGGGTATGCAGAGTCCTTGCAAGAGAAGAAATTGCATATCGATATCCGATTATGTATGAAATGATCCGGAGAATGTTTTCAACGGATGATACCACTCCACCGGAAGCATGTACAATGTTTATGCCTGACAATGAAACTGATGATGAAGAATATGCAATGGCAGCGTAGCTGCGGAAAGGACAATAACGATTATGAATAAAGTGATTTTAATGGGAAGACTGACAAAGAACCCGGAGATCAAATATGCAGGAAAAGACAATGACATGGCAGTAGCAAGATATACACTTGCGGTAAATAGAAGATATAAACGTGACGGAGAGCAGGAAGCAGATTTTATCTCCTGTGTCACATTTGGAAAGAGTGCAGAGTTTGCACAGAAATATCTTCACAAGGGAACGAGAATTGTGATCGGCGGTCGTATCAGCACCGGCAATTATAAGGATAAGGACGGAAAACAATTTACACCACAGATGTGATTGTCGAAGAACATGAATTTGCTCAGAACAAGGATAACGGTGCCGGAGCGGATTCGTTGGAAACATCCAAAACAGTTAAGGATGGATTCAATTCAACCTAATGAAATCGTGATATAATCAAAATATGTTTAGATGAAAAATTTGGAGGCGTTTATGGGCGTAAGTTATAACAGATTATGGAAAATGCTCATAGATAAAAATATGAAGCGGATAGAGATGCAGTACCTCACTGGGATCAGTGGTAATATTCTTGCTCGAATGGGAAAAAACCAGTATGTCTCAATGGAAACGATTGAGAAAATCTGCAAGAAGCTGGACTGCACCGTTGATGAGATGATGGAGTTTACAGATGATAAGTAACAGGAGGGTGCCACAATGATAGATGCACAACAAAGAGCAGCAGCGAAAGCATTTGCAAAAAACTGGAAAGATCGTGGATATGAAAAGGGAGATAGCCAGATTTTCTGGGTGGAGCTTCTGACAACGGTATTTGGCGTAACTGAAATATCACAGTTTATTTCCTTTGAGGATCAGGTACATCTTGATCACGCCAGTTTTATTGACGGGTATATTGAGAAAACTCATGTCATGATTGAACAGAAAAGTATCAACAAGAGCCTGACGGCTGCTATCCGGCAGTCTGATGGTTCTATGCTGACACCATTTGAACAGGCAAAAGATATTCTTCTGAATTGCCATATTCAAAAAGACCAAGATGGATTGTAACCAGTAATTTTCAGTCATTCTATATTTACGATATGGAAAAGCCGGGTGGTGATCCGGAGATTATCCAATTGGAGGATCTGGAAAAAGAATATTATCGGTTACAGTTCCTTGTGGACGAAGGCAATACAAATCTTCAGAGAGAAATGGAAGTTTCCATTGCCGCTGGTGAGATTGTAGGATCTGTTGTATGATGCACTGGCAAAACAATATGTTGACCCGACAACAGAGCGTGCAATGAAAAGCCTGAATATCCTTTGTGTCAGAATGGTATTCTGTCTGTATGCAGAGGATGCGGGTATCTTTGGCCAGCATGGCATGTTCCATGATTATTTGGAAGAATTTGATGCAAGAAAAATGAGAAAAGCGATGATCGAACTTTTCCAGATTCTTGACACAAAGCCGGAGGATAGAGATCCTTATCTGAAAGATGATAACCCGCAGCTTGCAGCTTTTCCGTATGTGAATGGTGGACTTTTTGCAAATGAAGATATTGAGATTCCACCGTTTACAGATGAAATCAGGAATTTATTGTTAGAGAAAGCATCAGCAGATTTTGACTGGTCAGAAATCAGTCCGACTATATTTGGTGCTGTGTTTGAGAGTACGCTTGAATCCAGAGACAAGACGCTCCGGCGGTATGCACTACACCAGCATTGAAAATATTCATAAAGTCATTGATCCGCTGTTTTTGGACGAATTGAAAAATAAGCTGAAAGAAATTCAGCAGATAACCGTTCAGAGAACAAAGATAAAAAGCTGAGAGATTTCCAGACGAAGTTGGCAAATCTCCGGTGGCTTGATCCGGCATCGGGAAGTGGAAACTTCCTTACAGAGACATATATCAGTATCCGGCGATTGGAGAATGAAGTCATAAAAGAATTGCAGAGAGGACAGATTACTTTTTGGCTTTAATGAATCTTCCCCGATTCATGTTTCTATTGATCAGTTTTATGGAATTGAGATTAATGATTTTGCTGTTACAGTTGCCAAGACTGCATTGTGGATTGCAGAATCCCAGATGATGAAAGAGACAGAAGCAGACTGTGCAATGATTGTAATGATCGGAGATGATTCAGAGGATTATCTGGCGCTGCACATCTGTGAAATGGTTACATAAACCGGTTGATAAACATGACAATGTCACCGGAAAAAAGGATCTTCACAATCAAGGAATTGTCCGCTGGAGCGTATCATTAAAGCTGGAACAATTGTAACCGACCTTGTTCAGATTATTCGGATGCATCACTATAGGAATTTGGAAGTAATCATCTCAAATGTTCATATGGCATGGATGAGAACTGTGTGTGGACGGTTAAAAAGTGATTATAGGAATTAAAAAGATGTTGTATATAACAATTTTTCCTTGGCCAGAGCCAACAACCCCAACAAAAGACAAAAAATAGAAACAGCACAAGGAATACTTGATGCAAGGGCACTGTATCCGAATAACAAACTTGGAACGGTGTATAATGAATTAACAATGCCTCCAGAACTGAAAAGGCTCATCAGAAAAAAGATATGGCAGTTATGCAGGCATACAAGATAATTGTGTGAGGAACAGAAATAGTAAGGAGCAGAAAAGTTGAAAAAATAAAAACACTGAGAAAATAGAGTTTCTAAAAATAGTATATTTTGATGAAGCTGCTGCACAGGATTATGTTGATGTTACAAATGAGGACGACTAGATTGGTCAAATACAAGAAAATAAAGAAAAAAATAAGCTCAAATAGTTGCTGAAATTGAAGCTCAGGCAAAAAGCTGTTTTAATATTTTGAATTATATTAAAGCAACATTTCAGGTAAAAGTTGATGCCAGTGCAATAGAAATAAACTGACCAGTGCTTTTGACAAAACAATAAAAAATACGTTGCTTACAGATTATATACAGGCAGCATCGAAAGATGAACACGTAAAAAATTCGAGAATAGTGGTGTTTTATGCACCGGAAAATTCTGTGACATTATATAAATGCTCAGTTCATATTTGACAATTGTGCCTAAAGAAGAAATGCCAATAGATATGGAAAAATTAAATGAGGCAATATTAGGTGAACGGGGTTATTATGACATGCTTTTAAAAACAGAGATAGAGCGGAAAAGGCGTATTGAGATTTAACCTTCAAGCATTTAAAAACAATTATAATCTTGTCGATTTAAGCAAAATGAAGCTGACATATTTCGGAATAAAGGTTGGAACTTGTGGAGAAAATCATTTATCGATTGATAAAGAGTTTGATTTTCAACCAGCAGAAGACAAGACTACAGCAGAAGAAATTGTAGAGGAGAAAAGTCTGCTGCTGAAGAAGAAAAAATTAGATGTTTATGATATAGTATTGGCAGGTGTAGTACGTGAAGAAGATTGAAATTTTTGTAGGATCTGATTCTGCCTTTGAAAAGATTGTTCCGAAAAGTGCAAGAAATCTTAGTGAAATGGCAGCGAAACTTGATGATGGTAATAAAAAATGGATGTGTTTGTTAACATTCCAGGGCAGCCAGAACCAAAGCCTAAGAAAAGAAGAAACCGAGAGTTCAGGATTTTGTTATTCATGCAGATGAGTACTGTAGTGTTCAGGAACATGTAATTATAAACTTTATAAATTTTTATTTTCCAAATGTCCATAACAAATATGTACATTCAAAATCCACCGAAAAAATATTCGAGAGCAGATATACCGAACATTTAATAAAAAGTATTATTCATGAAACACAACAGCCATATTTGGAAGTTTCAAAAGAAATGATATTAAACATTTAATAGCCAATATAGTGAAAGGATAATTGGACAGGAAAGAGCAAAAAAGAAATTGCTTCAAGCAATATATCCTCTGGTAGATGGTAAACAAAGCAAAGCCGGTTGTAATATTGTTATATGGAGATTCAGGACTTGGAAAGACAGAATCCGCACAATATATGGCAGGAATTGATGGGTGGAAAATTATTAAGAAAACAATTTTCTATGTATCAGAATAATGAGTCGGCCAATTATATTTGTTTGATAAGCAGATTCAGTATTTCGAGAACAGGTATAATGTTATCGTCTGGGATGCACCGGCACACGCTTCCTCATGGCCGTTTCGGTTTGAGTTCGACTTGTTCGACAAGGCAAAATGGCTGAACAACATTTTGAATCAAGAAAAAATTACCAAGCCGGTCATTATTGGTCAGTCTATGGGTGGATATGTGGGACAGGCTTATGCACAGCTTTACCCAAATCGATTAACAGGCTTTATCTCTATTGACTCTGCACCGCTGCAACGAAGCTATGTGACGGCAGTTGAGATCTGGCTTTTGAAACGGATGGAGCCCGTATATGCTCACTATCGATTCTTTTTATTTACAGAAAAAGAAGGAGGACGACAGAGTGAGCAGAGCAAAAATCCGAAATACGAATCCATGTCACTGGAAGAATTGAAGCGCAAATATGGAAAAAGTGCAGACAGGAATTGGAAGTTGATCCACAACAAAAACCTTCTGAGCAGAGAAAGAAACTGGTGGAACGCAGAGAACGTTCCCACCGGCTGATTGTCAAAGGGGCAGAGTTTGAGAAAGCGTTTCCATTGTCAAGGGATTTGGAACAGGAAGAATTTCAGGAGGTAATGAACCAGATGCGTAACAGCAGTTACAACAAGAGTGTTGTGCGGCAGAATTATATAGCTGCTTCACAAAAAGACAGACAAGAGATTGCCGAAGCAGTTAAAAAAAACAGAGAAGGGAGATGACAGCTAATGGCACTGTATCATTTTTCAGTAAGACATGTATCCAGAGGGAAAGGACAGATGGTGGTCGCTTCCGCAGCCTATATTTCCGGGCAGAGGATTTTTGACAGTTATTACAACAAGATACACGATTATACAAGCAAAGTCGGGTGTGGTATTTACAGAAATTCTGACACCGGAGTATGTGCCGGAGCGTCTGACTGACAGGGGAAACACTCTGGAACGAGGTGGAGCATGTAGAAAGGAAAACAACAAGGCGCAGCTTGCTTATTCATTTGACATTGCCTACAGAATGAACTGACACTTGAGGAAAATATAAGACTGGCGAAAGAGTTCTGTCAGGAGCAGTTTGTGGCACGTGGCATGATCGTGGATCTGGCAGTCCATGAGGGAAAATCGGAAAATGAAGAAGAGCCGGATAATCCCCATTTCCATGTGCTTGCCCCAATCCGTCCTTTTACAGAGAAAGGAATCTGGGGCAATAAACAGAGACGGGAATATATTTTTGATGAGGATGGAAACCGGGTGAAGGATGCAAAGGAAAAGATATGTTCAATGCTGTTTCTACTACCGGTTGGAATAATCACGAACTATTAAAAGAATGGCGGCGGCATGGACAGAGAAAGTAAATGGGAAATTTCGAGAGTGCCACATGGCAGCCAGAATCGACCACCGTTCCTACAAAGAACAGGGGATTGACCTGATCCCGACTATCCATGAGGGGTATGAAGTCCGGGCAATGGAGAAAAGGATCAAAACAGTTATTGGAGAATTGAACCGGGCAATCCGGCAGTTCAACCAGATGTTCATTTTCCCTGAAAGAATCCATTCAGTGGATGAAGACAGCTTATGAGGAAATGAAAGCAGAGCTGGATCGTAGGCAGAACCCCTACACTTCTGGAGAGTTGCAGGATTATTATGATAAAAAGACACAGGGCAGACCACCACTTCCAAATTTTATGAGGAAATGAAACGAAGAGGAAGAATCTCTCAATTTACAGGAGTTTTCAAAATCCATCAATTATCTTCAGACCCATCAGATAGAGACGATGGATGACTTGCAGGAACGGATTGAGGAACTGAACGGTGTTGTTTCTGTCAGCAAAAGAAATTTCTGAAAAGCGAAACAGTTAAAGGAACTGGAGAATCTGGAAAAGATGGCAGAGGTGATTAAAACAAACCAGCCATTGATTGATGAGTATAATCATTTCTATTTTCAGAAAAGACGGGAGAAATATTATCAGCAGCATAAAAAAGAAATCAATTATTACCGTAAATGTGAACGGGAACTGAAACAACATCTGGATAAAAATGGAAAGGTGCCTACTGCCAGATGGAAACGGGAGAAAGAAGAACTCCAGGCGGTGATTGAAGAGCTGAAAGCAGATAATCAGCCGTATCAGGAGGAACTTGCATTTGTAAAAAAGGTACAGAGCTGTGCGGACATTGCCAGACGTGACCGGGAAATGGCAGAAGCAGATACTTCCGGGCGTTCAGAAGAAAAAAAAGAGAGAAGCAGGCGAAATTCCCGGTATTTCATGGAGTTCAGACGGAAGATATTTTTAAAGAAAACGGTAAAGCAGAGCAACAGCCGGAGAAGCAGTCGGGCAGAAGTCAGAAAAGAAAAACTTCTCTTCTGAGAAAATTGGATGAAAAAAAGAAAGAATGTGCAGAGCGTGATGCAAAACAACAGGCAGTGAAGAAAAACGGAACCGTGAGATAAGTTTATAACAGTCTGTCAGCAGGACAGATGGGAAAGGATGAGGAAAATGCAGTATACAGAAGAACAGATTACAAGAGCTAACCAAACCAATCTTGTTTCTTTTCTGAACGCACAGGGGGAACAGTTGGTGAAAAGTGGCAGGGAGTATCGCTGGAAAAGGCATGATAGTGTAACGGTATCCGGAAACCGGTGGTATCGGCACAGTCAGGGCAGGGGCGGCTATCCGGTGGATTTTGTGATGGAATTTTACAACGCTACATTTCCGGAAGCAGTTAAAAAGTTGATCGGGGAGGAAGGCGAAGGCAGGAACAGTACCTGCCCCGCCCAGTCCCCTGACTTTCGTTTACCAGAGAAAGAGGAAAATAATGATAGAATCATCAGATATCTGACAGAAAACAGAGGGATTGAAAAGAATCTGGTGGAAGAATGGATCGGCAGTGGGGATATTTATGAAGAAAAGAAGCACCATAATGTGGTGTTTGTTGGCAGAGATGCAGACGGTATTCCAAGATATGCCCATTGCAGGGGAACTAGTGAAACAAAATACCGGGGAGATGTGGCTGAATCTGACAAATCTTACGGATTCAGTCACAGAGGGACGGATAATCAGTTGTTTGTGTTTGAAGCAGCCATTGATCTGCTCTCTTTTATCCAATTATTTCCAAAAGACTGGAAAAAAGCGGAGCTACCTGAGTCTGGGTGGCATTTCCAGTGCGGCACTGATGGCTTTTCTTTCTGAACGCCCTCAGATTACTTCGGTATTCCTGTGTCTGGATAATGATCAGGCAGGGAATGAAGCCAGTGAGAAATTGGCAATAGAAATCCCGGACGGATACAGTGTCATCCGTCTGAAACCGTCCCGAAAGGACTGGAATGAAATCCTCTGTGATAAAAAATGCAGACAGGAAGAAAGCAATCATTGAAACAGTTACAATGAAAGCACCGGAGAAGGAAGAACTGGTGCCAATGCTGTGTTATGAAGACATTGAGCAGACCAGCGTAGAATGGCTGTGGTTTCCATATTTGCCATTTGGAAAACTGACGATTATCCAGGGCAATCCAGGAGAGGGAAAAACTTATTTTGCCATGATGCTGACCGCAGCCTGCACGAACCGTAAGACTTTCCCGAACATGGAAGAGATTGAACCTTTTAATGTGATCTATCAGACTGCAGAAGACGGTATGGGAGATACGATCAAGCCGAGGCTGGTGGAAGCAGGAGCAGACCTGAGTCGGGTGATGGTCATTGATGATACAGAGGAAGCATTGACGTTATCCGATGACCGTATTGAAAAAGCAATCCGTCAGAATCAGGTCAGACTTTTTTAATCATTGATCCGGTACAGGCTTTTATTGGTGCAGATGTGGATATGAACCGGGCAATGAAGTCCGTCCGGTATTCCGAAAACTTGGAATGATTGCGGAGCAGACAGGCTGTGCCATTGTACTGATCGGGCATCTGAACAAATCTTCGGGTACACAGAGTACTTACCGTGGACTTGGTTCCATAGATATCATGGCGGCAGTGAGAAGTCTTTTTTTATCGGGAAAGTAAAGAAAGACCCGACAACAAGAGTGCTGATTCATGAGAAAAGTTCCCTTGCACCTCCGGGTGAGACGATGGCATTTAAACTTGGAGATGAAGAAGGTTTCCGATGGGTGGGAGCTTATGAGATTTCCGCAGATGATCTTCTGGATGGAAAGGAAGGAAAACCGACAGAAACAAAGCTGCAACGGGGAACGAAACTGATCTATGAATTGCTTGCAGACGGAAATACGATCACCATCCGGGAAGTGGATGAAAAAGCAAAGGCACAGGGAATCTCCCAGAGAACCATGCGTGAAGTAAGAAGCCGGATGAAAGAAGAACTGGATTATCAGATGAATGAAAACAGGAAAATACCATCCGGTTGAAAGGATAAAAAGGGTGTGTGGGCGGCAGGATTTTAAATCCGGATGGCAGATGTTATAGATACCCTGTCTGCCGCCTGCCGTCTGCCAGTGCAAGGCAATCGAACTAAAACAGTAGGTATCCATACGAAAATTAAAAATGCAACCAACAGTCTGGGCAGTTAATCTAAAAAATGGATTAGCTGCTCTTTTTTGCGAAAAAATGGAGGTTTTACAATGGCAGCGAAGAAGAAAATCATCAATATCAAAGTGTATTTTGACGGTGATCAGGACGCAAAAAAGAAGTATTTGCCGAGGTGATTGCACAGAAAATAAGAGACACGAAAGCGAAAGATAAACTTGCAATAATGAAAGATAAGCAGTATAATGATTATGAGTTCAGTAATCTGAAATCTGCGTAGGATGTGCAACGTAACGGAGGTATCAGATGAACAACAGATATATGAATCAAAACAGCAATACAGACAGAAATGCAACATGGAGAGTTGGCGTATACTGCCGACTTTCCAAAGATGACGAACTGACCGGGGAGAGTGCAAGTATCTCCAACCAGAGGGATATTCTGGTGAATTACTGCCAGTCACAAGGATGGCAGGTGGTGGATGTGTTTCAGGATGATGGTTATACAGGATTGAACACAGACCGACCGGACTTGCAGAGACTTCTCAAAGCCTGTGAAAAGGACTGGTGAATCTTGTAATTACCAAAGATCAGAGCCGACTGGGACGAAATCACGTACAGACAGGATTCCTGATGGAAGAGTTCTTCCCTAAGCATGGAGTAAGGTACATTGCATTATATGACAATGTGGATACCTTTGACGGAGACAATGAGATTGCTCCGTTTAAGAATGTGCTGAATGAGATGTATTCCAGGGATATTTCAAGAAAGTCCATGCGTCCTATCACCTGCAGGCAACCAAGGGCAAGTTTACAGGCGTTGTTCCTCCGCTGGGATATCAGAAAGACCCGGAGGAAAAGGGACACCTCCTGATTGACGATGAGACAGCACCGATTGTCCGGAAGATTTTCCATTGGGCGGTGGATGGTCATGGGATCAACTTCATATCCAGGGAACTGGAACGCCAGCAGATCCCATGCCCTACCTGGTGGCACAGGAAACGGGGACTTCGCACTTACTACACCAAATGGGAAAAGAAAGATCCAGAGAATGGGAAATTTGTCTGGGATGAATCTTATCTCAAGTCCCTGCTGAAGAACCCAGTGTATTGTGGCGATATGGCTTCCCAGAAGCGCTACTACCGTTTCAAAATCGGGAATCAGGGAGACAAGGCACCAGAGGATTGGATTACAGTCAGAGATACCCATGAAGCAATCATTCCGCAGGACGTATTTGATCTGGTACAGGCGAAGATGAAAGGCAGGAAACGCCAGACAGAGCAGGGTGAATATAGTATCTTTGCCGGATTACTCCGCTGTGCAGAGTGTGGCGGTGCATTGACATTAAAGAAGACGCACACCAAAGACCAGCATGAAGTTTATACTTGTTCCACTTATATTCATAAGGGAAAAGCACACTGTACCCAGCACCGGGTGGACGCTGATGACTTGTATGATGCAGTACTTACCAGAATCCAGGAATGTGCAAAAGCAGTCACCGGAGATGGGACAGAACTGGAAAACCGGGTAAAGGAGTTATGCGAGGAAGATACACAGGGACACAGGGACAGTCTGGAGAAGCTGGTATCAAAACAGAAAGACCGCCTGGAGACATTAGACCGGTTGATTGCAAAACTGTATGACGATCTGATCAATGACAAGATTACAGAATCTGTTTTTGATAAGATGTTGGAGAAGACACAGAAAGAGCAGGCAGACATCAAAAAGGAACTTTCCCAGAACCAGAATGTGCTGAATACAGAAGAAAAACTGGATGCACAGTCACAGAAGTGGATCGAGGATATCAGCGAGTATGTGGACATTAAAGAACTGGATGCCAATCTTTTGAACCGGCTGATCAGTAAAATTATTATCTCAGAACCGCAGAAGAAAGACGGAACAGAGAATTATCGCCGCACTCCTGAAACGGTCACAATGGAAATTCATTTCAATTTAAAACCAATACCGGAGCTTGGAACCATCGAAAGAGGTTCCGGCTCCCATAAATAAGAAAATCTATCAAAATTTAATCTATTTTAATCTTTTCAAGGCTCATTTCGAGCCAATATTTTCTCATAAAAGACATAAAACAGCTGATGGCTGGTGCCGGAATCATGCTGCTGGGAACTACCCTGATTCCACAGCTGGCAACATTGTTCTCTTAAGAGGAGTAGTAGATGAACACCATCATTGAGAGAATTACGGAAGCGATAAAGGATATCCTGATCGGGCTTATCAAGTCAAGTTTGGATAACATGTTCACGTCTGTCAATGAGCAGGTGGGAACCATAGCCGGGCAGGTGGGACAGACACCGCAGGGATGGAATGCAGGGATTTTTAATCTGATTCAGAATTTATCCCAAACAGTGATTGTCCCCATTGCGGGACTGATCATCACCTTTGTCCTGTGCTATGAATTGATCACGATGGTAACACAAAAAAACAATTTCCATGAATTTGAGACTTACAACATTTTCCTCTGGATCTTCAAAGCGTATGTAGCCATTTATCTGGTGACAAATACGTTCAATATCACGATGGCGGTCTTTGACGTTGGCCAGCATGTGGTCAACAATGCCGCCGGAGTAATTTCCGGAAACACAGCAGTGGACGCATCGGAAGCAATCACAAGGATTGTGGATGCACTGGAAGATATGGAACTGGGGGATTTGTTCCTGCTATCCATGGAAACGATGTTGATCAGTGTTACCATGCACATTCTGTCAATTATCATTACGGTAATCT
>VOFG01002916.1_pt1 | contig 12944 bp, 20 predicted proteins | sample 5384171 | NCBI WGS metagenome assembly VOFG01 (sample SAMN12384726, study PRJNA508395) | human gut metagenome | isolation source: healthy gut F | host: Homo sapiens | reverse complement strand
CCGCAACCATGTGCTTCGCCGATGAAATCCACGGAGATTTTGTATACCCGGGAAGCTGTCATATTCCAGCGGCCTCCATCCCCTGACTGCTTGGTGGCCGTTGCCCCAGTAAAACCCTTCAATTTAGCATCTATGAAGGCAGCCGCCGTCATCTCGCCCAATCCAGATCCGGCAAAGCGATTCCAGCAGGTTCTCTCCCTCAGCCACGGGGACAACATGAATATGCTGGGACTATACGCCTATATCGCCGCCTACGAAAAGAGAGACGAGTATCTGGAGCAGCTCCTTACTTACCTTGCCGGCAATGTGGCGCACTTACAAAAAGCGTCTGGCGGAGCAACTGCCCCCAAATCCGGCTGATTGCGCCCCAAGGAACTTATTTGATGTGGTTGGACTGCCGGGCCATGGGGCATGGCTCAAAATGAGCTGGCAGACTTTTTTACATGGAAAGCCGGCGTCGCCATGAACACCGGCGAGTGGTTTGGTCCCGAAGGCACAGGCTTTATGCGTATGAATCTGGCCTGCCCCAGAAAAAAAAACCTTGGACCTCGCTCTGGACCGGATCGCCGGAGCATTTGCAAAATAAAACCCACGCCGTTTTTGGGCGTGGGGACTTGCAAGATTGACAGCAGATTCAGTATACTAGCATCGAAACCAGCGGCTTGCCGCCTGGAAATTTGTTTGACGGAAAGGAACGTAGCCATGCGGGAAATCAAAGGGGAAGCCATTACCCAGGCTGTGGCCCGGCTGTGCATGAGCGCCAACCGGAACTTACCCCAGGACGTGCGGACCTGTATCACCCAAAGTCAGAGCGGGAGTCTTGGGAACCGGCTCGCGGTATTCTGTCCAAGATTGTGAAAATTATAAAATTGCCGAGGAGGACCAGCTGCCTATCTGCCAGGACACAGGCGTCGCCTGCGTCTTCCTCGAAGTCGGCCAAGAGGTCCACATCCAGGAGACCTGGAGCAAGCGGTCAACGCAGGCGTCCACCAAGGCTATCTGGAAGCAGGCCTGGTGCTCCGTGGTGGCGGGACCCCCTGCGCCGGGTAAACACCAAGGACAACACCCCCTGCCGTCCTGTACATCCGTCTGGTGCCCGGCGACCGGCTGAAGATCACCGTGGCCCCCTAAAGGCGCCGGTAGCGAGAATATGAGCCGCATTGCCATGCTCCGCCCCTCCGATGGGGCCCAGGGAGTCAAAGACTTTGTGTTTAAGACCGTGGCGAAGCAGGCCCCAACCCCTGTCCGCCCATTGTGGTGGGCGTGGGCATTATGGCGGCGGCTTTGACCGCTCGGCGGAGCTGGCCAAGCGGGCCCTTCTTCGCCCTGCCAGGTCCCCCCCGACCCTTCTACGCCGAAATGGAGCAAGAGCTGCTGGAGCGGATCAACGCCCTGGGCATCGGCCCCCAGGGCCTGGGCGGCCCGGCGGACCACAGCCCTGGCGGTCCACATTGAGGTAGCCGCCGTACACATGGCCAGCCTGCCTGTAGCGGTCAACATCAACTGCCACGTGACAAGACACGAATCGGAGGTGCTGTAAAATGAGTACAGACTGACTGCCCCCATGACAAGAGAACAGGCCCGGCAGCTGCGGTGCGGCGATACCGTCCTCTTCACCGGCACCATCTACACCGCCCGGGACGCCGCTCACAAGCGGTTGGTGGAACTTCTGGACAAGGGGGAGCCCTGCCCTTTGACGTAAACGGTGCGGTCATCTACTACGCCGGCCCACCCCGCTCCAGAAGGGCCATGCCGTAGGGTCCTGCGGCCCCACCACCAGTTACCGCATGGACGCCTATGCCCCCAAAGTCATTGCCGCCGGGTCCACCGGCATGATCGGCAAGGGCAAGCGGGACGAGGGCGTGGTCAACGCCATGAAAGAGCACGAGCCGTGTACTTTGCCGCCATTGGTGGCGCCGGCGCCCTCTGGCCCGGTGCGTCAAGAAGGCGGAAGTGGTGGCCTATGAAGACCTAGGGGCGAGGCCATCCGCCGGATGGAAGTGGTGGACTTCCCAGTCACCGTGGTGATCGACACCTTGGGTCAGAACCTGTATGAAGCGGGGCAAAAAGCTTATTTGGCCTCTTTGACATAAAGCAGCTTACAAATTACAAAAGGGCCCGTTGCAAAATGTATGATGTGCTCCCCCGAAAGGAGACAGTGAAAAACCGCACTGTCAAGGATAGGGGAGGATATCATCTTTGCAGCAGGCCCCTTTGTCATATTTCCAGCTTGCAGTTGAACCACACCACCATAGCCACGGCAGTATGGAGCAGTGTATGACGCGTCGGCCCGCCCATCCTCAGGTGATTTCGTTTTCATTGCGCGGTAGCCAAGACACACCGTCCACACGTATGCGCAGGTTTTGGGGATCATCAGCATACCGATTAAAGGGGACTACATCTGCCCACAGTACTACTGGGATATAGAACCCAAAGCTCAACACAATGGTCAACCACATCCAGCGAAAGGCTCGGTCGTTATGCTGCTTGGCGCTCTGATAGAACAAGACAATCATAAGCAGCCCCAGCAGAGCAAACGGAATGTTGCGGTAGATACCCCAGGAGAGGGGGAGCTGTTGCGCTCAGCCACCCATTCTGAGGCATGATGCACAGGATCATCCGCAGCCCAGCCAGCCCACAGATGGCCGCTGTCGTGCCGCCACGCCCCTGTATATGATAGCGCAGACGCCAAACATAATAGAGTAGCACATAAAAGACGGTCATCGTAATGGAGGTAATCCACTTTCCAAGTCCCAGAGGCACAGTGAAATTTTCAAGGCCCGTAGTGCACAGAGCCACAGCCCTGGGAATCAGGTGAAACGCATCCCCAGCGCCCAAAAGCACCGCCATCATGCCAAACAGGCGGAATTGCCGGTTTCCCCTGCTCCCCCGGATCATCAAAATACCAATTGTGATGACCGTCGCCAGGTATACAACATCAAATGAAGTTTCTACAATTGCTTGCATAACGCGCGCGCTTCCTTTCTTGGCCAAATAATAGGAACGTGATCGCCTGCTGCCACCCGCGCCAGGGAGGCAATCAGCTGGAGCATATGTCACAGAACCTCCATCACATCCATGCCTGAACACTGTTATTTCATCTCTCAAAATTCCCGCCATGTCGCGGGGATTCATACAGCATCCTACGGGTGATTTCCTGAGCGGTAGAGGGATCGTAGTCCTGCCGAAGTAATGCAGACAGCATGAGTGAAAAGAGGACGTCTGCAAATTTCTCCACTGTAAACTGCCGGTCAAAGGCGTCGGGGGGCGGATATTGGGGGTCATGTTCCAGTACAGAGCGCAGGCCATTTAACATGTGTTCCCAGGTCTGTTGCATGCGTTTTTCCCATCCGCTTTTTCCTCATGGATAAAGCTGAGTGAATGGAGGGCAAAAACCTGGATATTGCTTATGCCCATACTCCATCTGTTGATACAAACCAAGCATACAGGCCTGAATGTCCCGAAAATACGGTTTTCATCTTCTGAACGATTGGAAATCTCATGCCAAACGCTTTCCACAATGGCGCCGACTAGATCTGCTTTAAAGTAAAAGTAGTTATAGATCGATCCCACTGACACACGCAGGCCGCAGCCACTGCCGGATATTAATTGCTGCCCACCCCTGCTGCCGAATGAGCTCCCGACCGATTTTCAGTATCTCCTCTTTGGTAGTCACAGCTTTGTTCATAGAATCCCCAAACTGAACAGTGTTCATTATAGTTCAGGAACAAACCCTTGTCAAGATGCAACATTCTGCATCGCAGGGCAGCAGCATTGGTCATCGGTTCTCCAAAAGCCTGGACCATATAACCCGCCAGTCCGCCTTTCTGGGTCTCCAGAACTTTATTTTTTAGAAACGGTTCCCTTTTTTCGGTTTTTCGCTATAATAAACCAAAGACCGCACGGAGCGGCAGCGGATGGAGGAACACGCCATGGACGTTTTGGTCATCGGTATTGCCGGCGGAACCGGCAGCGGAAAAACCACCCTGATGAAAAGCCTCATGGGCCAATTTGGCGAGGAAATTACAGTTCTGAGTCACGACAACTACTACCGGGCGCACAACGATCTTCCCTATGAGGAGCGGTGCAAGCTCAATTACGACGAACCAGCGGCTTTTTGAAACAGAGCTGATGGTCCGACACCTGGAGGAACTCCGGGCAGGGCATGCCGTACAGTGCCCGGTATATGATTTTACCGTTCATAACCGGAGCGATCAGGTAATCCTGTTGGAGCCCAAAAGTGTAATCATGGTAGAGGGTATTTTGATTTTCCAAAATAAAGCCCTGCGGGACTTGATGGACATCAAAATATTCGTTGATACCGACGCTGACATCCGGCTGTGCCGCCGGATCAAGCAGGATGTGAATAAACGTGGGCGGTCTATGGAATCTGTCCTTCTTCAATATCAGGCCACAGTAAAGCCCATGCACGACCAGTACGTGGAACCCAGCAAAAAGTTTGCAGACCTGGTGGTTCTGGAAGGTGGAAAAAAATCTGGTGGCCCTGGATATGATTATGAACCGAATTCAGCGGCACATTGAGCAGAATCGGTAATTTGACGCGGCAGCGTGGCGTCCTCTTTGGGGTGGGCGGGCACTGCCGCGTTTTTGTGCGGGAAGGGCTCTGCATAATCGCAAAGTATAATCAGAAAAATTTGCTTATGGCGCCGAATGATTCACAATATAATGTAGTTACTCGAGCTATGTTATAGTATAAAGTGGACAGCTTGGAAATCTTGGTACGAAAGAAGTCCAGTACACCGAGGTTAACAGCAATGGCAGGGGATACCGCCTACACACCGTCCAGCCTGTGTATGTGCTAAAATGATGTGACCCTGAGGAAAATAAACGGGGAGTTCCCGAAGCGTGATATAGTAAGTTCACCATAACGAATAGAACATACAGGGGACTCTTTATGAGCATTCTACCATATCACGAAACAGACAAGCGGTAGTTAAGCTTTGTATTGCGAAAAAGGAAAAAATCGCACAGGCCTCATGGATGTACCATAGAAGCACCTCGCCATCCTTGGCCGAGCACCAATTGGGTGGTGTCAGATAAGCACGATGGCTGACGGGAATGTCAAAAGTGAACTGCATCCCGCCGCGTGGACAGCGTACACCAATTGGCGCCCTGCTCAGCCAAGCCGCCTGCAGCGTTGGCTCAGCTGACGTCGCACCTTCGCCCTGACATTAAATATCTTCCTCATCGCACCCAAGGCTGCCTGGGGCACATCATTTGACAACACAGCACGTTTCCCTCAATCTGCCAGAAATTTTGATTGCAATCCTGGACAAAATCGAGTATAATACCTCCGTATCCGGGCGTAGCTCAGTTTGGTAGAGCGCTAGCTTTGGGAGCTAGATGCCGCAGGTTCGAATCCTGTCGCCCGGACCACGTCGTCGCGGACTACATGTCGTTCGCGACGACTTTTTTCAAAAAGTCATCTCTCACTCGCTCCGTCGCTCCTCCTTTTTCCAAATGCGACCCGCTGGGGCTGGGCTCGCATTTGGTGTCTGGGGGTAGTGTCAAGAGTTATACGCAAATTATTTTATGGTCTTAGTGGAAATCGATTACAGCGGAGGCGTCCTTGATTTCTTTGACGTGCAGATGACTGCCGAGAAAGACACGTGGTTCGTCTTTCATCGCTTCCGGCGCTGTTTGCATTTGGCCTGCTGCTCAGCGGCATACATCCCAGCCCAGATAGACCATACTGTTTTGATAGATGTCACAGAAGTGGTACTGCGAATAGAGATGTCCGGCCTTCTCTGCACCGTAAGTCTCGCTGAATAACTCTATAAACGGATCTTCCACCAACGCTGCCCGAAATAGAATGATGAGCCAGTATATTTTCGCCTCAATTCTAAATGGCTTCCATCAAAAGAATCTTTTTTATCTAAGGCGCCTCGCTTTGCTGCCTTTTCAGTTCGGATTGCCTTGAGCTGCTTCAAGGTATACCCGCGAGTTTTTGGTGGCTGCATAAATAACCTTAATCAGTTCTTCGGTCTTTTGGCTTTTGTGATATTTATCAAGTTCCTTATCAGATTTAATAGCAATTATTCTATGACGTTTTCTCCTGAGAGAGTCTCAATTGTGCATGTTTTCCTGGACAATCCGATGATCTCAGGAAGGTGGTCGCAAAACAAGCTTATTGAATGACGTCTGTTTCATTGTCTATCTCCCTTGCCGTGGTGGAAGGCCGTTTTTCAATGGCACCATGTTTGTGCATTTTTCCTTTTCGTTGAAGTAATTCGTGCAGCCATAGAAGATATCATCGTTTTTGGGTTCTTTTTTCACAATCAAATAGCCATCTGTACATTTGGGGCATCTTAGAATATCATGCATATGTGTCCTATTGTTTGTCATAAAATCGCAGAGTTCCGCCTCGTTAGTGCAAATCCATAGGTTTAGCCATAATTTTTATTAAATTCATATTTTAATGGGAATCCGCATCTCGACATCGTAAGTTGAACAGGTCAACAGCATGCATATTAATATCATCTCTGTGTGGAATGTTGAAATGCTTAATGAGCTCTATGAGGAATCTGGATGGCTTTTGTCTTCGATGCAGCAATATAAACCCGGTTTTTCGTTCGTGTCATTGCTACATAGAACAGACGGCGTTCTTCAGCAAAAGGCATACTTTTATCTTCGTATGTGACCAGCTTAATAATTAGATCGTCTTCAATCTGGCAAGGGAAGCCGAACTTTCCCTCAATCATATTGATCAGAATTACATTGTCGTATCCAAGGCCTTTGGAGCTATGCGCTGTCATGAATGTGATGTTTGCATTTGGGTACTTTTTGCTTTTTGACAAGACCACCGGGCAACTCACTGAAACAACCCGTCCGGTAAAGCTTATACATATCATAGTTATAGCGTCCAATTAGCAAAATAGAGCTTCGCGTGCCATACTCCGCTAAAATCTCACCAATAATTTTTTTGACCGTATTAGCAAGCTGATTCATGGGCTTGACGCTATCATCAAACACTTCCAGCACAATCGGATTTTCAAGATGCTTCGGTGAAATTAACTACTTGCGAATCTGCGTGGAATTTTGTTGGACAAACCCGCCTGCAATATCAATCAGTTCTTGGGAGTTCCGATAAGTATGCGTGATTTTCAGCTCTGTACCAGCCCCCATTAACTCTAGAAACCGCGTAAATAGGGTAATGTCAGAGCCTGAAAAGGCATAGATAGACTGCCAGTCATCTCCAACCGCTACGACCTTCGCCTGCGTAATTTGCGACAGTCGTTTGGTTAGGTTGAATCGCTGCCTGGCAATATCCTGAAACTCGTCAATAATGATATATTTATATGGAGTGAAATACCCTGCTTCTCGATCTCCTGCAAGTAAAAATGTGCGTCATTGATCATATCAGCAAAATCAATCTGATTTCTCTGGTCCAATACACATTGATAATGGTGGTAGACCTGCTCTGCAATATCCAAGAAGAGCAGTGTTCTTGGGTTGTCTGTTTTCTCCCTCAAAATGGAGAAGCCACCCTCATCATATCCAGTTGTCTTGTACCGCTCAATAAATTTCATCATAAATACAATTAATTTATATATGTACTCATCTTTACCGGTATTTACAATTTTTCTATATATCTCTTCTAAGTTGCGAGGCTTCAGAACAAAGCCTTCTTTTTCGAGGATCTCTTTCAGGTGATCAAGAAGCGGGCGCCGATCTGTGTAAAATGACCACGTCTCCAGGAGTGTTGTTTGATTTATTTTATGCAGGCGGCGTTTGTCGCTGATCGCATGAAGATAACGCTGCCTCTGCTGTGGGGTAAACAGGCTGTTATAGCCACTCTCACTGAGCGCATAGTGCTCCAGCCAAACGCCGTGCTCGCCTTGCGAAATATAGAAATCAGGCGTGTACTTTTTGTTCCGGGAGGGTGAACCAAAGGGATATACCCGCTCGTACTCATAGTCCAAACCATTCAAATAGAGGAAGTTCGCTATTTGCACTTCCTGCATAGAACGCAGGTATTCTCCCGTAATTGTTCGCGTTTTCTTAGTGCGCTGCTGTTCGACTTTTTTAATGTATTCCCCTAAGCTACTTTTCAGCGTCTCAAACTCTTGGGCTGACTTATAGAGATGATATTGGTTAATCAGAAAACTGGAATACATCTTCGGGCAGATCAAAATAATAGCCCAAAAACAGAACTAGATTGCGCATGAGCCGTTTATTGTGAAAGATGGTCTTTTCCAGCATATCAAAGATGATTTGTTGGGATGAAAAGTTGATTTCAGGAGGCTCTGTGGAAAACTGCCTCACAATATCATATGCGAAAGCATGGAACGTGCAAATTTTTTGCTGGAATACGTTGTTCTTCCACAATAAATTGCGCAAATTGAAGACTGCTTTTTAGGCAAATGTCTGGAAACGTTTCTAAACACAACTCCGTCCGATAAGGTCTCTGGTAAGAATGAAGTTACCACACTCTGGTAAATGAATTCGAAACATTCGAAAGGAGACGACAAACCATGTCCAACAACATTGTACAATTCAACGAGGAAATTATCAAGGGGCAAATCAAGGAATTGGTTCGGGGAAGCGTGGAGGAAACACTGAATGGGCTTCTGGAGGCGGAGGCTGAGAAATTGACTCAGGCTGCCCGCTACGAGCGCAGCAGAAGCCCGGCAGGGTTACCGCAGCGGTCACTATGACCGAAATCTTACCACCACTTCCGGAGATGTGACGCTCCACATGCCCCGTCTAAAGGGTATCTCTTTCGAGACTGCCATCATCGAGCGTTACCGCCGCCGGGAGAGCAGTGTGGAGGAAGCCCTTATCGAGATGTACCTGGCGGGCGTGTCCGTGCGCCGTGTGGAGGACATTACCGAGGCTCTGTGGGGCAGCAAGGTGTCCGCATCCACCATCAGCGAACTGAACAAGAAGCCTATGTCAACATTGAGGCCTGGCGCAACCGTCCCCTGCAAGGCGGCAAATACCCTTATGTGTACGTGGATGGTATCTACCTCAAGCGAAATTGGGGTGGAGAATATGAAAACGTGGCTGTTTTAGTGGCAATTGCCGTCAATAAGGATGGCTACCGTGAGGTTTTAGGCGCTGCTGAAGGCATGAAGGAGGACAAGGCCAGCTGGGTCAGCTTCTTCCAGTGGCTCCGGGGCCGTGGCCTTGAGGGCGTCAAACTAATTGTTGGAGACAAGTGTTTGGGTATGCTGGAAGCTGTGGGAGAGGTGTTTCCTGAGGCAAAGTACCAACGCTGTGTGGTTCATTTCTACCGGAATGTGTTCTCTGTTGTGCCCAAATCCAAGGTGAAAATGTAGCAAAAATGCTCAAGGCGATCCACGCCCAGGAGAGCAAGAAGGCATCCCGGGAGAAGGCCGCCGCAGTGGTTACCGAGCTGAAGGCCATGAAGCTGCCGGAGGCTGCAAAGAAAGTAGAGGCTGGCATTGAGGAAACCCTGACCTACTGTGACTTTCCATCCGAACACTGGACGAAGATCCGAACAAACAATGCCATTGAGCGTCTGAACCGAGAGATCCGGCGCAGAACCAGGGTAGTCGGCGCTTTCCCGGACGGGAATTCAGCACGGATGCTGGTGTGCGCCCGGCTGCGTTATGTTGTGGGAACCCAGTGGGGCAGCAAGCAAATACATGAACATGAAGCATCTGGAGGCCATGGAGGCAGAAACCTTGGTTGCTGTGTAATAGCTACCAGCCATGCCGCAAGGTGTCAAAGGGCTGGCTTTGAAAACGTGCGGCGTACCGCCGCCCTTGACCCCTTGCGTCCTGCCTGCTGAAATGTAACCCCCAAACGGCATGGTTAAGCCGCCCCTGTAATGGATTTCTACCAGATTCCAAAACTGTTAGCCCTGAGGATCCATGGTTCCCTTCGCATCACTGCCAGAAATTTCTCTTTCGACCAGCAGATGGGGAGAGTCCAACAGGTGATTTGGCTGACGCCGAAGAAATGGCCGGCGATGTGGGAATTCTTTGAAATCCGTAAATAGCAAATCCTCCACCGGCCGGTCATTGGAGGCCGAAAAAAATGGACCGGGCCCATCCAGGGCAACATTGCCATACGCCGGTCCTGGGAGGTACAGGTAGGGGATTTGAACATCACCGTGTCCGACACAATGGCCGATGCCATAAGCCCCGCCATCTTCTCCGAGGGCATGAGGCCTCGCTCCTGGAACATGCTGGCCACAATGGTAGTGGTGGAGCCCACAGGCTCGTTCCGGACATAGATGGGGTTGGTGGTCTGGATGTCCGCCAGCCGGTGATGGTCAATGATCTCCAGGATCTGGGCCTCCTCCAGGCCCGGGACAGATTGGGCCCGCTCGTTGTGGTCCACCAGCACCACCCTTTTTGCGCCGTGGCCGGAGTAGATGGTTCTGGTACAACAATCCCGCAATCTTCTCCCCTCGTCCAGAATAGGTAGCAGGAGGCCCGCTCCTTCAGAACAATTTCCTGACGTCGTCCACCAAATCATCCAGGTGGAAGGTTACTAGATTCTTCCGGCGGCAGATTCTACCAATCGGGGTGGAGTGATAGATGAGGCGTACTGCCCGGTAAGCGTCACAGGGGTGGAAATGATGCAGGTCCGGTCTCCAGACTCCGCAGCTCCTCCGGAAGCTCCGTCTGGCACAGGACCAGACAGTTCACATTGAGTTCCAATGCCCTGCGAATGAGATCCGGCTGATGGCCACAAATGACCACGGAGTCTGTCTGGGAGAAGAGGAGACTCTCCTGACTCTGGGGCAGGGCAATGACCACCTCTCCGCTGATCAAATCCACAGAGTCCTCTCCCTCATCGAGGAGCTTGCCCTCCAGGACGCTCAGCAGGTTGAATACCGGCACCCGGTCCAGCCGGGGCTTGTAGATGGTCTGCATGTCATACTCCGCAATATCCTCCGGCAAAAGCATACCGTACAACGTCCCGTCATCCTTGGCCACAGGAATCCCGGGCAGGCTGCCATTTTCCTGCAGCACGCCCAGGCCCGGCTCACAGTGACGGCTGCCCCCCCAGGCAGGCGGGGTATCATATTCCAGGTCCCGGACCTGGGGTATACATAGCTGATCAGAACCGGCGGCTGAAAGCCAAAGCTATCTAGAACCAGCTGGGTCTCGTCACTGATGTGTCCCAGACGGGCAGCCTGGTACTCCCGGTCTCCCAGGGTGTTTCGCAGCGCAGCATAGGCCATTGCCGAGACGATGGAATCTGTATCCGGTTCGGTGCCCGGTGACGTAAATGGGGTCCATAGAAACGCCTCCCAAATGAAATCCGCCAGTCTTCCCTTAGTTTACCACGAAGCCGGCGCTTCTACAAGAAAAGCAGAAGAATTTGGGAAAAATTCTAAAAGGGTAATCTCCCCAGCCAGACTCCGCAAAAACAGGGCGCGGATCTCTCCGGCTGGAATCCCTGCCCAAAGCCCACATCAGTTTGGTCATAGCGGCCTCTGTGGTATTGTCTCCTCCTGGATGACCCCATTTCCAGCAGCTTTTTTCCCCACCTGATAGACATTCGGGTTGCTGCTGTCATACAGGCACTGGGAGCAGACCACCACGCCTGACGCCCGGTCCACTGCCCCAGATCCCCGGCCGGATTCCGGTGGAGGAAATGTCCACTTGGGCCAAATGCCTCAATGACGATCCCCCGATAGCCCAAATCCACTCAGGACATCAAAGATACTGGTCCACACCTGAGTCAACCAGCAGGAACACCTGGCGGCTGGCCTGGGGCAGAAACCGGGCCGGGCCGGTGATCCCGGGGAGCAGCATGGTCTCATCCAGCTCCAACCCCATAGCCGTGACCCCGTCCCACATAGTGGCTGTTGATGCTTTCAAAGGCAGAAAAGCCCGGGCCCGGACCTTCACTGCCCGGCAGCCCAGCATAATCTTCCGGTCAAATGCCAGAAACACCCCCGGCTTGCCGAAGCTGCCCATGGCAAAAAGGCCGTGCGGAGGTGGAGGGCGCATCGGAGAAAAAATCAGCCAAAGGCAGCTGCGAACCCGTGAATACCACAGGCAGGTTGATATTCTCTAACATAAATGTGGCCATTGACGCCGTGTAGGCCATGGTATCCGTCCATGAGACCACAATGCCATCATAGTCCTCCCGCGCCTCGAAAGATCGCCCGGGCAATGATCACCCATTCCTCCGGCTGAATGTTGGAGGACAGGCACATGGTCCTGTGGAAATGTGGTAATAAGTACGGAGCTGATTTAGCTCGCGCTCCAAAACATCGCTGCGGCGGGGCTCCAACCCCTGGCCGCCGGGCATGAGGCAATGGTACCGCCGGTGGTAATGAGCAGGATGTGCTTTTCTCCGGGCAATTCATAGAAGGGACCTCACCATCGGAAATAGGCCGAGGCATGATCTCTCGGTTGGCATCTATTATGGCCCATTGCCTGAGGATTTGACAAGGCGCCTTAGATTTTTTATTCTGCACATTCAGCAAAGGGCAGATTTTAGACTGCCCGCTCCGTTGTTTAGAAAATTCAGCCTCTTCTCATATTTCCTGGAACTTTTACACTTGCGTTGGTGCTCTTTCCGTGCTATATTGAAAGAAATATGCCCCAGGTCTCAGTCTATCCGCGTCCCGAAAGGGAAGAAAGGAGTCAATTCATGAATTATGAAGCCTGCCAGAAGCCCCTGGAGGATGCTTGATTCATCTGCCCCAGCTGTGGCTGGGACAGCAGCCTGCCGGAGGACTGAGACCATTGCCTTCTCCCCGGGGGAGACTGCATAGCCCCGCCACCCGGAAGAATCAGATCGCCGGAGCAAGACCTTCAAATGCGCCAGGAGGCTTCCGGTTTCCCCAGCCCTAAGCCTGTGAATCGGAAGAAGCTCTTAGTAATTGGCACAACACAGTCCTGGTTAGCCCTCATCGCTTAAATCGCCATTTGGTTTCCTGGCTCGACCGGCAGAGAGCCTTCCACAGAACCGCTGAATCCACCGCCTCC
>VOFG01003050.1_pt1 | contig 12945 bp, 18 predicted proteins | sample 5384171 | NCBI WGS metagenome assembly VOFG01 (sample SAMN12384726, study PRJNA508395) | human gut metagenome | isolation source: healthy gut F | host: Homo sapiens | reverse complement strand
GTTGTCGTGCAAATTTGCCGGGGGCAGAAGATGATTTGAATTATGTTAGAAATCGGGCTCATGCAAAAATCTATCCTGCGGATACTGATACTGAAGGTTTACAGATGGCAATATTCAGGGAGAGGGAACGAGAAATGTTTTTGACGGAGAACGGTATTATGATATTGTTCGAAACGGATACTATAATTTCCGAATGATTTCTGAAACGTTCGAGAAACTTTCCGAACAGGATGTAAAAGATGGAGCGTTATATGTTCCGATAATGGATACGGAAATGCAGCGCAATACTTTAATGCGTCAGAATCCGTATTGGTTAGCAAGATGGTAATGATTGGTAAAATATACAATGTAGTTATTATGAGTAAATTATTAGTTACAATGATAGTACTCCTTTTGATAGGAGGGTGTTCTACAAATTGGAATTTTGAGAATACTGGATTAGCTAAGGAACATTTCGACGGAAATATGTATGAATATCTAAAAGTGACTCTTATAATTGGGATTCAATACGATTAATAATAGAAAAGGCAGAGTTGGTACCTTTTGTTCGAGGGGAAAGACCCGATTACTTTTATAGGTCCCACGAATCACTCTGTTAGAAAATGGATGAATGACAAGTTTATAATTTGTATCAATGACATAGATAAAGATGCTTGTATTAAAATTGTTAAGGATCATTTGTTTGCCGGGAAGATATTACGTGACGATATTCCCCAAGGAAAATATCTTACACAAGAAGGGGGAGATGTTTATACGACTCTTTCTGGAAAGAGTATTTGGATGGGGCTGTTTTATGAAGATTATGGTAAATGTTGTAGAAGGGGAGTACGGGTGATCTATTTAAAGGGAGATGTGACTATTGATATTGCTTCTTCTAACATACAGCCTACAAATGGGGTTGTACATTCGTTGAGCTATAATTACGTGTTAGGTGGATTATGATGAACTTTAAATAATTGATTATGAGATGTAGTATTATATATTTTAATATGTGTCGTGTTTTATTGCATGTAATGATGTTACGGTAGGGTATTTAGAGACTGAAAATGCCGAGTATATACCTGATAACATGAAATACCTCAAATCGAGGATCTAGACGAAGTTGTGGATGCCCTACGTGTAAAGAATAACGCACCTTGGGTAACACAAATCCTATTCAGGGTATAGAAGGAACTGATCCGATGATTTATCTTGTATCGAAGAAGTAACTGCGACAGAAGGCGGAGATGCTATGATATTTAAACAGGAATTGAGGATTATAGAAACGGAAGTTTTATTATCCTTTAGAAACATAAAAGCTCCAGCTAGCCAGTATGTGGTTTCGATTAGAGTTAAAACGAGGGGTATAGCCGTGTCATAAAGACATTTACACTTTTGTCGTGGAAGTAAACAAAGAGTGATCATTAAGGGCGTGGGGGTCCGTGTTATGCGATCCTTATTTTTTATCTTTTTTGAAAATCTCTGCCACACGTATTTTTTCGTGTGTGGGTCTTTTGACGTGAGGATGAACGAAGCTTTACCCACGATAAAGTCTTCGGGAATAGGACCGATATAGCGAGAATCTCTGGAGTTGAAGACTTGATCTCCGGCCACGAACCAGTTTTTTGGAACGTGTATTCCCGGATCAAGGAGTCTCGGATGTAGAGTTGGCGTTGTTGCGAGGTGTACTGGAGCTTGGGTTTCGTAAGATCAGGTGACGATAAAGCCGAGAAATTTAGTGTGTCGAGTAGGATAGTGGTTCCCGCTGCGGGAAGGAATTTATAGGGGACCAAAGTCTTGATGTTCAACGGTGCCAGTAATGAAGCAGCGTTGTAAATACCCGGGGCGTACTCCCGTGATAATGATGTAGGCGTTGCTGTTCTTCCACGTTCCGAATCCCCGTTTTGCCGTTGACGTGATTGATTCCTTGATGATCGATAGCGTGTCTCCCGGAAGGGCGATACATCGTTCATAAAATGTCCCTAAATCCATGTCCCAACGACCGTTTGTATGCGTAGGAAAGTTGAAAAACAATCACGTCATTACGTTTTGGGAAGACCACGATAAATCGCCTGGTTCGATGGTGGGGTACATCGAATCGAAGGGATGCTGTAAAAGTCCACGATAAAAAAGCGTAACAGGGCGGCAATCACGATGGCTAACAGTATGGCTCCCACGTATTGAATATGGATTTAATTACTTTTTTCATTTTTTTCTTGAGATAAAAATACGTTCTAAATAGTAATAAAACAAGGGAATGATGAATAAACTGACAAAGGTTCCAACAGTCATTCGGCAATAAGTGTGATCGACGATAGGCATTACTAATTTTAAATAAAATGGGACTCTATTGAGTATCTATAATTAGTTTCTGCATATCCCGTTTCATTTCCTCGGTGGCAGAAGAGGGGACTTTGGGGACTTTTTTTTTCGAGTAGTAGGTGGGCAGTCGTGATGGCTTTGTCGATCTGGCCGCTTTCGTTGTACATTTGGGCGAGTAGGTAGAGCGGGTAGAGGCGGTTGGGGACCATGCGAGGCTTTCAGGAAAGCGGATTCTGCTTGGGTATATTGTTTCATGGTCTGGTAGTTTTTGCCCATGATATTGCGGATCATCGGATCGGCTGACAGTTGGGAGGCCTCTTCAAGGAATGAGGTTTGCTGGTTTCGGGTTGTCCCGTGCGGGAGAGGCATTGCCCGTATTCGAAAAAGAAAGGCGGGTTGGTCTTTTAGAAGAGGATAGAGTTTCTTGTAATTATCGACGGTGCGTTCGAATATCTGCATGTTGAAGTAGATTTGTTCGGATTTCCAGCGTTTGTAGGCCTGTTCCCGTTCTTGCTGTCCCGTGGCGAGGAAATAGACGGGGAGAAACAGGAACGTGTAGAAAATGCCGGAAAGCCAGCGGGAACCCGGTTGCATGGGTGTGCATTGGGCCAAGAGTAACGTGAAGAGGACAAGAAGGGGTAACACGTTGAACGGGTAGGAGAAACAGGCAAAAACGAGGAAGGCGGCTAACGAACCGACCATACCTGTTGCGGCCTTGCTGTTGGAGTGCCGGGCAGCTTTGAAAGCTCAATAATGATTGTCAGGAAAAGTAATAAACCGATGATTCCGATTTCCGTCGTGATTTGCACGAATTCATTGAAGGCCGTCTCGGGAGCATCGGCCACGAGTTCTTCTCCGCGGGACGTTTCTCTGCAGCAAAATAGGCGGCTTGAGCTTCCCCCGTAGCTCCGGCAAATGCCCGAATCCGACACCTGTTATCGGGTGGGAGGTAACGAGGGTGGAGGAGACTTTCCAAATGAGCCAGCGTCCGTCGGCTGATTCTTTTTTTAAACGGTATATCCCGATGAGTGTCCCGGTTACAAGAAAGAATATGCAGATGGTTGTGATGGAGATCGTGAGTTTATGTTTTGAAACAGGGCTTTCAATCGATTATATAGATGGAAGTAGTTACTTTTAGCACGATGCCGCATCCAGTGAGGGCGGCTAACCATGCCCCCGCGGCTTAACGTGGCGGGCAGGACGAGTAAGAGAAGTACGAGAACTACTCCCGACAGGATTCGGGCGATTCGGTGGCCTGTAAGCGTGTAGTGTAAGGCTATCGGTAGAATGGCAACAAGAAAACCGGAATAGGGGCCGGGGTTAAAGAATGATCCGGTCAATTCGAAGCGGCTGTGTTGGGAGGGGGTGAAACCGTATAACTGGGCGAGTCCCCAGATGGCTTCTATTGCCCCGGAGAGAAGAAGTGCCGTGTGGGTGAAACCGAGCGGAGCGAATGTTGTCAGCTGTCGGAATATGAAATACGTGACGATGATCAATATGAAGAGTCCCGTCCGGGTGGGAGTTATCGAGCCTGTGTAATGATCGTTAAAGAGGGTGTAGCCCGCGTACAGAAGAACCAGCAGGTCGAGCAGCGAAAAACGAAAAGGACGTTTCCATGCCAGCAGGGATGCAGGCTATACCGGCCACGATAATGACTTTGTAGAACCAGAAAATTTTAGCTACCCGGTTACCCAAACTCTCGTCTAGGACGAATGCCGTTGATAATAAAAGCAAGGTCAGCGTGAAGACCACGATGCCCGATAAGTAGAGGTTAAGGTTTTTCGGAGCTGCATATCGTTTTATTTTTCACAAATGTAGAAAAATATACTATGAACAGCGTTAGGGAATTCTGATAAGATTATGAGAATTTTAGGTGTTTTAGAATAAATCCGAGTGAGATCCGGTTCGTATTAATCGCACGATTTGTATTTGATGATTGATGGCATAGATGAGTAACCAATCTGGTTGAATATGACACTCCCCGAAATCCAGAATAAGTCCCTGTTAATGCATGATCTTTATTTTTCAAAGGAAGTGCTTGGCCTATTGCTAATAATTGAATGATTTGATTTAATTTGTTTTCATCTAACTGGCGTTTTTCTTGCTAGTTTTACATCTTTTAGATATTGATGCGTAATTTCAATTTTATACATTATTTGATAGCTTTAAGGTAATCTTCAAAACTATCACATTTGATGGTATTACCTTCTTTGGCATCAAGCATCGCTTGTAATGTATTAGGATTAATTTTGGGGGTAGAATTTTGTTTTATTCTTTTCAGGTATTTGATGATTTTCGTAATAATTCAGTTTGATTAAGGTCCATAATCTCTTCTAGAGCCTCTAATTTTAAAGCTGCTATTTGGTCTGTATTATATTGATAAGTTGCAGATGGCTCATGCAAAGATTGTTGGTCTTCTATTTTTATTTTATATGGTTTCGGTTTTTTTGTTGTCATAATGCATCCTTTTTAGTTGTATTTACAAAGATAGGGAATTTATGGCTGATAATCAAATTTATTTTAGGAATAGAGGATTGTTTAATTTGATTACATTATTCTTTTTCTTCCTCTTCTTTCTCCACAGGTTCAGGTTCTTGGGTTTCTTTGAAGATGTCGAATTTGTTCAATGGTTGCATGTATTTCAACCAGCGGAAGTCTTTCAGACGGGCTTCTTCGGGATCGGCCAAGAACAAGGGATTGAGTTCCCCGTCGGGCTTGTTAATGAAGACGATGTCCGTGACTTTCCGTTTGTCGATCATGATACGGATGTTGGAGCTATTGGCGGTATTAACGCCAATGATGTTTCCTTTATCATCGGGGAAGTAGATGGTTTCCCCATTACCGTTCACGTACACCATGTAGAGTTCGTTATCCCGGAAATAACCGGTCATATTTCGCCCTTTGATCTGGTCGTACATTTCGGTTTCCTCCCTTCGAGAGACCATGAAGGCCTTAGTATTCAGGTAGAATTCCTTAATCGTTCCGTTTCCGTGAGCAAGGAAATCTTTTCTGCGGTCATTTGGTTTCCGCTGGCCCATACCACCGGCTCATTGTGGAGTGTGATGGTGGAGTCGACAGAAAGGTAGACCATAGAATCACACAATCCTTGCAAGTCCTGACTAAAGAACTTGACTTTATAGTAAGCCCGTAAATTTGGTTCTTGGCGGAGTCCTGATCCATGAAGAGGGTGTCTCCGTGTACGAAAAGAGAATCTTGTTTTCCGACCATGATTAACAGGGCGCTATCGGTGACAAATGCCTTGTTTTGTTCCCGGTCCATTTGCGCATATTCACCTTTCACAATCACGTTGTTCACGGTGTCCACGAGCGTGACGTTCCAGTAGAGATAAGCCATACCGGTTATACTGTCGATTACCATGGTGTCGGCCACGCCTCGTAACTCAGAGTGGGTAACCCGTTGTTCTTGTATAGTTCGGCATGTCCCAGTTGGAATCATACCATCCATCCTCGGGTAGAGGGTGTTGTTATCTTCTCCTTTCCCGTATATGTTCGTGGGGCCTAGAATGGAAACCAGTTTGGTCTCCGTGTTGTATTTCAAGGTGTCCGAGAAGATCAAATATTCGGGAGAATTGACTTTTACACTATCCTTGAAGAGGGCTATTTTTTCGTTTGGGTAAAAAGTAGTTTCCTTTTTTACTATCCAACGTGTTCTGGCTATCTTTCAGTTGTCCCCAGTTGAAGTAATACCCCCGATGTCGAATAACCGTCATAATCCAGAAAATCGGTGGTCAAGACCATCTGGGATCTTCAGCGTGACGTTCGGCGGACTTGAATCAGTTTTTGTTGGCATCGTACATGTAGTCGCCGGACATTCGAATACTGTCGTTCTTGATTACTCGCACGTGGCCGAATGCTTCAAGATAATTAGAGTCCGGTAGTTCATACTGATAGAGACTATCGCACCACATGAGCGTGTTTTTCATGCGTCATGTGTACGTTACCGATAATCTGGACGGTTTGCCTCCAGTGTTCCCACCAGCAAACTATCCGCATTAACGATCTTGACTTTAGCTTTTTTATTTCCTGTGCTACAATTGTCTGCAAGGGAGTAGTCCCCATACAATACATAGTGTATCCCAAACCCATAAACCTGCTTCATCGCGGAAAAATCATCAATCTTTACTTGTAAATTTTAACTTGTCAATTACTTGAACCATCCGTCATAATGGAATTTGGAGTTCTGTAATCTTCGTCGATATGAATATAGGTGTTTGCTTGTTTTCCTTGATCCATTTGTCAAGAACTTCCTGTTGTTTCTTGCTTTTTAACCCGTTTTCAAAGCTGATCCAGTCATCGTCCAGGTTAGCCGTGTGGGAAGGATAGTAAGCCTTGATTTTGATCACCTTGTATTCTTCGCCTGTACGGGTCTGATCCAAGAAAGGAGAGGAGATTTCTCCCACTTTCAGCTTGTTTACCTGACGGGCCATTTCTCCTTCGATGGTTTCTCTAGGCAGTTTGGAATCGGCGTCTTCCTCGTTGAAAATCAATCCACCGTTGTTTCTGGTCTTTTTTGTCCATGGAGAAATAAGCTGCGGCTTCTTCAAACGTGGCTTCCCCCTTGTGAATGTAAGTCAACACGGTGTCCAGATGTTGGATTGCCTCTTGCCGTTCTTCATCGGAGATACGGGGACGGAGCAGGATGTGACGTACGTTTACTTTGTCTCCCCTGACGGTCGATGTATTGCAGGATATGGAAACCGAATTCTGTTTCCACGATTTTAGATACTCTGCCGGGTTTCAAGCTGAATGCTGCTTCCGCCAAATGCCGGGGCCAATGCGCTTTTGGTCTGAGTAACCTAATTCACCGCCTTTGGCTGCAGATCCGGGGTCTTCCGATGGTAAAGTACGGCTAACGTGTTGAATGTTTGTTTGCCGGCAAGAATTTCTTCACGGAACTCTCTCAACCGATTTACAGGATGCGCTCCTTCTCGGTGTCGCTGATTCTCAAGTTTTGATAACGATCTGTTGGGTTTCGTATTTATCAGGTACTTCCGGAAGGCTGTCCTTGTTGAATTTCCGGTAAAAATACCTGACTTCCGAAGGTAACGCGAACGTTGTCCACGATTTTTTAGATTGCATTCTTTGCGTGATCATTTGTTAAGCGAAGCAGGTCCGCATTCGTTCTTGATGTCCTCGTATGATTTACCGAAATAAGTTTCCAGGCGTTCCCGTGAACCGATATGTTGCGTATTGTTCAACTGGGAATTCAAGGCATTTTTCCACTTCCGTGTCGGTGACCGTGATACTATCTATCTTAGCTTGAGCCACTAATAGTTTTTGAACTAATAAGTTTCTAATATTCTGGTACGTGAATCGGAGGAAGAATTTACTAATCCTTGGGATTGTTCATGTAAAAATGGTTCTCAATATCCGATTTCAACACTGATTTCTTCACCCGACAGCAATAATCTTGTCGATCACGTTTTTTTTTGTGCCGAGGCGTAACTAGCTAAAAATAACAATACAAGCAGTGATAAATATCTCATAATTTATGAATAAGGTTATACTCAATAAAAACGCTCTAAACTAATACTTTTTTCAAATCCGCGAATAATCCTTGTTTTCGCATTTTTATTTTCATTTTTCTAATCCTGTTAATATATTTTGACGTAATCTTTCCGGAGACCTTCTGCGTTGATGTCTTTTCCAGATTCTCCTCGAAGGAGATTTTACGTTTGTTCAGTAGTAATATCTCAATCTCTTTTTCCACATGTAAGGAGAGATTGCTGTTTTAATATAGACATCGTAGCTCGTTGATCTTGAGAAAATAGTGATTCTCGTCGTCCTCGATTTCCGATGGACTCTTGTTTTTTATATTTGCTTTCCCATTCTGCCGACGTGATGGGACAGGGAGGGTTTCAGCAGGTTACACAGTTCGATCCATTGGTCGTTGAAGTTATCGAATTTCTTGGCTGACGTGATGCAATGATACTCTTCCAACGCTTCCTGAAAGTCTTTGACTTCGCTTGGAACGGAACCATTTGCAGAAACATTTCAATGTTTGAGGGCGGATTTAAGGAATCACCACAGCGAACAAGGCTCCTCGACCAGGGTGTTCCAGCACGAAGTTGAATTTGTTAAGCGTCATGTGGTATTGCGAGATTTCACGTTCAACACTTCCCGGCTGAGTTTCTGGAAATCAGTTTCTCCTTGTATTTATGGATCAAGATAGAAGAGGAATAGTCTTCACTTGTTTCCGAATGTCCTCGTCACTCAGGTTCTGGATCGCTTTGTGCAGCAATTCTTTGGTAATCCAGTTCCGCACGTGCTTTGTGCCATGATGAGAGCTATCCTTCTGAGGTTCCCTGGGAATAAAGCCGGAAAGCTTCCGATTTCTAAGCAAGTATTTGTCGAGAAACCCTTTTGCCACGAGTTTGCTCGTACGCTTGAACTTATCAGTTTACAAGCCCACAGGAAGGGGGATAAAAGCAGCGAGCATATGTTGTAGTTTTCATGATTTTACGCACAGTGTAATATTCAGGCGAAAATAATAAAAGCGATTTAAATATACACGAGTTTGTGAGAGTTTTCTGTCTATTACGTATTTTGCGAAAGATAGAATTCGAAGAAGAATGACCCCGTGATATAAAAGAGATATTAAAGACTTACTGGGGGATACTGATGATTTCCGATCCTTGCAGGAAGAGACTATCCGTTCCGTGCTAGGACAGGGAAGGACACGCTTGCCCTTATGACACGGGAGGAAAGTCGCTCACGTACCAAAGTGTCCAGGTTGCTGATGGAGGGCGTCTGTCCTGGTGGTGACCCCGTTGATTGCTTTGATAGAAGGGATCAAGTGGAGGGATTTAAAGAACAGGCAGATTCCAGCCAGGGCGATCTACACGAGGATGAGGCGTGACCGGGTGGAGTCGATCATTAATAAATGTATATATGATACGGTTAAGTTCTTGTACGTGTCAGCCCAAGCGATTGTACTCAGAACATGGTTCCAGGAAAAATTGAGGTTGATGGGACGTGTGTCTGATTACCGTGGATGAGGCTCATTGTATCTCGCAATGGGGGTATGATTTTCGTCCCCATACTGCGAGATAGCAGAGTGCGTGAAGTTCTTTTCGGGGGTGGCTACCCTTGCACTCACGTACAGCTACCCGGAGGTCGTGGAGGATATTCAGAAACAGCTGCACTTTTCGACCCGAACGTTCTCTCTAAAAGTTTCCGGCACGGGAAAATATTTCCTACGTGATCGGGACACGGAGGCCAAGCCAGTTGAGTTATTCAATATTTTGCTACAAGGTGCAGCGATCGTCGTGCGATGCCTTGTTGAAGCCTTTCGATTGCCGCTTTTCTCAGACAAGTCGGGGATCAAGTCTGACTTTTTATCATGCCGGGTTGTCTTCAGCGCAGCGCTCGGCGGGAGGCGTGGAAAAAGCGGGATGGTCGTGGTGGTGGCGACAGAACGCTTTCGGGATGGGGATTGATAAGGCGGATGTGCAGGGTGGTGGTGCATTATGACGTGCCACAGTCCGGAAGCTATTTTCAAGCGGGACGTGCCGGACGGGACGGAAAACGGGCATACGCCGTGTTACTTTCCAGCCGGGCGGCTTTGGGTGGTTTGAAAAACGGATTGATGATACTTTTCCCCGAAAGATTATATATTGAGGGTGTACGAGGCCTTGCGAACTATTATCAGTTAGGTGAGGGCGAGGGACAGGGACGGCGTTCGAGTTCAATTTGAAACTGTTTGCCCGTAATTTTAAACTCAACGAGGCGAGGGTGATGTCTGCCATCAGTATTCTGGAGGTTGGTTCTTGAGGTATGACGGATATAAATTCGCCCTGGGTGATGTTCACCGTGTTACGGGATCGGTTGTACGAGTTCGAGACGGGTGATCCCTGTTGAAAGACTTATGGTTCTCCTGATAGAGAAGTATGCCCCAGATTTTCAGTGCAGGATGCTTACGTGGACAGAGAGTTTTGCTTGGCCTCGATCAGCTCGACGTGACACACAAGGTGTTGTAGTGATGCTTTTATTTCTTTTGGCAAAAGCGTAAGATTATTCGCTGCGTGCCGGGGGACGTGAAACCTACATCGTATTACAGCCGGTTGCCATTGTCCTATATCACGATCGGGAGGGAGCTTACGAGAACCGGAAGGAGTTGTTTGTCACGAAGATCGCCATGGCCCGTTATATCCGGGATGACGAAACGTGTCGCCAGCTTTTTGCTTATGGAGTATTTCAGCAGCAGGAGAGAGAAGCCTTGCGGGATATGTGATGTCTGTATCGGGAAGAAAGAGTTGCATCTTGGGAAGAGCAGGAAAAGTCTCGAGGAACAGATTTTGCAGGTGCTGCAAAACAGAATACGAATATCAGGAGTTGGTGCGTCGATTGGGTGAGGACGAAGAGAGAGTCGTGATCGGGCAAGTCCGGAAATTGTTGATGAAGGGAAAAATTCGTTATGTTTCGACCTTGGAACTGGGGATAACGAGGAAGTCCTAAATGTTAATTTAGTATAATTGCATTACACTCTCCCTTTGTCCCGTCGGTGTTTCACTCGAGTAGTATTCGATAAGTTACCGATAAGTCTTCGATAAGTTGCCGATACGGGCAGTCAAATTTTTCGTTACTTTTCTTGAAAATGAATGAGGTATTAGTGAGACATAGGTCTGAGTCACTGTTGAGTGTTAGGAACGTATTTTTTATAAGTATCCTAATTTGATGTTGATCAGTAGTCTAATTAGGATTTTTTGTTTATATCGTTAGAACTAAATATTATTTATTACTTTTTGCGTTGTAAATATAGAAAAATATAACCGATGGAATTCATGTTTTTGGGGATAAACACAATATTCCTGTTATATAAGGAACTATAAAATCTAACCTAGGCGACAATGTTTTATGATTATGGAACAGATATTTAATAAGGAACAGCAAGGAACTCTTTGCGATTCATTTTGAATCATCCTTTAGCGAAAACTATCAGTTTGCGTTCTAGCGAAATAAAAGATTTAGCCGTGGTGTGGTGTTACTATTCGGGTAAATTGAAGGGAATACCTATACTTACGTGGAAACAGAGGCATTGCTCAAAGATGGCATTACTTCTGAAAAAGTAGAAGACGCCAGATGCTGAAAAACCTATATAATACTTTCATATCAGAAGTGGAGTATATTAATAAAGGGAGGAATCAGGAAATAATTGATGAACGCACTTTATTCCGAGTACATCAGGCTATATCCACGGAGTTTGGTTTCCAATGAAGAATCCGGCTATTTAAAACAAGAGCTGTCGTATCAGCGGTGCAGGATATATCCCCTCAAAAGGACTTGCACGATATTCAGGCTAAGTTGAATAGAAATACTTTATCAACAGGAACATTCACAAATCCATTGGAACGGGCTATTTATCTTCATTAACATATTGTGCTTTCATAGATGGAAATAAAACGTACCGCCCGAATAATTTGGAAAGCATTGCCTTGATGAATACCGATGTATCCCAGTCTATTCCTCGAAAGATGCTGATATATTGAATTACGGAAAGGTTGATAGCTTTTTATGAAACCGAATTATTCTCTTTATGCTGATTGGCCGCCTAAACAGGCAGAAGTGGAGCGAATAAAATCGAATAAAAAGATTCAAATTTGTCGGTACCTTTTTCTTCGTGATGTTATAAGGTAAAATAGCACGAAATGAAAAAGGAAACAGAGTATATTATCAGTTGATCGTGAAAAAGACTTTAAGGAGGCTTGTCTCGAAAACTTTCTTCACGGCAAATCACGTTCAAGGCCAACGAGGAGTTGTATGAACGATTGGAAATGAATATATGAGGAACATACGGAATATCCTTTATACGAACAGTTTAATGTCGTCGAGGTCTGTCATGAAAGACATTCGGAAGAGACATTCCATTTGACGACTGTATCATTAAGGTTGCCGCGGCGCTGCCATCGTGGCAGTAGTGTATCTTCTTATCTGATGTTTTCGACGGGCGGGAGAAGAAGTACTGCCCGTGGCCGGAATGATCGGGCAACCATTTTTCTTTGGGAAGCGTGCCTCGCTGATTTCTGCGGGAGGATACTTTGCTGATTGCCCCGGGGTGGCGGATTGCAGCTTGACGAGCAGTACCTTTCGTGGTAATGGTGAAACCTTGATCTATCATACCCCCCGACGGCGGATTCTTTCAATTGTATAATACGCTGAAAAATACCTCAATGCGGGGCTTATTCCTTGCAGTTGTCGGATGGTACGGCAGGTAATGCTGAATTCCGATTCCTGGTTAAAGTTCCTGCAATCTTTTTCGGTGATACCCGGGAGGTGTATCTGGAAGGAGAAGGATTTTTCAGGTGGCAAGGATGCTGAAACCTTTATTGTGCATTGTGAAACAATGCCGTGCGTGTGTTGAGTACTACGTTTATGTTCTGCTTACCGGAACGATGAAGTTTCGATGACGACGTTAGTCGAGGGACGAATGTGAGTGCGGGAATACGGTTTGTTGCGTTGACTCCCGGACTGATGGCTGCCGTGGCCGATTCGAAAGTGACGACCCGGGAAGTAGGACTGATGAGTCCTATATCTCCTGGACGAGAGAGATCAGTTCAGTTTCAGCGAGGAACGTTTGGAGGATTTGTTAAAAAAGATTTCCCGCTGGTATGACGTGGAGTTCGTG
>VOFG01003455.1_pt1 | contig 12949 bp, 22 predicted proteins | sample 5384171 | NCBI WGS metagenome assembly VOFG01 (sample SAMN12384726, study PRJNA508395) | human gut metagenome | isolation source: healthy gut F | host: Homo sapiens | reverse complement strand
CAGGCAGTACAGGGAATCACCGATCTGATCAATCTGCCGGCACTTATCAATCTGGATTTTGCCGATGCAGACCGTTATGAAGGACAAGGGTATGGCACATATCGGTATCGGTTCTGCTAAAGGGCGATGAAAAAGCAATCGAGGCAGTGAAACTTGCCGTTGCATCTCCGCTTCTTGAGACAACCATCAATGGTGCAAGCCATGTGATCATCAATATTTCGGGAGATATTTCCCTGATGGATGCAAATGATGCAGCAAGCTATGTACAGGATCTGGCAGGAGAAGATGCAAATATCATCTTTGGTGCAAAAGCCGGTAGAAATCAATATTCCGGATTTCCTGAAGAACCCTAGAAGATAAAACCGCACAATATGTCGATAATTTCCAAATAACAACCTCTTGTTTTTGCTAAATTATGAGGAATATTTTTCTTATAATAGGAGCAGAGACAGGAGGTGATTTTTTTTATATATGTATTCTATATTGATATCTTTCTGAAACAAAACTTTCTGATGAATTTTCTTGTATTATCCCTTACCTGTGTATTTTGCAAAAGTGCAGTCTGTCACCGGAATCTGCGCATGTTAGCTGCCGCGGTTTCCGGCACGGACTTGAAGCGTTTGGACTGATGGTGCTGCCTTATGCAATTTCCGTTTTGTGTACTGCCATCGGCATCGTGCCGCTTATGGTTTTTCTTGCGTTTGGCAGGGAAAATAAAAACAGAGGATGGTGAGGATTTTAAGCAGCTGGTTGTCCATTGTATTGTTAAACGGAGTGGCAACTGCAGTTTACAATCTGACGGGACTGGAAAATCTGTATCTGTATACCGCATTGGCAACGACCGGAATCACTTACGTACTTGTCAAAAATCTTGTGGTGTCGGTGCAGAGGCAAAAGCGACAGATGTCTGTGGTTCTGTATAACAAAACGGTGTCGGTTCCATGTATCGGACTGCTGGATTCCGGCAATCTTTTAACCATGCCATTAAGTGGGAACCGGTACATATTGCAGATGCAGCCTTGCTGCAGAAGCTTGTCGATGAAAAAACGGTACAAAAAGGAGATTCCATACCGTGCACTCGGAAATCCGCATGGAAAATTGCAGGTGTACTGCATGGATGGGATGAAAGTGGAGACGGAGCCGGCAAAATTCTGTGACTGGAAACAGGTATGGGTTGGCTGCGCGGAAAATGGGGTGCTGTGCAAAAACCGTATCAGCTGATTCTGCATGCATCGGTGACAGACCACTGTGGCTGCACAAAAGATTCATCCCAAATGACAAAAAAACTGAGAAAGGAGAAACGTAATGTTTTCACTGTTTGAACTGGTGTGAAGAGAATCCGCCTGTTTTTACGGATGATGAGGTTTTTTACATAGGAGGGGCAGATGTACTGCCACCACCTTTGAGCGGGAACAGGAGAATCGCTGTCTTATTGCTTTTAAGCGGGCTGCATGGGGACAGTGAACCCATGACGCGCGAAGACGCAAGAAAGCAGCTGATCGAACACAATCTGCGTCTGGTGGTATATCTGGCACGGAAATTTGAAAATACCGGAATCTGTGTGGAGGATCTGATCTCCATCGGAACAATTGGGCTGATCAAGGGAATCAATACATTTAATCCGGAAAAGAAGATCAAACTGGCGACATATGCGTCCCGGTGTATCGAAATGAGATTCTTTATGTATCTGCGCAGAAATAATAAAGTGAAGCTGGAGGTATCTATTGATGAACCATTGAATGTGGACTGGGATGGCAATGAACTGCTTCTTTTCGGATATTCTTGGAACTGATGAAGATATCATTTACCGGGATATGGAGAATGAGGCAGAGATCATGCTTCTCCGCACTGCGGTTAATACGCTGACTCCGCGGGAAAAAGAAATTATCTGTCTGCGCTATGGAATCGGAAGAAAAGACGGCAGGAAATGACCCAGAAAGAAGTGGCAGACCTGCTTGGAATTTCGCAATCCTATATTTCGAGACTGGAGAAGAAAAAATTATGGTGCGGCTGAAAAAATCAATTCAAAATAATGTGTAAGTGTGCTATACTAATTACATAAAATTTGCTCTGAAATAGTAAAATTTATATGCAAAATAACAAGGACAGCAGGATGAAAGGGCGTGGTTTTTATGAAGATTGAATTTTTTAGGGGCAGACCGTGAGGTGACGGGAAGCTGCCATTATGTGGCATTTGGGGGAGACTCATTTTCTGGTGGACTGTGGTATGGAACAGGGGCGGATCTGTATGTGAATCAGGAGATACCGGTTAACCCGGCAACGATTGATTATGTGTTTGTGACGCATGCCCATATTGATCATTCCGGACTTCTCCCACTTTTTGTATAATCACGGGTTCCGGGAAAGATTTTTGCAACAACGGCAACCTGTGAACTGTGTAATATCATGCTGAAGGATTCGGCATATTCAGGAATTTGAGGCAGAATGGAAAAACCGCAAGGCGCGGCGTGCAGGAAGGCCGGAAGTGACACCGATGTATAACATGGAGGATGCGCAGGGGGTTTTAGAGCATTTCGTTCCGTGTACATACCATGAAACGGTGCAGATCTGCGAGGGACTGACCATAAGGTTTGTCGATGCAGGGGCATCTGCTTGGCTCCTCCTCCATTGAAATATGGGTGACTGAGGATGGCGAGACAAGAAAACTTGTCTTTTCCGGGGATATTGGAAACTGCAACCGTCCATTGATCCGTGATCCGGAATATCTTGAGGAAGCGGACTATGTGATCATGGAATCACTTATGGAAACCGCAATCACAATACACCGCCGGATTATGCGGCAACTGAACTGGCTGTAAAATAAGTCCCTAATATAAGAAACGCCAATTCCGGCAAATGTCGGTTTTGGCGTTTCTTTGTATTAACTTTTCTATTTCTAAGCAAGTCTGCATCTTTGGGTATAAAAAATGGTGCATTTAATAAAGCTCGGCTAATCACGCCTGCTTAAGTTTTATGCAACTTTCGTCTGTCGTTGCTTTTTGTTGTGATATTTATAAAGATTGAATCCACATGAAATCAGTGTAAGCTCGAGAATTACATTTTTCTCGCCTCTTCGCAATAATCTTTTATACGCTTTATCCCACTTTAATACACCAAAAGTTCCCTCCGATTGAATACTTCGGTTCATTCTCAAGAGGGCACCATGTATGGATTCAAGATTTTGCAGCACTTCCTGATGGATAGCAGTTAATTCCTGATTCATTCGGATCGTTCGGTTTTTGTGTGCTCTCGGACAACATTCCTGTTTATGCTGACACCCTTCACAAGATTCACATTCGTATAATTCTTCCGTTCTTCCATATTTATTATATTTCACATGCTGTGTTCTCTTGAAGAGGAATTTTCGACCGTTTGGACATAAGAGATTTCCATCTGCATCTTTTGCAAAGTTTACAGCACGATACGGATTCTCATGATACTTTTTGTCCGTCGTTTCTTTTTTGTACATGGTAAATTTCATGTATTTTTCCATGCCGTGTTCTTCACAATAAAGATAATTATTGTAAGAACCGTATCCGGCATCAGCAACCGGATATTTCGGATAGTGACCATATGTGCGATTGAATTTTTCCATCAAAGGCACAAAGCATTCCATATCGGATGCATATGGTTTTACGTCGATTACAGCTATGTATTCATCACAGATGGCTGCCTGTAGGTTGTATGCCGGAAGTAGCTGATCGTTTCCCATGTAATCACGCTTTAAACGCATGAAAGTTGCACCATGATCTGTTTTGGAATAACTGTTTCTTTCTTCTCCACAGGTCTCGATATGATATGCATAGGATTTCAAACGTTCCAGATATTCATGCAATTCTTCGTATTGTTTTTGTCGAATGCTTTTTCTATGACCACGTCCGGAAACGAAAGAAGTTTCATCCAGTCCGGTTGTTTCTTTGTACATCGTAAGTAATTCAGAGACATAGTCAACCGCGTACGCTTCACGCTTTTCAAATTTTATTCCGAGATATCCAAGTACTTCCCGATTCATAGCATCAATCAAGAGTGAAATCTTGTCAAAGACTTTCTGCCGGTTTTTCACACACGATTTTTTCCATACCCAGGTATATCGATTGGCATTTGCCTCAATTTTTGTCCCGTCAATGTATGTATGCTGCAGATCCACGTGATCTTTGGCAAAAATATATGAATTAATGTCTTCAAATATCTGCTCGATAGAATCGGTTAGTTCGTTTCGGATTAAGTTTCCAAATGTAGCAAAAGAAGGCGTTTTCATGCCATCAAGAAGATACATGTAACGAATGTCATTACGGCAGAGCTTTTCTATTTCCCGTAAGGAGCAGATGCCATTTTCCATAAAGGCAAAAAGTATTACTTTAAGGAGTTTTTGAGCATCACATCTTGGGCGACCTGTTTTATAGCCTTTCTCTACAAAATATCTGGATAGGTCAATGTGATCCATAACCTCACAAAAAGTGTATACCGGATCGGAAATATCGATCAATTTTTCGATTTCTAATGGTAATTTCAGCTGACGCATAGTATAATTACCATTGGTATTGTTATTTAGTAGCATAATTAATTATACCAAAAAATCGCTCAGACCTCACGGTCTGGGCGATTTTCAAATTTGCAATTTTACCTGACGAATTAATACAACATTCTATCGTTCCCTTATAATACAAGCCATCGTCAAGAATTTCTCCATCGTTTGTAAACCTATAGTTTCCTGCATCATATTCCTCGATTGGTGCAAAAACTGCGTTTTCGGGAATAACCACTCCTAGATTTTCCAGCTTTTCTCTGACAAATTCCTCTGAAAGTCCAGCGTCAGCATACGAATTTTCATCATCTATATTTGAAAAATCCGTGAAACTTACTGTTGGTCCTTCGTAATCGCACCAGATACTCAGGTTACTGCCCTCATCATCAAGGCTGGTACTGTAAAAAATAATATCATCATATATGTCTGTTTTTGAGTCATCTATTAAAACACCATACTTTGAAAAGTACCCGTCGGCAAGCTCCCTCGCCTCATCTTCTGTAGCCCTGTGAATTGTGTATACATCAAGCGGATCTGCCTCATCTGCCAGACTCACACCATCTGCCATCGAGACATCCACATTTTGATTTGAAATATTATCGATTGAAAGATTACCATATTCCATACTATTGTATACAATAAAAACAGCTGCAAAAGCTATAATTGTAAACGCAAGCGGAAGCTGTGCCACCAGACATTTTCTTATGGAAATGTTCTGTCTTTCACAAACATTTTCATCATGTGCCACTCCACTGACTTCATTTGTATTATCTTGAACTTTCTTCCTTGAACAGACTGCCACAAATATCAGTCTTGCAACCGAAAATAATCCATATCCGATCATTGCACCTATCGTATTATTTATGATATCGTCAGTTTCAAATACACCTCGTCCCGTGATAAGCTGCACAACCTCTATAAACAGTGCAAACCCAAACCCGCACAAATATATTTTCCACGCTCTTTTAATCTTTCCAAAACAAATTGGTAGTAAAAATCCAAACGGCACGAACATACATATATTAAGTATCAGATTTCTCCATTCCCGTGCACTAAAATTGTACCAGGCCTCTTTGTACGAAGAAAATGGTTTAAAGTTAGCCCGGTACTCAAATCCCCAAAACCAATACCTCCTCTTAGCAATGTCACATAAAGGACAACAACAATGTATACTGCAAGTACACACACCAGTCCTATTCTGCCAATTGAAATCTGTTTTTACCATGCAATATTTTTTTATAAATCATTTTGTAGCCTAAAAGCCAGATTATTGCCAAAAAAAGCCACTACAATAGTGGCAAATATAATGGCAGACTTTCCTAATCTCATAATATCTGATATTCTCATTACATTCTCCTCATACACTGCATTTTATTCATCTATATACAAATTTTAAAGCTGCGTGTCTCCGTTAAAAGTTTATTATTCTACGTCTTTAACCACTTGCTGCCTGATGAATATATACGTTTCTAAAAAATCTTTATAAAAATGGTACCATATACATTGGAATATAATAAATTCCGTTTTCCCATTTGTAATCTTTTGTATGAACAACATATTTGCCACCTATACGATTACTAAACTTGTTGCAAAATGCATCAAGTGATTTATGCGTTCTATAATTACCGGATTTCACCTCTAATGGACATATCCTAAATTTACATCTAGTTTGTCCGAAAGTAACTTATTATAAATAATATTCTCCGTATATTTTTTATCCTTAAATGCCAAAGTTATAAATAAACCAACATCCGAATTAAACAATTTATATCGTCCTGCATCCTTTTCCAACGACATTCCTACATCAGGATTATTAGCGTGATATGCAATATTTACAGTGTACGAACTGAGCATATCAGGAATCAGTTTTCTTACTTTCTCAGAGCGAATCCCCTCTCTTGCACTTGACAGAATATATCTTGATGCATTACCACTAAGGTTAGCAGGTATGGCATCATAAATATCACCAGCAAGACCAGTTCCATCTATCTTCACAAAGTCTTCTTCATATAAATCTACAATTTCTCTTTTAGTTTCATCAACCAATTGCAAATTGTATTACTGACTCTTTCTCATATAACCTGGTTCCCATTAACTGCCGCAATTGCAAAAAGAAAAAATCCAGATCATACATATCATCAAATAGATCAATAATTGCCTTACTTGTATGAGCAAAGTCAATGAGAATATACGATTTAAACTCTTTTTTGCAAATTCCTCTGCAATAGTTGATTTACCAACTCGTCTTGCTCCCTTTATCAAGAGTGCATATTTATCGCTTCTGTTCTCTTTCCACTCATATATTTCATCGTATATTTTTCTTTTTTAAAAACTGGTTTATCCATGCATAAACCCACCTTTCCGCCACAATTATAACGCAAATCCCCTTTCATGTAAATCTGAATTATAGTCAAATCCCTATTAGTTTTCTCGCGTTTTTAACGCATATCCCCCCCTTTGATTTTCCTGGCTATTAAATTTACATCTATTTCTTCATCTTCTCATTATGTACATATATCACAGTTCTTACACAAAAATAGTATCACATATTTTTTTATTAAAGTATCCTGTCTCTTCCCACACCTTCTTATCTGGACAATAATAACTATATTCTCTTGAATTTCCAACTTTCATTGCTGTTCCAAATTTTAATATTCCTTGTTGTATGCCAATTCTTATATATTATGCATCCTTTCCAATTGCTTTAGCAATCTCTGCGATAGGCACATTTCTATGTGTTACCTGTTAGTTACCGGAACATTTTCGTGTGTTTTGAAGGTGTCTGATAGATTTTCAGAATATAAAGAAAACCCCGAAAATACAGGATTTTCGGGGTCTGTTGCTCTTTTTCGATATTCGGTTGAATTATCTCTTTGTTAACGTTTTGATATCCTAAAAGCCCATAAATAGGGGATTTGTGTGTCCCGAGTGTTGCATATATGTTGTATGCGATTGACTGCCCACACATTCCCTTTTTGCTTTATTACTTTGATATGCTGTGATTACATTCTATCTATCCCACTTATCACACAGCGCATTTATCTGGTCTGCAAACTTGCTCAAGTCCTTATTAGCCATACCCTGGCACTTCTGGATAACAGATACAAGCCTCTGGTATGCTGCCACAAGACGGTCAAATATAGTCTTCTCTCTGCTTGCCATGCCATATGCAGCCTTTTTTCTCCACAAGCTTGCGGGAACCATCTGCCACCTTCTGATTCGTGATAAGGTCATAGGCATCACCACTGTACGGTGCCACTGCATCATAGCCGAAGGTCTCATGCACGTGGTTTGCAAAGGACTCTGCTGTGGACTCCTCTCCATGGACTATAAATACATGCTCCGGCTTGTTTTTATTGCGCCAAGCCACTCGGTAAGCTGATTTTTGTCTGCATGTCCACTGATACCCGGCAGATTTACTATGCTTGCCCTTACTTCTATTTCCTCACCAAAAAGCTTCACCTTTTTAGCACCGTTTAAAAGTGCATAGCCAAGTGTTCCCGGAACCTGATATCCTACAAATAAAACTGTTGAATCACTTCTCCAAAGATTATGCTTTAAAGTGGTGTCTGATACGTCCGGCCTCACACATACCCGATGCTGAGATGATAACCTTTGGCTTCTTATCGAAATTAATCATCTTTGACTCATCCGATGATACTGCCACACGAAGTCCGGGGAACTTGATTGGATTGATGCCTGCCGAAATAAGCTCCATAGCCTCCTCATCAAAGCAGTCCGATACATTCTCATGAAATACATTTGTCGCCTCAACAGCAAGGGGCTATCGATGTAAACCTCAAAATTCGGATGCTCCGGCAGCAGATTCTCAGTCTTTATACGCCTGATAAAGTAGAGCATCTCCTGTGTCCTGCCCACTGAAAATGCCGGGATTACCAGATTTCCGCCTCTTGTAAAGGTCGCATTAATGACCTTTGAAAGCTCCACCGCGTAGTCAGGTGGCGTGTCATGCAGACGATTGCCATATGTAGATTCCATAACCACATAATCAGCACTGTCCACATACTGCGGATCCTTGATGAGTGGCCTGTTGTGATTTCCGATATCGCCTGAAAAGACAATCTTTTGGTCACATTCTCCTCAGTCACCCACATCTCAATGGATGATGAACCAAGCAGATGACCTGCATCCACAAATCTCACCTTAAGCCCCGGGCATATCTCATACACACTGTTGTAATCACACGGTGTAAAGTGCTGCATGACATTCTGTGCATCCTCCACATTGTACATAGGAGTCACCTCAGGTCTTCCAGCTCGTCTTGCCTTTCTGTTCTTCCACTCCGCCTCAAATTCCTGAATATGTGCAGAATCCTTTAGCATGATGTTACATAAATCTGTTGTCGCCTTTGTCGCAAAAATGGTGCCCCTGAAACCATGATTGTATATGAGTGGCAAAAGACCTGAGTGGTCAATGTGTGCGTGTGTGACAAACACATAGTCTATGAGCGAAGGATTGACCGGTATCTCCTGATTCACGTACAAATCAGCTCCCTGCTCCATTCCACAGTCAATAAGTATATGTGTGTCCCCAAATGTCAGATAGTGACAGCTTCCAGTAACTTCTCTGTCAGCCCCGATAAATTCCAATACCATACTACCATCTCCTATTCTGTTTTATAATAGAAACTTCTCAGTGATTCTGAATAGTTAATGATAAAAATATTATACCACACTTATGCCATTTTCTGTATTTCTTTCTTCAATCTTGCCATTATTTTTTTTTTCGAGCCTTGATATGTATGACTGTGAAATTCCCAGAATATCTGCCACCTCCTTCTGCGTCAGCTCCTTATTCTCCACACGGTTTACTCCAAATCGAAGCTCTATTATCTGTCTTTCACGCTCGTTCAATGACAGCATGGCTTTTTTAGCAGTGAAATCTCAACCTCAGTCTCAAGATCCTTATATATGACATCCTCATCCGTCCCCAGTATATCTGATAAAAGCAGCTCATTTCCGTCCCAATCCGTGTTTAGCGGCTCGTCAAAGGATACCTCAAGCTTCACTCTGTTGTTGCGGCGCAGATACATAAGAATCTCATTTTCTATGCATCTGGATGCGTATGTGGCAAGCTTTATTTTCTTCTCAGGATTGAATGTGTTTATCCCCTTTATGAGACCGATTGTGCCAATTGATATAAGGTCCTCCACGCATACTCCCGTGTTTTCAAATTTTTTAGCCAGATACACCACAAGCCTTAGATTGTGCTCTATAAGCTGCTTTTTGCCTGTTCCTTTGACATTGCCACATTTTTATCCACCAGTGCAATCAGACAGCACTTCTCCTCATCTGTCTCAAGCGGAGGCGGCAGCACCTCCGTCCCTCCTATGTAAAACACCTCATTTGTGTGCGGCTTATTTCCCCAGAGTATTTTCCATACCCGTTTTATTACTAAAACAGCTTCATTCAAAATCATATCATATGCATTGTCCTCAAATAAACTATCCGATGCTCTTCCCACCAGCACATTATGTAAAATCAGCTTACCATTTCCCTTCATGACTGTCATCTCATCAAATTCACACACTTTAATGCTCCCACCATCATTTCCCAGGCTCTTGTACGGCACATCAAAAAAAGCCGGCATCTTCTCCTACAATATCAAACAATGCACTCCCGCCTATGTGCACCGGAATCTGCTGTGGCTGTTTTTTAGCAGATTTCCCGTATCATACAAGGCTGTGGCACAAGCTCTTTTACCATCCTTTAAAAGTGTGTGACCCTATATAGTCTTCTGCTCTCATTACTTCGCTCGCAGAAGCACTTTAACACTATGTATGATATGACAAAACCAAAGCATATCATAACTGTCGCATCACAGCTGAAAAAGCTGTCCAGAGCTGTTACTATGCCTCCGGTCAGCACTGTTACAAACATACATAGTGCAAAAAGTCTTAGAAACGGGATTTTTCTGCCAGCCTGTCTGCCTATTGCAAGCCTTGCCGCAAGCGGTACGACCACCAGAACAGAGGTCCATTTATAAAACGCATAGCTGCCTGCCAAAAGAAGCAGTACACATTCACATACCGATGCACCAACCGCAGAAGCAATCAGACGTACCACCGTCCCGATCAATGGGATTTTTAGCATATATATGACAAATATAAGTATGAGACAATTGGTGATAAATGTACGAAGAAGAAAAATATCGAGATAAAATGCATAGATAATTTTTCACCTCACTTTCACAGACAAGAATAGCGTAAAAGCAGGTTTTTAAGTGCCGTAATATGTCGACAATAAGCAAAAAAGACATGCAGCCCAAAAGCTGCATGTCCTATAAACTATCGTCTTGAATTCTTAAGGAAATCCGGAATATTAATCTCTACAGGCTTAACCGTGCTCTCAGGCTGGCGTGGCTTCTGGATACCTGTATATGCATGTGCAGGTGCTGTCTGCTGTTGCTGGGCAGCTGTATGGAGTCCGCTTGTTGCTGTTGAGTGAAGTCCTGCTGTTGCTGCGGATTGTGTTCCCATGCCTGAAACAGGTCTTGCTGCTGTCTGATTCGGATATACCATACGGTTTTGCATACCGCCTGCCATTCCTGCACCAGGCGCTGCCTGCTTGCCCGGCATATCTATCTTCTCTGAAACATCCTCCAGTCCTGTAGCAATAACAGTGATAGAAGCCTGATCAGTCATGCTCTCATCAAACTTGGCACCAAAGATAATATTGGCATTCTCTCCTGCCAGATCCTGTACGTAGCTTGCTGCATCGTTGGCATCCATAAGGGAGATATCTCCTGAGATATTGATAATGACATGTGTTGCACCATTTATCTTTGTCTCAAGAAGAGGTGAAGCAACCGCAAGCTTAACAGCTTCGATAGCCTTATCATCCCCCCTGTGCACTACCGATACCAATGTGTGCGATGCCCTTATCCTTCATAACGGTCTGTACATCTGCGAAGTCAAGGTTGATAAGTGCAGGAAGATTAATAAGATCAGTGATTCCCTGAACTGCCTGCTGCAATACCTCATCTGCCTTCTTGAGTGCATCCGGCATTGTTGTGCGACGGTCTACTATCTCGAGAAGCTTATCATTTGAATGACAATAAGTGTATCAACGCTCTCCTTTAAGTCTCTCTATTCCTGAAACAGCATTAATCATTCGCTGCTTTGCCTCAAATTTGAATGGTTTTGTAACAACACCAACTGTAAGTATGCCCTGATCCTTTGCTATCTTTGCAACAACAGGAGCTGCACCTGTACCATATCAGCGCCCTTTACTGCTGCCTGAAGCTCCTCTGCGCTCTCCTCAGCGGTATTCTGACCGATCTCAGGCTGCGCACCTGCGCCGAGTCCCTTTGTAAGCTTCTCTCCAATCTGTATAAGTGTAGGAGCCTTACAAAGCTGTAAAGCCTGCTTATCTGTATTGATACCGATAAACTCTACTCCACCAATATTCTCATCAATCATTCTGTTAACTGCATTGTTACCGGCTCCTCCGACTCCAATGACAATAATCTTTGCGCTGTTATCAGCCTCGTTAGTTCTTATCTCAAGCAAGGTGATTCCTCCTCTTTCTTTCCCAAAATTTAATTTTCTATATAAAAAATATCGAATATTCTTAAACTCATTTATTCTATAATATAATTTTTCTCCAAAATAATCAACTATAAAATATGATTTTTTTATTTAGTTTTACATTATTCTGACTTGTCAAACACAATATTTGTTGTTTCTTCCGTCCAGCTCTCTAAATGTAGTGTACCGGACTGTCCCTCAAGCGATGGCATGATAGCCTTAAGCCTCTCTATTTTACGTGTAAGCTTTGTCGTGTCTCAATTATCACACTCACATTACCATACTTGACTACCGGTGCATTTTGCGCACCATAATCCACAGAATCCGGCACAAGGTCCTGCCTTTTTAATCCCTGGGTAAGCTCAAGGATATCTTTTAGCATAGTCTGCTTTATAGGCAGCTTCTCATAAAGTACTACCTTGTCACAGCTTATGCCGTCTATACATGGCACACCCGGCACCGTGTCAGAGGATGTCTCCACCACAAAGCCATCCTTATCAAAATATGCATTCTCATTAATTCCCGGAATATATATGTATCCAAGCATTCCTTTTTCATAAACTGATATATGAAGAGTATGCGGACTATCCAGGCTTATGCTCATTGTATCAATAAACGGTATTTTTTAGTATCCTTTACCTTATATTTCAGATAGACATACAGTGAGTTCCATGAGTACTTATCATTAAGCACCGCATCCTCTATAGTCTTTTGGTCGTAAATTCATTTCCCTCATTGCCCTCGACAACTACCCTAAAATACTTTACCGTAAACGGCAGAACCTTTTTTTAATCATTAATTACGTAACTACCGCAATATTCAGTATCACCTGGATTGCAATATGACTCATCACACCAATCACTAAAAGCGAGCCA
>VOFG01000622.1_pt1 | contig 12958 bp, 23 predicted proteins | sample 5384171 | NCBI WGS metagenome assembly VOFG01 (sample SAMN12384726, study PRJNA508395) | human gut metagenome | isolation source: healthy gut F | host: Homo sapiens | reverse complement strand
CTTATCATAATGTAGTTGCAAGTGTTAAATGCAAAAAATCTTTTTCTGGAAACGTTCAATCAGGAGTTGACTTCAGACTGTGTCCAGGGTATAGTTAGACTAAAATCAGACTACGGAGGACACTGTTATGGCAGAGATGATTTACCTCGATACATATGTGTTGCAACAGGACATGCGCGTCCGTTTACCTAAGGCAATCCTCACTAACATGGATATTGAAAAAGGTAAAACTCAATTTGATATTTACCTGGATTCTAAAAAACAATGCCCTAATTTTTAGAATTCATGAAGACAACAAGGAGTAACTCAAATGGACAACAAACTTACCGCTATTTCATTGTTTACTGGTGCCGGTGGAATGGATATAGGATTTGAAACCGCGGGTTTCAATGTGGTCTTTGCAAATGAACTCATGAAAGAAGCTGCAGAAACCTATCGCGCAAACCATCCCGGCTGCAATATGGTAAACGATGACATCAACAATGTTTTTGATGAGTTGAGCAACTATGCGGGCGTAGATTTGGTTTTTGGTGGCCCACCTTGCCAAGGGTTCTCTGTTGCCGGCAAGATGGATCCCGATGACGAGCGGAGTAAGCTAATTTTTACATTTTTAGATGTGATAGAAAAAGTACGCCCCCGTATCTTTGTTATGGAAAATGTAAAGGCATTAGGAATCCTTTGACAAATGGGAACCCGTTAGGAAAAAGTATATGGATCGTGCCTTTTAGCTTGGGCTATAATTGCGCTTCTTTCATACTAAACGCGACGGAGTATGGTGTTTCGCAAAAAAGAGAACGTGTATTCTTCATTGGCTTTAAAGATAACAATGATCCTTTTTTGAGTATCACATGAATGATTTTATCGAACGGCAGAAGAATCCTGCGCCAACAATAAGAAAATTGTTAGCTCCGCTTGGAAAAGGCTGGCACAAAAAACAATCCAAATACATGTACAGCCAAAATCACTTTTGCAACTCGTCCAATTATGCGAAAGTCTCCATATGCTGGCATGTATTTTAATGGTCAGGGTAGGCCAATGTGTATTGATGGATATTCTAATACATTACCTGCTTCGATGGGGGAAATAAAACGCCTTTTGTTGATGAAGAATATCTTTATGGTGATGCTCCCGAAGATTGGGTTGTTGCATATCACAAGGGTCTGATGGATGGATCCATCACACCTGAATTTACAGAAGCTCCTTCTCGATTGCGAAGAATCACTATTAGAGAAGCTGCGAGAATTCAAACTTTTCCTGACAACTACATTTTCTGCGGTAACAAAGGCAGAATATATACGCAAATCGGTAATGCTGTTCCCTGCAAATTAGCAGAAGCAGTAGCCAAGGCTGTTGTTACATATATCAACGAGCAACATTGATATTTTTGAAAAGCAAATGGAGAGGCATCTTTTTTAGATACCTCTCTATTTAACTTACTCGATATTATGAAGTTTGCGCCACTCTATCTTGACAGCTTCAGATGTATTTGCATCGTTGATATAACAATTTAGACTACGCAAGAAGAATTCCTTTCCCTCATCTGGCATCTTTTGTAGCATAGAAACAACCCATTCGTATATATTCCAAAAATAATATCTTACATTCTGATGATCGATGCTCCCGAGATAAAGCGAAAGACCACTGGTACGGATTTGATTAGGGCAATCTTTTGGCCTACAGATTACTATCACTTCCCGGATTTGTTGCTCAGAATGTTGCTTAAATTTCTCTATACAATCATAAGAATCAATAATCCGCTCTTCGTCAAACGGCTTAACCGTGATTTCATAGACCTTCAGAATCCTATTACACCATTCTTCGTTGACATCACCCGGTTTATTGCTGGTAGTGCTTGTGACAGAAGCGCGATCATCGCCGCCCGTCACCCGAATCTCAGAATGCATCGAAAGGTGATAGTATTTTAGAAGTTTTGAAGCAATCTGCTGAGGGGTGTTTCCTGAATCAGGTACATTATCAATCAACTTGATGCAAAGATCTGAGATGTAATCCGGATCTGTACTTGGTTTCACCTCTACAGACAGTTCCTGTATGCGTTTAGCTTCCCTTAGAAGCTTTTTAATTAAAGATACTCCTATTTCCTGTATTTCAGAAATCAAATTATGTGATTCCAGATACGAAACGACGTCAATCACGCAATTAGCGATGTCAGAAGAATCTCTCCTCTCAGCCCATGCACTGTTTATGTTTGCGGCCTTTGTGATATTAAGCGGACCGGATTTTGTATGAGGAATCCCATGTTCCATCAGAAACCGTTTGACGGGTCCTTTATCATAGATTCCTCTTGGATGGAATGCATACCAGTCCTTTGATGCTTCCAATTCAGGATCAATAAGCATATGCGCAACAATGCAAAGAAGGACTTCTCGATAGCTTGGTTCTTTAGCCGCTACAATGCGTTCAAGTTTTTCTTCACATGGCGTATTAAATGTGGACTGCTCCATTGCCAGGCCGTACATCCGTGTGAGTAATTGTTGGATTTTTTCATTTCTCTCGAACGGTTTCATAAGCGCTTCCTACCCTCGTGTCAAGCCTAAAATTTTCTGAGCCAATGTGTCTAAATACTCAATAACTTCCTCTTTGAACTTGGTTTCATGTGCAGTAGTCAGCATAAACTCCACGAACTCATGACAATCGATTTCTTCCATGGCACCCAGCAAAGTAGCAAAAAAAAGTCCTGATAAGAAATTATGTAGAGCATAAAGTTTCTGTCGCAATAATCATGTTCAATTGTTGCCTTAAAATCTCCATCTGCTGTACTCCGGGGGCCTTCAATGAACAGCATCTTATTACCTCCCGACTGCAATACCTTGTCGGCAGCGTGTCGAACATCCGGTTCTGTATAGTCTTTATCTTTCAGTTCGTTTGAAGAAACAAGTACAATCGACATATATATCCAAATCACTGATTTCGTGGCTGGATGCACCGCACTGGTTTACCGGATGGACTTCGACCAATGCATTTTTTCCTTTGTAAAGCAAGCGATATACACCGGCAACAAGAAGAGTTAAAACTTCTCCTTCATAGCTTCGGCACAGTGCAGTTTCAATATAGGACAGTAGCTTAGAGGGCAGGTTCGCAGAATCCGGCAGCGAGAAAATGGCACGCTGTTTTCTCTTCGCGAATCACAATCAATTTCCGCAGGAGATAAATCAGGCACTCATATGCGTCCTCGGAGGTCTGTATAGTAGGAAGATTGTCACAAAGCGCATCCAACAGCTCTTGATCATTACCTCTACGAACAGCATTATTCTTGTCAAGCTCCGGAAACCTTGCAGGCTTATTCAAAAACGGCTCATTTGAACCACCTAATGCTTTTTCCAAAGTTTCCATCTCAAATGGAACTATGACCTTATGGCACACGGTTCTTGCATCATACGCGCCTGGCAGTTCCGATTTCTTTTTGAAGGCAGAGTGTATTAATTGATGAATCGGTGGCTTTAGCCAAAACTGCTGTAAACAAAATATATTTGAAAGTCAAATGGGTATTATCAATTACATAGTCAATAAACTCACCATGCCGACATACGGGATGTGGTGTTATCAATGCAGCTTCATACGCTTCATTTAGTTTAACGGCGGCATCTTCTTTTATGCTCATAATTCGACTCCTTTCACTTGAATAGGTGGAACTCTTCCCTTGTTAGTCCAAGATCCAAAACGCGATAGAGATATCTGGCAGCTATAGAAGAATAAGGCTTCCACTTTGCACATTTCTTTTTTACCGATACAGGAGCGATGTCTGTCGTTTTATAAAGCCATCGATAAGATTGCAGAAACGCACCATCCTCAAAGGGGAGGACATCCTGGCGATCCAGCACGAAGATGAGATACATTTTAGCGGTCCACATACCTATCCCTCGTAAAGCGGTCAACTTTTAATGACTGCTTCATCAGCCATCTCTCTCAATACATCAAAACAAATATCACCTGATAAAACAGCATCCGTAATGTTTCGGATGTACGACACTTTTGCATTGGATGTGCCAGTGGAGCGAATAGTTGCATCTGATAATTCTGAAACACGTTGAGGCGTTATCCGACAACTGCATAGTGCCTCGAGACGCTCGTATATTTGCCTGCCTGCTTTGATGGATAGCATTTGTTCGATTATCTCGTGAATCAAAAAGGCATATTCATCATCGTGGGGAATGTAGCTAATAGTCCCGACCATAGAAATCGCTTTGGCTAATCGCTTATCTTTGGCACATAAATATTTTACTCCGGGAGAATTTTCATTCAATGTAACGACTGCTTCCATTGGCAAACCTCCCTTTGTTCGATATCGCGTAATAAAAAGCATACTGTTGCATTATTCCAGCGTGCTCACCATAAGCCGGGAACGGATTAACCCCACCATACTCTTGTGCAATGATTTTATAAATCAAGTATCTACTGGTGCTACACCAATTCTACCATATGAAAACAGGCAAATACAATTGGCAACCTTGTCGCCAACACCTCGAATCGTTATCAACACATCGAGAATTTCAATGTCAGATAAGTCCGAAATCATTACCAAATCCACACTTCCTGACATCACTTTGGTAATTGCGTCTTTAACATATGGAACCCTGTATCCTAATTTGCACTCTACCAAGTCTTGATCATCTGCATTTGCCAGCTGCAATACGGTAGGAAAAGTGTATAGCGTTTCATAAGGCGTGGTTTTAGCCTCTCCAAATCGATTAGCAAGAAGTTCAACAGAATTCTTTATTGCCGGGATGCTTTTTTCGCTGGGAAACAATAAATGTCACTAATGTTTCCCATGGATCTTGATGGAGAATCCGGATTCCGTGTCCTTCCCCTCGCAGCCAGCTGCATATATGTATCAGAACCCGGATAGTTTCACGCACATGGAAATAGTTTCGTTCTAAGTCAAAATAGGGAATCCACGTGCGATTCCAAGTTTCATCAGAACAGCTGATTTCGAAATACTTGGAAGACAATTCTTTGATGTATAGCACTTCACTCCCGGTGACAAAGCGAAATGTTCCATCTTCAAATTCTCTCACACGAAAACACTGTCCACTATGTGCAATTTTTTGGAGGTCAAAATCATCCGAAATTGAGATTTTCATTTTTGTAACCCCATCGCTTAGTGCTTGTCATCCTCCTGCACAAGTTCAATAATGTCGCAGAAGTCACAATCCAATGCCTTGCAAATTTTGGTGAGAATCTCCGTGCTAACATGCTGGTTCTTGCCCAGCTTGGCAAGGGCGGTCGTAGACATGCCGGTGGCCAGCCGCAGATCTTTCTTTTTCATATTCTTATCAATCAGTAACTTCCACAATTTATTATAGCAAACAGTCATTTTTTCACCTCTAATTCTTCATATGCTCGAACAAATTGATGCGGCCAAAAGTTTCGGCGTAAGCCATGAAGTTAATCCTTACATATCCATTGAACACGCTCGGAAAAGTACGTCGGATAGGCCGATAGGATATCCAAGATGTCATCTTTATGCGACTTTATAACACCTACGATGCTGTTAGCCTCGATTGAATCATGGCCTATTTCGTCTGCCAGAAGATTTGCAAGGAATCGGTCATTAAAGATTTTCTCGCATACCGAAACTGCGGTTTCTGTTTTGACTCCGTATTTCAATCTTCTTTGTAGAAGGAGCAAATTGGGCAATGGATTAACTAAGTCCTCGTCATTGATTTCGATGATATCCATGACATTCCCCACAAAGAAACTTAAATTCGTAAGAAATGAACTTGCTGCAGATATCTTCAAGATCCGCTATCGGCAAGGATGTACGCTCATGCATTTCAACAAATGAACAGCCTTCAAGCCACATTTGGCAAATATCCGCAAAGCAGTCTATTTCTTTCTTGAGCGTATGGGTTTCCTGGAAAAAGATATTAGCATCTTAACCAGTTGTTCATCTGTATAATTCTGCTGGGTAAGGTGGTTTTCGGCTATCCACTTTTCAATTTGTAACGAAAGCTTAATGCCGACCATAGTTCTGGCGTAGTTCTTAATCTGTGATTGCTCAAGTTCACTTATCTTCGATGTGATGATATCAAAGATTCTTTCTAACAAGGCTTTTTCATTATCATTTGCCATGAAGTATGCCAGAGTTCCTTTGCAAATATCAGCCGCTACCGCCTGCTTATCAGCATCCTCACCGATTGAAAATACAAAACACAGGTGGTTTTCGATGGCCTCCACAATGCTTTTTCGTGCCATCATTGATTCCACAATGCTGTTGGCACTTTTTGTGGATGTGCCTTGTGAAGAGCTGCAGTAAGTTTGCTGACACACTGTCCGAAACAATCTGTTTCAGCATAGTGGTCAATAATGTATTGAGCAACTTTGGCACCGATAACTCTGGTTTCATAGTCAATTCGGATGTCCTGAACAAGCGACAGGATTGAACTTCCACAAGGCTCCGCAGCGCTACTGTCAAACATCTTAATACAATCTTTCCATTTGTAATTGCCGCCATTTCTTCGGTTGTTCTTATTATCGAACAGCTGAGGGTCTGTAACGATAACACTTCCCTCGGTATACATTCCAGATCGCGCAGTTCGTCCCATCAAATTCTGAAGACTACGAATTTGCATACTGTTTCGTGCGACCATAAAACTGGTCATAAACAGATACTTTATTGGAATGTTTACTCCTTGTGCAAGAGTAGATGTACAGACAACCAGACGCACAGCTTTGTTTCTAAAGGCATACTCTACAGCAAGACGCAGTCCATTAGGCAAGTTAGAATAATGCGGGAGAACTCCTAAATGGCAGGCAATTGTATATGGATGCTGTTCCCCATAATAGCTGGACATCAATTGTGCCAGTCGATTCATTTCCTCACCATCGCTGTTTCCTTTAATCTCAGCGAGGTCGTGTCCCCGATTCCTTAATTCAATAATTCTGTTGATTACGGTCAGCACGGTGCTGGTTCGATTAGCAAAAATGGCGGCTGCACCATTCTTGCATAGCTTATTTGCGTAATATATCGCAATATCTTTGGCATCTGTTAGCTCCGGGAAATAGCGTTGCTTTTTTCTCGCGGGGACGCTTTTTGTAATGCAATAACTTCTATACTGCGGGGGACATAAAAATCTTCTTGTGCTGAATCATCAGAATAATAGTGGATATCTTTTGTTTGCGAGGCAAACCCAATCGTTTTGGGCGTTGCCTTAATTTGGGGATCTGACGCTAAAACACCTGCTTCACCCAAGAGCCATTTCTGAATCTGCTCGGCATTAGAAAGTACCGCAGAAAGAAGAATGAGTTGTTCTTCCAACGAGATGTGACTCCGGATTTCAGAGATCAACAATTCGTAAATGGCCCCTCGACTTCCGTCATCAAACATGTGACCTTCATCAAATATGTACAGACCAATTTCATCCAGAAAATCAGCTTGGTGATGAATGATATAGCTGAGTTTCTCAGGGTACAAATCAGTATTTTCGATTTAAGGGACAAGAATAAATCAAGAGAAAAGTCTTCCTCGAGAACATCAGAAAACTGGTTGACTAAAACCTTATCCCCAAATGCTGAAATCATATCATTTGCTATTTCGTTGCACAGAGCACGGAGCGGAGCAACTATTATTGCTGTGGTTGCTCTGCCTGATGCAAAAGACGAGCGAATCACCAGCTCAATACTTTTAGTTTTCCTACTCCAGTTGGCAACTGTACTATCGCGCTCTGACCCCTTAAAACTCCCTTTTCGCCAATAAGCTGTTGCGCAGGCCACAGCATTCTTGGCGCCTTGGGGCTTTTTAAGGTAATCTGACCATAGGGACTGATCTAACTCAGAATACCTGGGCAGAAGGATCCACGATGACTTGGACAAGGCCACCATAACAATGGCACACAATATATCGACATAGTATATTTCCATCGGAGCGTCATTTTCATAAATCGCTTTTCTATACTCCGATAATAGACTCTGTATTTCCTCCGCCCCTTCTCCAGTGTTGTAATAGGCCAGCAATGAACGGCAGACTTGTTCTCCATCAGGAGTATCTTCACTTATATGAAAGTCTCGATTCAGTAGAAGATACCCAAGAAAGTTACCCATGATTTTTTGAGGCTCGTTGGTTTCCGGATTTATTCGCGCAAAATACTCGGAGCATAAAACTTTTGCACTTCCGAAGTCATCAGAAAGGAAATAGGACGCAGCGCCAGACAGCAAAAAATCAACATCATACTCTGCACGATCATTGGCCCCTACAGCCGCATCAAAGTATTGTGAAGCCGCCACTAAATGTGGTGAAAATTCTTCCATGTCAGCTACGTTGTTTTCAATGACACTTTCGGCGTATCGAGAAAGTATGTAAACAACAGGATAGGATAGTTCATTCGAATTTAATGGAAACTTAGGATAATCCTTTTGCGGAATGTCATACTCTACAAGTTTTGCTTTGGCCTTTTGGTATTTGAGCATATAATTTGAAGTATTTGAGAAAATCATTTAATGCACCTCTCGAATACTTGATGTGTCAGGGACATCAAATCTGCTCCATGGACATAAAAAACGGACTGATCTGTTTTCAATTCCAAATCTGCTCCCTTAATACCGACAATGACTTTCTTTTCGATAGCTGGCAAGCTTGAAATAGCAGCCCCTACATAGGATGTTCTATAAGGGTATTCGGTTTTTTGTTGAAACCTTGCTACATCCTCTGCTTCTGTTGACTTTCCCATAAAGCGGAGCTTTTTTCGGTAGTAATTCAAAGTATGAGAAACTCGATCCTCGTCTTTTTTGAATCGGTAACTGCATCTTTAATTACTTTACCGGCCTCATTTGAAGAAAGAAGCGCTTTTACCTCTATTGCCACAAGCTCATCGTTTTTATGCGGGGCTTTTCCCTCAGCGAAGAACCTGTATGCAATTATATCTGTGCCATGCTCAGATTCATTTTTGCCGGAACGATTGTGCTGCTTACACCGTGGAACTTCATAGTTCAGGATGAGCTCAAATAAATCTGCAAATAGAATTTCGCTAATATCATTTGACCGTGCCGTCGGTCCAAATGGTTCTCCTTTTTGCGGGATAACATATTGGCGCAAGTATTCCTCTACCGTCAACTTGTTCAACGCGGCATCTTCTTCCAATTCATCATCTGGAACATAATGCCTTCTAATGTGAAGTGCCCAGTCATCGAGGATAGCGTCATCTATGACATAGGATAGCCTGTAACAGTTCAATGGCTGCTGATCTTCGAAAACCACTCCGGCCTCTCGAACAATCCAATTTACATATTGAGGTCTATCCATACTAAGCATCCTCTCGTTATTTTCCCGGCATACGATGGCACTCGTCTAAATACTTATGTGCAAACGATATTAATGTAAGTATATCAAGAACCTTCGTTTCATCGGTTTTCCAATTAACTTTAGGTGTGTGCGCTACTGGATTCCTAACCAAGTGGAAGATTGCCTCAAGCAGCTCCTTCAAGCCTGTAAATTCGCTGCGCTCGCTATCTGTTTTCATTGCGTTAAAGAAGATATAAGGATCGTTCTTGGAAAACGCAGTTTGAAAAAGTGTTCCACCATCTGTAGTCAAGCCGGAAATCTGCCGGACACGTTCAGCCAATCCTTTGCCGCTTCAAACACGGCATCATAATAATCTGCTCTCAAATAGTCTTTAACACAGTGCTTCTGTACCTCAGAATGTATGGCACGGTCATATAGAGCTTTTTTTCAAGTGGTTGACTCGCTGGTCAACTTCAGTAAGTGTTTCAGCTTGCGAAACTGCTACCAATCGTCCGCTTTGGTCAATCGATAACCCGGCAAAGAGAAGGATTTTGTTTGTTTCCTCAAACAAGTACCTGTATTTTTGCCTGCTATCAACACTCGTGTATGAAGCAGGATTCAGCGCTGCCTGCAAAAACGAAAAGACCCTACTAAACGATTGGCTCTTGTTTATCTCCGTTACCAGACAATTGTAAAGCCAGTCTCTTTTGTTTAAGCCTATGGTATATCCCAACTGATTACGGGAGGAGCCGTCATCAACAGCACAAATTCCGCATTGACCTAAAAGTGTTGTTAATTCGCTTTTAGTCAATCCTTCAGAAAGTATGAGCCACAACACCACAAAGGGATTTCAATTGCTGCTGATCTAATCTTTGGATAATTTGACTCATATAAACACCTCATACACTGAGTTTACACTGATATAGCATAATCTTAGCACAGAAGTGCCATTTTGTCTATCAAAATCCATTTTTTCAGATCTGTGTTTTTGATTTCAGAGAGAAGATTTCGAATCATCTGGTCACGATGAAAAAAAGCCACGGAAGCGTTCCGATTCGCTTCCGCGGCTATTTCATTGTTTATGCGGCTCAACCATTGAGCCGCCGCCTATGCTCTATTCCTCGTCATCATCAGACCACGAGGAGATAGCATTGGCTTTTTCAATTCCACATCGGCAAAATCATATTATGATACCAACCACTATCAGCAGCTTTCGTAATCAAGTAGTATGCCCGCTCCCAGCAGATCCTGTTTCAGCCCATGATGCCGATTTTGTTGCCGTTCTCGTACATATCCTCGGCATACTCGGCATGGTTGGGGCCTTCGCTTTGTATCCAGCCAAAGCCGGGGACATAGACCATATCCGCCAGTTCATTATCGTTAGCTATTGGCTCCGGTGCCGATTTAGGTTCAGGTTGCGTGAGCTGTACCGGGATGGAATCTGTCTGCGTAGGAGGTACATATTCTTGTTCTGTCTCGGCTTCATCTTCTATTTCCGGTGCAGGGATGGGCAACTCCTCGGCGGCCACTTCCGGGGCTGATTCAGCTTCCGGCATTCCCGATTCTTGCTTTTCTGTTACCACTGGCAGCACCGTTTTCTCTGCTTCCGGAAAGTGTCGGCCGTGGAGTGGTCACGGCGGTCTTTTCGCTCGGCGCGGGTGTTTTCTCGACCTTTTCGGTCTGTGTCCATACAGCGGCACACAGGGCGAGACAGGCGGTGAATGCAGCGGCAATGATGATTCTATTTTTCATTCTGTTTCCTCCTCTTTGAATGTAAAACGATTGAGTTCTGCGGACAACTCACCTTTTGCGGAATATCTATCAGAATTTCAGAAGAGTATCCAGAACATTTGCCGCCTGCTGCAGCTCACTCTGCGTAGCTTCCTTTGGCATATTCTCATCCTTTTTTGCCGTGGACAGCAGATAAGGTTCATAGTTCTGCCGGGTTATCGACGGCCGATAATGTCCCAGCATCCGCGTCAGTTCCTTGGTGCCGTTCCACAGCCGTTCCGCAGAGATAGAACGGCGCAGGTGTGCCGGAGATCTGTGAATCGGATGTGGTCAAGCCCCGCTTCCCTGATGATCTCATTATGCATCCGGCGTACCATCTGCGGCGAGTAGGTCCTCTGCGTGGCCGGATGCATGAAACATCAGCGGACTGTTTGTGGTGCTTGGCGTGTTCCATGATGAGAAGGTCGGCCACCTCCGGGGTCAGCCTTATTGACCTCGTTTGGCTACCGTACTCCACCAGCTCACGCCGTTCCACGGCACGGTTTTCCGCAACGGTCAGCGTCCGACTTTCGATATCAAGGTCGCTCCATTTCAGGGCGATGAGCTCGCCTTGGCGTAGGCCTGCCGTCAGCGCCAGCATGAACATGGGCAGATAGCCCAGCCGCTCGGCGGCGTCCAGATAGTCCTCCATCTCCAGAGGCGTCATGATATCTGCCTTCACCGTCGTGGATTTGCGGTAGTGGAACGACTTGGCAGGATTCTCTGTTATGAGGCCATCCCGGATGGCCTGGTCCAGACATTGCTGAAGCAGGCGGTGGATGTGCCGCATGGTTTCTTCGCCCAGACCGGAGCTGCCGGGTCGATGATTGCCGAAGCGCCGCCGCTCCTCCAAAAATTCTCCGACCATCTCCGATGTCAATTCAGAGAGCGGTACATCACCCAAACCGGGGAGAATATGGTTTTTGAATACATAGTTGTGTGCTGCATAGGTGGTCGCCCTGCTTTGGTGCCTGTCGTAGGCTTCCTGCCAGAAGCTGATGTATTCTCGGAGCGTCATATTCCCACCTCCATGCACTGACGCTGTAAGTCTCGAAAGGCCACCCATGGGAGCCTGGCCTGTTTGAGTATCTTCTTGTGTAAGTAGTAGAACTCGTGCAGCTTGTACGGTGCTTCGGTTTTGGGGTTACAGAACACATAGGATGAGTTGGTTTCTGATATCCGTGTCAAGAGATACGCCGCTTTCTCATTGAGCGTAAGCAGGCGTTGGCCTTTGAGGATGTACTTGTAGCGGACATGAAAATCGGCCCACGACAAGGTGATCAGTTCACATTGCCGCAGACCGCTTGAAAGTCCTGTATAGATGATGGGGGTACGCCGAGCTGTTCTGCCGCGTTCAGGTAACGCTGGAGCTGCCCCAATCGCAGAGGGGCTGTTTTGTATTCCTCTGCCTTGGGCTCCCGGCAGAGCCGCACCGGGTTGTAGGGAATAAGTTGGTCCTGCGCCGCTTCATCCATGCACCGGCGCAGGAGCAGGTGGACACACCAGACGCTTCTGGCGCTGAGTCTCTGACTTCGTAGCGTGTCATAGAAATCGGTGATTGTCTGCTCTGTCAGATCAGAGAGCGCCACACTTCCGATGCTGGGGAGGATGTGGCTGTAAATCAGATTGCGGTACCCGCCCTCGGTGTTGCTATTCCATTTGTGGCGGTTAGCGGTGAACCACTGGCCGCACCACTGCTCGACTGTCAGGGTATTTTCTTTCTGCATATCATCACCTCCTTTTGGCAAACGAACAATATCATAGAAAGCAGGAAATAGCTACTGAAAAGGACAGAATATTCGCAGAATAAAACTGTTCCGAATAATATATCTGTATTGTTCGAATAATACAGCATCATTCGGAACAATACACTTCCTATTGTTCCAAACGATCTGTTACGGTGCTCGATGGAGAAATCACAAAAAATGAGCGAGTTTTTCTTTGTCTGCACAT
>VOFG01002124.1_pt1 | contig 12962 bp, 17 predicted proteins | sample 5384171 | NCBI WGS metagenome assembly VOFG01 (sample SAMN12384726, study PRJNA508395) | human gut metagenome | isolation source: healthy gut F | host: Homo sapiens | reverse complement strand
AAATCAATATAGAAGATATTGAATCCTTTTCAGTTTTAAATATTACCGCAAAAAGCAAAACGACATAAGAAACACGATCCTCCTGAATTTGAGAATGGGGTAAATTATGCAAATTTTTAAAATGAAGCACGTATTACTGTAACTATGGAACCCGTTTACCAGCCTGAAGAGTTGGATATTATCCGTCTTGGGTTAGATCCAGACCTCATCCGAATGTGGACTGGATGGATTTACTATTAAAGGAGAAACATCGGGCAAATCTGGAATTAAGAATGGTGTGAAATACTGCACGCTATTTTGTATCTTCATTATTTGGACGAACAGGGCATGTATAATGGATAGCTCGTTAAAAGGCGAGATTTGGCACGAACGCTGATTATCGCCCGTTATAATTATCGCATGAACACAGATATTGATATTACAAAAGTACACTTCTCAAGTTAGAGTTTCCGGTTATTTATCCAAAAGAAATAGTCCGGGATTGGGAGATTCTGATGTATGGGGGAGAACTTTTTGGATATACTCCAATAAGAACTCCGGTTATTATATTCTAATGGCTATGTACCCGCCGTCAGTACGGGTAATAAGACTAACCCATGGGTAGCGGCTACCCAAACAGGTTTAATGAGAATTGGAAAAATACTATTCAAACTAATGTAACATTGGAGCAGAAACTAGACTTCATTACTAAAAATCTGAAATTTGTAGGACGTTTTGGATATGACACATATAATGATAATACTATCAAACGTCATAAATGGCCCGGAACAATGGCTTGCGGAACGGTTTCGCAATGAAGAGGGGTGAATTAGTATTTAAAAAGATTTCCTGCAGGAAATATGGCACAGGAGAGTAGTTCAAGTGGAAATCGTCGTGAATTCTTTAGATTTTGACGTTAAATTGGAACAGAGCGTTTAAAGCACATCATCCTAGCGCGACATTGAAATATACCCAAGATAAAGCTTTTTTGTTAAAACGGTTGCAAGCTTGGGAGATGATTTAAAAGAGGGAGTGAGTAGACGAAATCAGGTTTTGGCAGGGCGCTTTGCTTATAATTATAACTATCGATATTTTGTTGACTTCAATTTTGGCTTACAACGGTTCGGAAAATTTTGCGAAAGGACATCGTTTGCTTTTTTTTCCCGCATATTTCTCTGGCATGGAATATTGCAGAAGAGAAAATAATAAAGCATCTGAAATGGATGAATATAAGTTTAAGGTTCGTTATTCTTATGGTAAGGTCGGTAATGATAATGTAGGAACCCGTTTCCTCTATATCTTTATTCAATTGCCGATAACTATAAAGAAAAATGATCAGACGAAATATTATGCAGGTTACAACTGGGCCACTTATGGAAGTAATAAATCTTATGGATGGTTTACGCTATACAAAAACTTGCTTTCTAATGATATAACATGGGGAAATAGCAACCAAAAGCGACCTTGGTATAGTTAAGGCTTTTATTTAATGACAAATTCACAGCTACGATCGACTATTTGATGAAAGTCGTAGTGGTATTTATATGGAGCGTGCATTCTTACCAGGAATGGTTGGTCTGGATGGCAATAAACCCTTATGCTAATGTGGGTGAAGTAAATTAAAAAGGGTTTATGGAAACTTTAGTTATAAAAAAAAAATTAGTGATGTTAAGTTCTACTGTACGTGGTAATATCACATATAGTAAGAATGAAATCATAGAACGCGATGAAGAGAACAATGTTTATGCTTATCAAATGAAAAAGGGTATCGGGTTAATCAAAAATAGAGGCTTGATAGCTTTAGGATTATTTAATGACTATGATGACATCGTAACAGTCCTACACACAGAAATATGGTCCTGTAATGCCCGGTGATATTAAATATAAAGATGTAAATGGTGATGGTGTTGTCAATGATGGCGATATCGTAGCTATTGGTTCAACTAGTAAACCAAATCTAATTTATGGTTTAGGTCTTTTCTGCTACCTGAAGGGATTGATGTAAGCTATTTTCCAAGGTGAAAAGCCGGTAAATCTCAGTTTCCTTTACTTATGGCAAAATGTATATGGGCTTTTTACAGAAGGACAATGGGGTAATATTCTTAAAGGAACGCTGGATAATCGTTGGGTGGATGTGAGACTGCACAAAGCCTTGGCATCCCTGCTAATGAGAATCCGAATGCATCATACCTCGTTTGAGTTATACGGATAATGGTAATGGTATTACAAACGATCTATGAATATAAAAATAATTACCGTAATTCGACATATTGGTTGCGTAATGGTTCATATGTCCGTCTGAAAACGATTGATGTTTGTTATACTCTTTCCGAAGAAGATCGTGAATAAGATACATTTTAATAATGTAATGTATTTTCATGACAGGAACTAATTTACGGACATGGTCCAGTTTTTAAACTTTTGGGGATCCTGGAATGGGGGCTTCACGTGGTGAGCAATATCCATTAGCTAAGTCTATAACACTCGGTTTAAGCGTTAACTTATAAAAATTCAGAACAATAAAATGAAAAATATATATTATTGATAATTATAATCGGTTTCGGGACTACATCATGTTCTGACTATTTGATTCAGAATACATTTTTTAAAGATCGCGAATCTTTGGAGAAGATATTTACAGATTATGATAAGACCGAACAGTGGTTGGCACGTGCATATTCATTCCTTACCGGGCAATGCTGCGATGTAGGCAGTAAACGCAATACCCGTTTGTGTTTGACGACTGTATGTACTATGGTGATGATGATGTTACCATAGACGCATCCAAAGGTGGAAACATGTCATATAATAAGTTTCATGAAGGAGGGTATGACGAAGGTGCTTTCCAGGATACTTGGGATCGCTGTTATAATGGTATTCGTCAGGCTACGATTTTCATGCAGAATGGATATGAACGATAAATATAAACCTGAAGAGATTGTTGATCTTAAAGCGCAAGCGCGTTTTGTTAGAGCTTTATTTTTTATTGGATTCTTCTTCGTAAATATGGGCCGATACCTCTAGTTCCGGAAAATGGTTTTAACTACAATGACTCTTATGATGATGTCGCTACACCACGCAGTTCTTATGATGTTTGTGCCAATTATATTGCAAGTGAAATGGTAATAGCAGCTAAAGATTTGCCATTGACGAGAGGCAACTTAGTATAAACCGTCCGACGCGGGGAGCGGCTTTGGCTACCCGTGCATTAGCTCTATTGTATGCTGCCAGTCCGTTAACGAATGGTAATAATGATGAATATGCACAACAATTGCTGGATGATAAAGGTAATCGTTTGCTTTCTCCTGAATATGATGAAAGTAAATGGGCAAAAGCAGCTGCTGCCTGCAAAGATGTAATGGAATTGAATGTATATAAAGACATACCACAGGTATCAATACCGTGAATACAGGTGCTTTTCCGGCAACTATAGCGCCTCCACATCACGATGTATATTCAAATGAAGATTTTCCGAATGGATGGGCGAATATTGATCCATACGAATCATATCGTGCATTGTTTAATGGAACTGTGTCATCAGTAGATAATCCTGAACTGATTTTTTTACTAGAGGGCAGAACATCGGTGGTGAACGCATTAAGGATATGGTAATTCACCAACTGCCTTCCGTTGCTAAAGGATGGAATACCCATGGAATGACTCAAAAACAAGTAGATGCTTATTATATGAATACTGGAGACGATTGTCCTGGAATGAATTCTCAGTACGCAGGATACCAAGCATATAAGGATCGTGTAGACAATCGCCCGCGACCAGTCGGCTATACTTCAAACGCACAGGACTATAAACCGCTTTCTGCAAATGTTTCTTTGCAATATGCAAATCAGGGAACCACGTTTTTTATGCTTCTGTTGCTTTTTAACGGTGCCAGATGGTATTTAGGAAATGAATCTCAGCAAAGCAAATCCAGAATAAACAAGTATTCTACTATCGAGGTGGAGGTAATGGTTATTCCAATAATATGTTTTGGCTGCGTACAGGTATTGAGTGATGAAATACGTGAACCCAAGCGATACTTATGAAAATAGCGACGGAGCCAAAATTATTGATAAAGATGAACCAGTTATTCGTTATGCCTGATATTCTGTTGATGTGCATGCAGAGGCATTAAACGAATTGACTATATCTTATGAGTGTTTCCTCATGGGACAGGAATTAAAACATACCATTAACCGTGATCCGAAGAAATGAGAAAAGGAATAAAACCTGTGGCGTATGCGTGCTTTGGTGTACCGGATTATGATACTCTATATATGATAACCCTGCAAAATTCGTATTAAACTGAAACGTGAACGACAGATTGAAGGTTCAATTTGAAGGGGAAACGTTACTATGATCTTCGTCGTTGGAAAGATGCAGAATTGGAAGAGTCAGTGCCTGTTTATGGTTGTTATACTTTTATGACTGAAAGTCAGAAAGATCTTTTTCCATACAATCGGTACCCATATCTAATCTTTCAGCAACTTTTGAATTAACGTACGCTATAAGGAACGAAGCAACTACTATCAGGTGCCTTTGATAGTTGGCAATTTTTACGACTTTAAATGATAAAAACTATACAGTACGTATTGGTTTTGGACCCAGATACTTTAGTGGTTCTTAATAAAGAACGTTATAGTACGCGTATAGAATCTTTATTATCAGGTATTACCAGCTACTTTCTATTCATTGCCGGAGACCGTTGAAATAAAAGCAGGGAGAATACAGCACTTTTACCTATAGATTTTAAGTTGAATAATATTGATTTGTCAGAGAAATGGGTGCTGCCTTTAACTGTTGAAGAATCTTCAGATGGTAGCTATACCCCTAATTATCGTAAGCATTATCGCAAAGCATTACTCCGTGTTATGCCTTTTTAATGATTATTCGGGCAATTATAGTGCAGTAAATTATAAGTGTTATATCAAAGGAGCGGAAAGTGAGGCCCCATTTGTCAAAAAACTATGTAATGACTTATGTGGTGGACGATCAAAGCCTTTTTTTTTCTATGCTGGCATTATTGATGAAACCCGTGTCGATAGGAAAGGATATAGGATTCTTGCTAAATTTATAAATAATGATAATGGAGAAATCGGCAATGTGGAATTATCTCCTGCAGATTCTGACAATAAAATGAAATTTCAAATAGGTAAAGATGACTATGGGAAAGAGGTGTAACCCTACCTATAGTGTAACTGAAACAATGGATCCTATTCGTCCTTATTTGAAACGTAAGACTATAATCATTAGAAATATTAATTACACTTATGTTGACTATACTACAATTCCGGGGGTAGAAACCGAATATCATGTAATAGGTTCTTTGGCTTTAGAGCGTCAGATCAATACTCAAATACCAGATGAAGATCAAGCTATTGACTGGGAGGCTGGGAATTAAATAGTTTTGTCTATTGATTAATATTGGATAAATTATCAAATATAAGAGATAGAGAAGAACATATGACCGGAGTTATTCTCTATCTTTATTCTTATAAAAAAAACATTTACCTTGGTTGGGGGCTTTACCTCTATTATTAATGCACACAAGGACGGATTATTGTTTAATCAATATTGTTCTTCCGCACCGGTTAGTTCACCCCTCCCGCTGTGGATTAACAACAGGACTTTTCCTATTGAAGTAGGGAATTAATACTTTCCTTAACGACAAGGCAAGTAATAAGAGGTGCGAGCAGCGTAATTATCTGGACGACAAACTTCCTTCTATGGCACGTGCTTTTCAGAATGCAGGATATGCTACCGGACACATTGGTAAATGGCACATGGGAGGTGGACGTGATGCACAATGCCCCTTCTATCAAGAACTATGGGTTTGATGAATATCTTTCTACTTATGAAAGCCCCGATCCGACCCTGCGATAACAGCTTCTAAGTGGATATGGTGTGATAATGACAGTATAAAACGTTGGAAACGCACAGAATATTTTGTAGATAAGAGTATTGACTTTATTAAACGTCATAAAGATAGTCCATTCTTTTCTCAATCTTTGGCCGGATGATATGCATACACCATGGGTACCGGAGTTTAAGCAAAAGAAAGAAAAGCTGGGGAGACAAAGAGGCGTTTCGCCTGTGCTTGGAGATGGACAAACAAATCGGTCGTTTTATTAAGGCACTGGATGATATAGGATTATCCGAAAATACGATTATCATCTTTACCAGTGATAATGGACCTGCACCCAGTTTCAAAGCTGTTCGCTCCGCTTATTTGAGAGGTACCAAGAATAGCCTTTATGAAGGAGGTATCCGTATGCCGTTTATTGTCAAATATCCTAAGAAGATTAAACCCGGTCAGGTGAATAATTCTTCAGTGCTATGTGCGGTGGATTTATATCCTACTTTATGTTCCGTGGCCGGGATTAAAACTGAGAAGAACTATAAAGGTGATGGACAGAATTATGCAAAAGTTTTGCTCGGGAAGTCGGAGGCAAACGAAAAACGGATTTAATGTGGGACTTTGGTCGAAATAAGCATTTTGGTTTTCCCGGCAATCACTTACGATAGAAGTCCGCATCTGGCAATCCCATGGCGGCAAGTGGAAAATTTGTTGGTGAACGGAGACGGAAGCGATGCACAACTATATGATATGGGCTGGATAAATTCGAAGAATAACATGACTGAAAAGCGAACATCGAGGAATTGAATTGCAAACTAAGCAAGAAAGTATGCGAATGGTACCCAAAACAAAAAAAACTGATAAAAGACCTAATATACTGGTGATTCTTGCAGATGACCTTGGCTATTCTGATTTAGATGTGCCATGGCAGGAAATCCATACACCTAACCTTGATAAACTGGCGCACAACAAGGAGCACGCTTCAACCATTTTTATAATGCGAGTCGAAGTTGTCCCACCTGCGTTTCTTTAAGCGACCGGACTGTATCAGCATCAGGCAGGAATCGGACGAATGACTTTTGATGACAACCTGCCCGGGTATCGTGGCACACTTTCACGTAATGCGTTACGATAGCCGAAGTGCTGAAAGAATCTGGTTACACTACCAGTATGATCGGAAAATGGCATGTTGCTGAAACTCCACAGGTAAAGATCAGCGTGAATGGCTGGCACATCATGTTTACCATGACACCTATTCGATTTATGTCACTATCCGAAACCGTGGCTTTGATTCTGTTACGGAAACTATTTATGGAGTAGTAGATTACTTGACCCGTTCATCTAGTTGAAGGAGCATGTTCTGTAAAAGAAGTACGAAGGATACTATATCACCTGCTAATTTTCGGATCGCCGCAGTAAAATAAGTAACGGAATATGCCAAGGATGATAAGCTGCTCTTCGTATTTGGCTTATAATGTCCCACACCGGTCGCCCACGCCCTAAGCCGGAGGATATTGAAAAAGTATAAGGATACGTACAAAGTCGGTTGGGAAGTACGCAATGCCTGTTACGAGCGTCAGAAGCAACTGGGAATATTTCCGAATGGACGATTTTTTGTCCGAACGTCAGTTTAAAGACAGATGGGAGGACAATGCTCATGCGGAATGGATGCCCGTGCGATGGCTGTGCACGCTGCAATGATCGATCGTATGGATCAGGGAATCGGACAGGTTATTGACGCATTGGAGAAGACCAGCCAGTTGGATAATACACTGATTCTTTTCCTCTCAGACAATGGTTGCAGTAATGAGAACTGTCAGAATTACTCCGGGAGAGAATGACCGTCCGGACATGACCCGTAAGGGAGAAAAGATGGTATATCCCCCATAATAAAAATTATTACGGACCTGGAAGCAACCTATGCTTCATTGGGTGCCCGATTTGGGCGGAATGGCAAACCACCTTTCCACTTTTTGGAAAATAAATCCTATGAAGGGAGGAATCTGCACACGATGATTGCGCACTGGCGAAAGAATTAAAAAGAATGTAGGCGGTATGACACCGGAGATAGGTCATGTGATGGACATCATGGCTACTTGTATAGACATGGCTGGAGCAACTTATCCTGCTAAATACAAAGAAACGATATCATTCCTATGGCAGGCAGAGTTTGCTTCCCTATTTTCAAAACCGGTCATCGTGAAGGACATGATTATCTGGGCTTCGAGCATTTCAATGGCGATGCATTCCTTGCAAGACGGTTGGAAACTCGTGCGTCCGGGCGAGAATGCCAAATGGGACTCTACAACAGATGAAGACCGGAGCGGAACAACATAATCTAGGCTGATAAATATCGGAAGAAGAACGAACGAAATGGTGAAAGCGTACGAGGAATGGGCGAAACGCTGCATGGTGAAAGACCCTATCCGGGACAAAAAAGAAATAAAGGCATTATGGTAGAACCAACTTCTTAATGACTGCCCCTTTATTGATGGCATCATTTTGTTCCGCTGGGAGAAACCGAATGTCGTACTGATTCTGGTAGATGATATGGGTTATTGATATCGGTTGTTATGGTGGCGAAATACTTACTCCCAATATTGATGCGTTGGCGTCTAAAGGTGTACGTTTTACTCAGTTTATAATACTTCCCGTTCTTGTCCGGCACGTGCAAGTCTGATGACAGGCCCATACCAGCACCAGGCAGGTATTGGGCAGATGTCCGAAGACCCTTTTTGCGAATCCTGACCAGAGGTCATGATTGGGGAGTACAAGGGTATAAAGGCTATCTGAACCCAGGAACTGTGTCACAATAGCCGAAGTGCTGAAAAAGACGGTTACCATACTTATATGGCAGGTAAATGGCATCTGGGAATGCATGGAGAAGAAAATGGCCTTTTGGGGGGCTTTGAACGTTTCTATGGTATTCTTTCGGGGGCATACGCTATCTTCGTCCATCGGGAGGACGTGGGCTGACGCTGGATAACACCAAACTTCCGGCTCCGGATGCGCCTTATTATACGACGGATGCTTTGCTGATTATGCTATCCAGTTTGTGGATGAAATCAAAGGATCCGCCCTTTCTTTCTCTATTTGGCTTTCAATGCTCCTCATTTGCCACTACATGAAAGAGAAAGATATACAGAAATTTACAAAAGATATATCGTAAGAAAGGTTGGGATGAAATTCGGGAAGTTTGGCGTAAAACGGATGGCAAAGATGGGGATTATTGATTCAAATACAGACTTTGCCGAATGAAAAACCGGAAATGGGACGAACTGACAGAACAGGAAAAGGACCAAGTCGCTTATCGGATGGCTGTATGCGGCCAGGCATTGTGTAGATTACAATATCGGCAAACTGATTGATTGTTTAAAGAAGAATCATAAAATGGACAATACTTATTTTGTTCATGTCCGACAATGGTGCTTGTGCCAACCTTATGAAGAGCCTGAGGAGGAAAGGTGGAGGAAGTGAATAATCCGGCTTCGAGTTTTGCGCCGACTTATAGCAGGAGGCGTGGGCGCAGGGTTTCTAATACTCCTTTCGAAAATATAAATGCCGTGTATGGAAGGGTGGCATTCTCGCCTCTTATTCTGTCGTGGAAAGGGCATTAGGGATAGAAAAGGTAAGTGGGTCATCGTGTTCCCGGATGTTGCGGACATCATGCCGACTATTTTAGAAGCAACCGGAGCTAAATATCCGGAGACTTATCATGGAGGAAATAAAATTTATCCGTTGGTCGGCGGCAAAGTCTTTTTCCTGCTGTCCATAAGAAACGGACTCCTTGCATGAATATATGGGCAATCAGAACAACAGAGCGATCCGCTGGGTGGAAGGCTATCCAGCGTGAAAAGGCAGGAATAGAACACAACATGATGTCGTAATATAAAGAGATCGGACAGAACGCTTTAATGGCAGAAACAGCATCGGAAGTATTGACAAGATTAGCGGTTACACGGAATGGGAGCGTTGGGCGCATGCAAACTTTGTTTACCAAGGAAACGTAGCATCGGGGACAGATAATGAATAAACTGATTGGGGGCGTCTATGGTAGTAAATTCAACTACATTGTCGTTTGCACAGCAGGTAGAACGCCTAATATCGTTATTGTACTTGCTGACGATTTGGGATGGGGAGATGTCGGATTTCATGGCAGCGAGATAAAAACTCCTTGTCTGAACGCTTTGGCAGCAGAAGGGTTGGTTTGGATCGATTCTATACAGCTCTATCAGTACGCCCACTCGTGCCGGACTTATGACAGGGCGTTATCCCAATAGATTTGGCATACGTACAACCGTTGTTCCGCCTTGGCGTGAAGACGGATTGGATGAAATGAAGAAACTCTGGCCGATATGTTGGCACGTAACGGATATAGTAACAGAGCCATTATCGCAAATGGCATTGGGACATACCAAGGTACATTACCCGATAAATAGAGGCTTTTCCCACTTTTACGGGCATCTGAATGGGTGCAATTGATTATTTCGATCATATGCGTGAAGGAGAATTGGATTGGCACAATGACTGGGAGACTTGTTATGATAAAGGATATTCTACTGATTGATTACCCAAAGAAGCTGTCAGATGCATCAATACTTATGAAAAGAAGGTCCGTTCTTGTTGTGTAACTTATAATGCCCTCATACACCGTTGCAAGCGCAGGAAAAAGATATAGAACTTTATTGTGATGACTTTGGTAGTCTGACACCGAAAGAGCAGAAGAGTAACGTATCAGGCAATGGTGTCCTTGTGGATAGAGGAATTGGTACGATTGTGGATGCTTTGAAGAAAAAGGATAATGGATAATACATTTTTGATCTTTTTTAGTGATAATGAATTACGCCGGTGTACCGGGGATCGTCATCCGGCAACTACGGGGCAGAAGTTTGACGAATGGATGTGCGTGTGCCGGCTGTCTTTTATTGGAAAGGGCGAAAGCGTAACTATAAGAATCTGAGTTCTCAAAGTGACTGGATTTGTAGATATCGTTCCGACATTGAAAGAGTTAGTAGGAGATAAGAATCGTCGGAACGTGCGTATGACGGAATCAGTATACTTTGTTGTTAATAGGTAGTACCAGTTGTATTGACCGTAATTTCTATTTGGGATGTGGAGGCTGTTGTGAACAAAGACTATAAATTGATCAGAAAAGGGCGTAAGCCGGGATTGAATTTGCCACAAGACTTTCTGGTAGACCTCAAACGAGACCCTTACGAGAAAAAGAATGCTTCTAATGAAATAATGTAGAACAGGTGTGAATCTTTGTATCAGGATTTGCTCTGAAATATGATACCATTACTCTTGTTTACCTGAGATTCCTTATGGTAAAAAGGACGTGAGGGTTTAAAAAGCACCTGAGTGGAAAGTAACACGCTGAATGAATCCGGGCCGAGGCATTCCGAAATGCAGGAGTATGTGTTATTAATTCGAGAGACTACTCAATTATAAGACAGCCTCTTTATTATATTTACATATCTTTCAATCCAGAACTTGTGTCTCAATATCATATTAGACATTTCTTTTTGTTTAAATGTTCCACTTTCTCCATGAAAACAGTATGGCTATAGTTGTTCTCAGGAACTCGTTTAACTTCAGCAATAAAAACGCACCACTGGTTGAAACAACAATATCTATTTCATAGAATTTATTCGTTGTTTCAATAGAACTTTTTGTTTCCCACCAAGAGCCTATTTCTTGAAACCTCCGGTTTCTGCCAGTTCTGTTTGAAGTATTTCTCAACACCCTACCTGAATGGGTCGGATAATCAGGCTAATTGTCTCAAATCATCAAAATTCTGTAATTCAATATAAGAGCGATTCTGCTCAATATATTTAAACCAGAAATTCAAGAAATTATCACCAATAACATATCGTACATTTTTCTTAGTTCCGGGTTTTGCAAAAATAGGACGTTCCCGGGTTATTAAATTGTATACATTCTCCAGTTTGTAAATAACCTCCGATAGCTGTACCGCCCAATGCCGAATTCTCCTCCCCGCCTTGCGTATAGTGCCCGTTTAGCGATTTCTCTTGACAAAATGGAAAAATAGGTACCATAGTTTTTCCCAAACTCAGTTATCAATAAATTACGTCCTTCATCTATAAAACAAGGAGTTTTCCTGAAAAGACAAAGTCATACATCTTATCTATAGTAAGCGCTTGGTTATCACAAACAACTCTACATATTTAGGATTCTCTCCCGTCAACGTGTATAAAGCTAATAAGTCATCATTGCTATATCCGGAAGCAAGATCCTCCATTATTTGTTTCAGGACACCGATCTTGCAAGCACGCAGACATAAAATATTGTCAGCACGCCCAAATAAAGGGTTTATTATGATCAGTGAATATTTTCTGCATTAAGGAGTTTTTAGAACCACTGATGACCAAATTTATTTTAGTTTTTCTTTGTTTATACTCATCCCAAAGATTCTGCATATCACTAAAGACGTCAGGTCGGATGTTATAAAAACTCTTGAAATTCATCTATGACAATATTAAAAGCCGTGTTTCCAACTAAAAAGATGTTAAATGATTAGTAAAGTAGGTATTCCTTCAGGGAACGAATATGGATAGAAGTTTCATGCTATCTTTACAAAATCAAGTAACTAATATGCTTTTCCAGGCTTTTCTTCAATGAATAAATAAACTGTAGGCGTTCCTTTCAAGCCTCCTTTTATGAGACTGGTTTTACCAATGCGTCTACGTCCTGTGACCACCAATCATTTCTAGAATTTTGAGTAAAACAAAAGACTTGCACACGCTTCAATTCCGCAACCTTTTTCTCTATTATAGAATTTCATAATACATTTGTTTTCTCAGCAGCCATTGACTCAACCGCTGTTGCGAAAATACAAAATAAATTGAGAACAATCAATTTTAGCATGCAAATTATGAATGTTTCATCCTATATTATAATTTTTAAATGTAATTTGAATTAAGTTTCGTTCCTGTTATAACAACATATCTTTCTATATGTCCAAACATTTTTATAACATGAGGGTATATGAATCAGTTAGAGGAGATAATGCAAATTTGTTGACATAGTACCTATTGATAAATAGCATAAAGATTGAGTTAGAACAACACCAAAATACAATGCATTACCAGATTAAACCGTTGATAAT
>VOFG01004635.1_pt1 | contig 12966 bp, 16 predicted proteins | sample 5384171 | NCBI WGS metagenome assembly VOFG01 (sample SAMN12384726, study PRJNA508395) | human gut metagenome | isolation source: healthy gut F | host: Homo sapiens | reverse complement strand
AATTCAAAATCTCTCGTCTGGAAAGGACATTGCAAATCTAAATAATGGATTTTCAATAGACAAACTAATCTTCCTGTGCTAAGATTATCTTGTGTTAGAGTAAACTCAGTGTATGAGGTGTCCATATGAGTCAAATTATTCAGAAATTAGATCAGCAGCAATTGAAATCCCCCTCTGCGGTATCGTGGCTCATACGTCTGAAGGATTGACTAAAAGCGAATTAACAACACTTTTGGGTCAATGCAGAATTTGTTCTGTTGATGACGGCTCCTCCGTAATCAGTTGGGATATACCATAGGCTTAAACAAAAGAGACTGGCTTTACAATTGTCTGGTAGCGGAGATAAACAAGAGCCAATCGTTTAGTAAGGTCTTTTCGTTTTTGCAGGCAGTGCTGAATGCTGAAACTTATTCGAGGAAACAAACAAAGTCCTTCTCTTTGCCGGGTTATCGATTGACCAAAGTGGGCGATTGGTAGCGGTTTCGCAAGCTGAAACACTTTCTGAAGTTGACCAGCGAGTCAACCACTTGAAAAAAAGCTCTATATGACCGTGCCATACATTCTGAGGTACAGAAGTACTGTGTTGAAGACTATTTGAGAGCAGACTATTATGATGCTGTGTTTGAAGCGTCAAAAGGATTGGCTGAACGTGTCCGGCAGATTTCCGGCTTGACTACAGATGGTGGAACACTTTTTCAAACTGTGTTTTCCAAGAACGATCCCTATATTCATTACAAGAAGCTTGGGAATCTGAGAGCTTTGCTAAATTTAGAGAGAAACAGACTAAAGTGTGCGCTAATTGCACTACGGGCATTTGCAGGAGTTGTGGACTGGAGCTTGGGTTAAACCTTTGCGGAAATATTAAAGGGAATCTACAATAGCATTCAAATCCTGCGCCGCAATAGACAAAAAGAATAGAAAAAAGCCCTCTGAAATCAACGATTTCAGGGGGCTGTTGGTCCGAGATGGGAGACTCGAACTCCCGACATCTTGCTCCCAAACTTTTGAATATAATTTTTTCTACTTTTTCAGGCACTTTATAGCCGTTTTTGCTTTATTACGGATGCTCTTCGCAACTCTTACTTCCACTGTTTCCGCATACTCCACGTCTGTCTGTAGTCAAACATGTGGTCAAAAACCGCTTTCTGAACACCCTCGTGACAGGGGACAGAAAGCGGTTTTTCATAGTCTGCCGGAGTGCCGCGGGCAGGTAATCCGGCCCTCCGGTTTGCCGCATTGTACCTCTGACCGTGTTGCCTTTTGAGGGCGAAATATTGTAACGCTTAAACACCGAGCGAAAATATGCAAAGAACTCCCTGTCTTCTGCTGTCATCGGGGCAACCCATCCGTTCTCGGCACCATGGGCTTCGATTTTCTCCAACTCTGCCATACGTTCTTTATCCATGTCAGTTGCCCCTCCTGAAAGGAATCACGTTTTTCCCTTAACAGCTATTACATTCCCGTAATACATGTGGTATTTTAAGGGAAAGACTACCCTTTGCTACGGACTTACGTTTCCAGAAGATCCTCCATCGTACAGCCGAGGACTTTTGCAAGGCTAAGAACAGTCTCCGCACTGGCTTTGTTGATGTCCTTGTTGCGCTGTTCGTACATTTGAATTGAGCGAAGACTGACATTGCTTCGCTTAGCAAGCTCTGCCTGCGTGCAGCCATAAAGCATGCGGATACGCTTGAGGTTGGTGTCAGCGAAGTATTCGCGCACTTTGGCATCGACAATATCAGCGAATTTAGTGACATCCGCTTCATGAAGGGGGAATACATCTGCTGCAAATCTTCAAACGAAAGAACCTTAAAAATATCACTGAATTTTCTTCCAGAAAACCATTGATAGTAGGCGACTGCCCAGCCGATCCAATACTCTCTGGAACGGCTGAAATTCGCTTGAGGCTTGGCGGTTGGCGCTTTGCCCGTAGTCTCAACGAGAACATCAACAGCAGTTTCAATCCCGCTTTTCCCAAAAAGATATGAAGGTTCACCATTCTCAATCCGATTACTGACGGAACTGACGGAAAACAGCTTTATAAAGCTATCTCCGGCAACTCCACACGCGTTGATAGCATAATCAAAAGCATCGCCCAGTAATGCCTGCGCGTTACTCAGATAGATTTCTTGGTATGCGTGGGTCATCGTTTTGGATGCCTCCTCTTATGATATCAAGGATATACAGACCATCTGTTTCCTCTTCAAGTATATCCGAATAAAGTTGGTCGGCTTCATCATTTCGAGCCTTGCGGCGAACATAATATTTTTCCTTTTCCGCAATAGAAAATCCATCGTAATGCAGCAGCAAAAGGCGTATTTAGACTTGATGACAATCTGTTCGCCCTAACTTGCCAAGTCGCATAGCGTTTGCGAGTTGCTGTACGGAAATTCCGTTATTTAGGAAAGACGCAGCAAAGTCAAAATAGGAGTCATCGGCACGGTATCCGATAATCAGGTCGTAGGCATTGACGTTGACGCCGAAATTGTCAATCAGATATCGTTTTGCCCGCTGTGCGGCTGGGCTTTGATAGAAAACAGACGATGCGCTACCAGAACAGCAATCCAGTTCAAAAATCGTATAGTCTGGACTGTTCAGATTCAAACTTTGAATTGCGGCTTTGATCGCCCATATAGAACCGTTCCTGTGCGTGGCATAATGCCTCTTTAGAAAACCCCGTTCCCTCGTCTGTGACTGAAATTTCCACGAAAACCGTTGTTACTCTGAACATCCACATAAAGCGTTCCGCCTTGCGAGGTAGTCCAGCCCATTACTGATAACATTCATAATAGCACGTTCTATCAGCACCCTATCAAATTTCAGCATTTGAGGGAGTGAAACAGTATTCATTTGCAGCCGGATTTCTTTTGTCCGGCATAGTGATTCCATATAACCGAACAAGTGCTGCATGAACGCTGGCAAGTCTATACTTTCAATATGGAGCTGATAACCAACCGCCGCCCGTGATATATCAATCAGGGTTTGAATATATGACTGCATCTGGCCGGAGCTTTCCACGACGTAACCAGCGTATAATCGTTGCTCATCATCAAGATTTGTTTCTGTGAGTAAATCAGCATTTCCTTGAATAACCGTCAGAGGCGTTTTCAAATCATGGGCAAGCGCGGCGATTTGCTCTTTCTGTGTCTGTTCGGTTTTCCATTGCCGTTCTAACGAAATTTTCAGATTATCTTTCATATCTGAAAAAGATGCAAGAACATCTTCAAACTCTTTGATTTTGGCGTGTCCTACTTCAAAATCAAGGTTTTGCTTTGAAACCTCCGCAGTTGCTTCAAAAAGCGGGGTCAGTTGTGTACGCAGGTTCTTAGCAAATCTGGCGGTCAGTATGATAATGACCAGCAGCGAATTTTTCTTAATCAATTCCAAGATAGAAACTTCATCGTCAACTACAAGTAAGTGGGCCAAAAAATCACCTCCCGCCCCATTATACCACATTGTCGAGGTTACTCATCATTATTTTTAATGTCAGCTTTCCGATATTCATTGTTGATATTTACAGCTACGGCATTGCTTATATCCACATCCACAATACTGTAAACGTAGCCGAAACTGAAATCTTCCCCCGCCACATTTTTGAAGCGTTTCGATACCTGCCCGATTTCTTCTTGCAGTTCTGACATTTCAAGACATTCATCCGTTATGGTATATGTCAGGCCGTTATATGAAATTTCATCATAGTTTGCGACGTTCAGCTCATAATACGGCAGAGATTCATTTAACGCCTTATTTTTATCGGCGGTATCGCGGAGCGCACCGCAGGCCGATAAGCATATAAGACTTACAAGCACAATTACCACGACAAACAGGCACTTTTTATTCACGGTTTTTACCTCCCTCCCAACCATGAAACCAAACCAAACTGGCAATCAGCAGACAAACAGTGCAGCATACAGAAATAATCATACCGCTGAAAAAATCGGTTTTTACCTGTGCATACAGTTGGGGGCTATCCCATGCAAGCACAGTGTAATCCATAGCACGAACGCCCCAGGCCCAGGGAATATATTTCCATGTAGCGTCACCAAGCCCTGTTATCATAAGGGCAGCTATTAAACTCCCTGCAATTCCCAATCCCATAGATGCACCTTTTCCGAAGCTCATTCCCACAAACAAATGAATCAGGTAAATGGAGCATGGTAATCAACAATAGAATCCCTGCTTTCAGGTAAAGGCTTGCCGGAGCATCCCTATATAGTGCAGCGAATGTTCCTAACGCTAAAAATGTTGCGCCAAAAGCACAGATCATCAGAAAACCAAGTTTACCAATATACGTTGCCATGCGAGATGGGATTGTTCCCAACAAAAGCTGATAATGCCCGGCCTGATTTTCGATCTGAACAACCAGGCCCACAATAATGCCGATCAGAAACGGGAACGCAACGGCCAGCACTTCCAGATAGGCACTGATTTTGGTTGCCAGTTCCCCTGCCAAATTCCGATTGTCAGGGGAATTTCGTTGATAACTAATATTGCAAAACCGCCCAACAGATTTAGCGCCAGGAAAATGAAATTCCCCACACAGGAGTAAATACCGGCCACTCCAATTTTTGCTTTCCAGACTTTGTTCTGCGAAACAGGCAATGAAGCAACGGCACGATATTTTAGTTTGCCATTATCCCGCTGTTCAATCAAGGCACAGGTGAGCGTAAGGAATCCAGGATAAAGCAGGATATACCACCAGTTATAAGAATTGAGCTGGAACCAAAGAGGGGCAAAAAAGTTCATAAGCGCAGTTACAAATTTAGGTTCTCTGCCTGAATATATGCCATCTCCATTTAATATCCCTCCTTACCATTTCTGCGAATAACATCCATAAAGAGTTGTTCCAAATCTTCACCGGCGCGAAGCTCTCCCTCATATCCAAGGACGCCGCCAGCAATGATACCCACATGATCTGCAATCTGCTGGACTTCTGACAGAATATGGCTGGACAAAATAACTGTAATCCCTTTGCAGGGAAAAGAGCGAATTAACTCTCGAAGTTCCTCAATCCCTAAAGGGTCAAGGCCGTTAGTCGGTTCATCCAGAATCAAAAGCTGGGGACTGTTCAGCAATGCAATAGCAATACCAAGCCGCTGCTTCATACCAAGAGAAAACTGCCCGGCCCGTTTCTTGCCGGTATTCGTGAGCTGGACAATTTGCAATACCTCGTTAATTCGTGCATCGTCCAGGCCGAGCAATGTAGTTCTGACTTTGAGATTTTCGTATGCAGTCAGATTTTCGTAAAGCGGGGGCATCTCAATCAAAGCACCGATATGCTCCAGATCATTCCGCTTCCACGGGTGGCCGTCAAACTCGATGCTTCCCGATGTGGGGCGCAAAATGCCGGTGAGCATTTTTAAGATCGTGGATTTGCCAGCCCCATTCGGCCCCAGCAGACCATAAACCGAGTTGCGCCGGATGTTCAGTGACACATTGTTTACCGCCATTTGCCCCTTGAAATTTTTGCAGAGGTCAGTCGTTTTCAAAATCATATCCATATAATCAAGTCCTTTCTTTGATTTTACGGATAGCATACCGGGCAATTTTGAAGATTTCATAAAGATTCGCGTTCATCAACAAACTGACCGACGGCGGCGAGGGTGTCAACGTGATCTTTGAGGCCGCAGGCGTTCCCGCACTGCTGGCACATGCAACCAGCCAGATGAAGGAAGATCTTTCTCCAAACTGACCGCAGGCCGTCTGGTGGCTATGACCTTTGGCAAGGCAGCCGATCCCCGTGAACTTCAAGGAGATCAACTTCAAGCAAACGGAACTGACCATTCTGGGGACCCGTCATCAGTACCAGAAGTTCCCCGAGGTGGTCAAGATCCTGCCTGACCACCTGAAAGAGGTCGATGAGATCACCACGCATGTGTTCAAGGCAGAGGACTTCCAGAAGGCATTCGATACCCTTGCAGACCGTAACAGCGGCGCTGGCAAGGTGGTGCTGACCTTCGCCTGAGAGCAAGTGCCCCTTACATTATAAAAAGATAAACAAAAAGGAGCTGCTGCACAGTGTTTGTGCGGCGGCTCTTTTTTGCCTGCGGAGGACTTGACAAGAATGATATAAAGTGATATTATTTTGATATCATAAAGAAACGCTTCCGCACCCTGTGAAGGAGGGAACTGTTATGGAAGAGAAAATTCTGCAGACCAAAAAGAACGGCATGGTCATGCTGCTGCTCACCCTGCTGGGCTATGCTGTTACCGTCCTGCTGTTTTTCTACAGCATCATTCTGCTGGACGAAAGCCTGTTTCCGGGCATCCTGCTCACGATCCTGTCCATCGCATACTGGGTGGCGGGCATCTTCCTGCTCTGCGGCCTGAAGGTGTTAAAGCCTCAGGAAGCACTGGTGCTCACCCTGTTCGGCGATTACATCGGCACCCTGAAGGGACAGGGGTTTTACTGGGTGAACCCCTTCTGCACCGCGGTGAACCCGGCAGCTGGCACCAAACTGAGCCAGAGCGGCGATGTGAACAGCGGCGAAACCGGCATGGCGGCCCTGCTTAAGGCAGGTAACAGCAGTTCCCAGACCGCAGAATCGACCAGCAAGAAGATCTCGCTCAAAATGATGACCCTCAACAACTCCCGCCAGAAGATCAACGATTGTCTGGGCAACCCGGTGGAGATCGGCATTGCGGTCATCTGGCGCGTGACCGATACCGCAAAGGCCGTATTCAATGTGGACAACTACAAGGAGTACCTCTCCCTGCAGTGCGACAGCGCTCTGCGCAATGTGGTGCGCATTTACCCCTATGATGTGGCTCCCAATGTGGATACCACCGGCGACGGCGTAGCCGATGAGGGCAGTCTGCGCGGCTCCTCGGAGGTGGTAGCCGCCCGCATCCGGGACGAGATCCAGAAGAATGTAGCCGAGGCCGGCATCGAGGTGGTGGAAGCCCGCATCACCTATCTGGCCTATGCGCCGGAGATTGCGGCCGTGATGCTGCAGCGCCAGCAGGCAAGCGCCATCATCGATGCCCGCAAGATGATCGTGGACGGTGCTGTGGGCATGGTGGAAATGGCCCTTGAACGCCTGAATGAGAACAAGGTAGTGGAGCTGGACGACGAGCGCAAGGCGGCGATGGTATCAAACCTTCTCGTTGTGCTTTGCGGCAACCGTGATGCCCAGCCCATCGTGAACAGCGGCAGCCTGTACTGATGGCAGAACCAAAAAGCAGGTGCCCCTGCGCCTGAACGCGAAGCTCTACGATGCCCTTGCCGCCTGGGCCGAAGATGACTTCCGCTCGGTGAACGGACAGATCGAGTATCTGCTGACGGAGTGCGTGCGGCAGCGCAAAAAGAACGGCAAGTATGTCTCGGACCAGATCGATGTGCCGCCTGAACTGGATATTAAATAAAATACCAATTGGCCCCGGCTGTGCGGATGAACTCTGCATGGCCGGGGTTTGTGTTTATCTGTGGCTCCCTAAAGGCTGAAAATGCGAAATTTCCTGCCGGAAAATAACGAAAATACATTGACAGTTGCACACCTGTGACGATGTAATAGGCCAAGGAATATCTTTCTGTGGCAATGGAAAGACCTTCCCGCAGAAAACTATATTCCGAAGAAAAGAGGGAAGCTTACCCGCTTGAACAGACAAAAACAACATCGTGGTGCCGCTGCTGCGCTGGCTGTGCTGGTGCTGGCAGCTGTACTGCTTTTTGTGGGCGGAAGCTGGCTGGAAAAGCGCAGCCAAAAGCCGGAGACCCGGACGGAGCTGCCGCAGGAGACCGCTGAGACCATGGAAGTGGACGGCGTGACCTACCGCAGGCGCACAGATCTGACCACCATCCTTGTTATGGGCATCGACCATGACAGCGAGGTGGAAGCAGAAGGCTCTTATCAGGGCGGTCAGGCGGATTTTCAGCGGCTCATTGTGATAGACAGCAAAGACAAGACTGTCCGTCAGCTCAAGATCGACCGCGACACCATGGCAGAGGTTACGGTGCTGGGTATGCTGGGCAACCCGGTAGGCACCACCCAAATGCAGATCAGCCTTGCCCATGGCTTTGGCGATGGCAAGGAGGAAAGCTGCGGCTATGCCCGTGATGCAGTGTCCCGCCTGCTGCAGGGGGAAAACATTGATTTCTATCTGGCTATGAGTCTGGACGGCATCTCGGTGCTGAACGACCTTGCAGGCGGTGTGACCGTGACGCTGGAGGACGACTTCTCCGCAGCAGACCCGGCCATGACCAAAGGGAGCTACCCTGACGCTGCAGGGCGATCAGGCTGAGATTTTTGTGCGCAGGCGCATGGATATTGGCGAAGGCACCAACGAAGCCCGCATGGTGCGGCAGGAGGAGTATCTTGCACAGCTTTCCGCACAGCTGGAAAGCAGGGTGCAGCAGGACCAGCAGTTCACTGCACAGGTGTACGATGCGCTGCAGCCGTATCTGGTCACAGACCTTGCAAAGGGCCGGCTGGTGAACGAGGTGTGGGCCGCAAAGGACGATACTGTGGAACCTGCCATTGCACTGGAAGGCGAACACAAGGTGGCAGAGGACGGATTCACCGAGTTCTATCCGACCGAAGAATCCATCCAGAAAGCGGTTCTGACGCTGTTCTGGGAGCCTGTTGAAGAATGATGTAAATGTTGAAAAACATTTGCGATAGAAAGCAGCATCTTGGGGGTGCGGCTTGAAGTGAAAGGAGATCTTCATTATGAAGAAAGTTATCAGCGCTGTTCTGACCGCTGCTATGGTCGTGGGCATGGGTGTGTCTGTTCTGGCAGCAACGCCCAGCAAGACTGTGGCAGATGAGGTCAAGGCCAGCGGTTCTGCAACCGTCACCGGTGTTCTGGGCATTGTCAGCGATGTGAAGGTCACTGCCAAGGAGGATACCGCTCAGGTCAAGGAAGTCCTGCAGGACATCACTTCTGATGCAGACCTGCAGAAGGCTGCGGGCGCTTCGAAAGAAAAAAGAAGACGACTATAGATGTTACTGTAACGCAGGCCTTTGAGATGCAGACCTCTAACCTGCTCGACGCTGCAAATGTTAAGCTGACCATTGAGTCCAAGGTCATTGAGGCTGCTTACGAGGATAACGAGCAAGTTACCGTTCTGGTGGCTGTGCCCAAGACGAAGGCAGACGGCACTGTGACCTATACCTACTATACTGTGCCCGGTAAGGTCGTGGATGGCAAGATCGTGGTGAACCTGAAGGGCCGTCAGGTCAAGCTCTATGGCTCCAACTTTGTTCTGGTGGCCGTGAAGACCATTGAGGGCTAAGAACTAGAAATGTTCTGCGGTGTTCCCTGATGAAAAAGGGAACGCCGCATTTTTGGCGTATAGGATTCAGAAAAATAGAGGAAAGGGCACAACGCCCGGGCCGCATGGGCGGCAGTATTATAAGGTTATAAGGAGTGAAATCGTGCAGCAAGATACTTTTGTGAAGGAGCGCACAGCTTTGGCGGTACAGCCGGAACAGGAGAAGATACCATTGATCTGCTGGAACTGTTCATGGGCCTGCTGGCCCATTGACGCTCATTGCAGCCACGGCTGTGGTGGGTGCCGTACTGATGGCGCTTTATACGTTTTTTCTGGTAACGCCGATGTACAAGGCAACGGCTACCATCTATGTGGTCAGCCGCGATGATTCGGTGCTGAACTTCTCCGATCTGCAGGTCGGCAGCGAGCTGACCAGCGATTACATCAAGGTCTTTGAAATGTGGGAAGTCCACGAAAAGGTCATCAGCAATCTGGATCTGGATTACACCTACACCGATATGGCCAGTATGCTGTCTGTCACCAACACCAGCGACACCCGTATGCTGGATATCACGGTCACGAACCCGGACCCGGAAGAGGCAGCAGCGATCGCAAACGAGTATGCGGATGTGGGCGCAAAGTACATCTCGGAAAAGATGAAGACGGACGAGCCCACCCTGATGTCTTCTGCGCGTGTGCCGGAGAACCCGTTCAGCCCCAACAAGGCCAAGAACATCCTGCTGGGCTTTGTAGTGGGCTTTGTGCTGGCCTGCGCCGTGGTGGTGGTGCGGACCATGCTGGATGATACCTACAAGTCGGCCGATGATATCCGTAAGTATACCGGTCATGGTCGTGCTGGCATCGATCCCCTGGCCGATGCTGGCGAACAGCCGAAAGAGAAAAGCGAGTTCAAACGCCGCACCAAGCGGTTTGCCAAGGATGTCCGCCGCCGTGTGGGCGGCAGGTTCTGGGAGGAAAGGATGAAACAGCTGAAGATCACAAAATTTCCGGCTCTGGATTATGCGGGAAATGAAGCCTTTAATACCCTGAGCACCAACCTGTCCTTTGCAGGTGCGAAAATGTCAAAAAATCATGATCACCAGCTGCCATGCTTCAGAGGGCAAAAGCTATCTGTCCATGAACCTGATGCGCACGCTGGCACAGCGCGGCATCAAGGTGGCGCTGGTGGACGCAGACCTGCGCCGCAGCATGGTCAACAGTGACTACGGCCTGAAATATGAGGATGGCCGCAGCGACGGCAAGGGCCTCTCCCATTTTCTGGCCGGCATGGTGGGCATGGATGAGGTCATCTACCAGACCGACATCCCCAACGCGATCATGGTGCCGGTGGGCCGCGATGTGCCCAACCCGCTGGCGCTGCTGACCAACAGCCATTTTGCCGAACTGCTGGATATGCTGGCCAGAATGGCAGATTACGTCATTGTGGACGCACCCCCGGTGGGCGTGGTCATCGATGCGGCGGAGATCGCCAAGGCATGTGACGGCACCCTGATCGCAGTGAACTACAACGATGTGAGCCGTCAGGAGCTGCTGGACGTGAAGCAGCAGATCGAGCAGACCGGCTGCCCCATTCTGGGCACCGTGCTCAATCAGGTGGACTACGACAACTATATGGGCCGCAAGTACTACAAATCCTACTCAAAGTATGGAAAGTACGGTTATTACAGAAAGTATTATAAACGGAGCCACGAAGCGGAAAAGAAATGAGCGGCTTTACGGATTATCATGCGCACTTCGTCTACGGCGTGGACGATGGTGCGCAGACCAGAGAAGAAATGTATGCCATGCTGGATGCAGCGGCAGCAGACGGTGTGCGGCACCTGTTTGCTACCTCGCACAGTACGCCGGGCATGGAACGCTTCCCGCAGGAAATCTACGACCGGCATCTGGCGCTGGCCCGCGCATACTGCACACAAAAAGGCTACGACCTGAAGCTGGAGCACGGCTCTGAGTTGCTGTATACCCCTGCGACGGGATATGCGGCAGTCCAGCGCCAGCTGCTGACCTTGGGAGATACCGGCTGGGTGCTGCTGGAATTTGTGCCGAACATAACGGCAAAGGAGCTGGAAACGGCTCTGCAGGAGATCACGGGTGCGGGTTACCGCATTCTGGTGGCCCACATTGAGCGGTATCCCTGCCTTGCGCAGCACGGCCTGCTGGCCCGCCTGCATGAGCAGTACCGGCTGCGCTGCCAGATCAACTGTTCGGCTGTGCTGAACAGCGGCTTCTGGCAGTGGATGCGGCTGGAGCACTGGGTCAAGGCGGGGCTTGTGGATGCAATCTCTTCGGATGCACACAACTGCACCTCGCGCCCGACCCGAATGCGGCAGGCGTATGAGCGGCTCTGCACCCGTGTGGGACAAACGACAGCACAAAAACTGACCGGACTGGATGGCACAGAGTATCTTGTATAGTTGCTTTGACTGCCGGAAATGAAAATGGGAAAGACGCCACTTTCAGCCAGCTGCTTTATGAGGAAACGGATGGGGAAGGAACGTCCTTTTGTAAAGAAGTGTGGAGCTTCTGGCTTTTTGTGCAAAAAACTTGCGAATCAAAGGACAAAGTGTTAAACTGAAACAGGGAACATGTATGGTAAACTTGCGGGGGTGTACGAATGAAGATACTGGTCGTCGATGATGGACAGCTTGCAATCAACTCGCTGATCCGCATCCTGTGCCGCGTTGCACCCGACTGTGACTATATCAGCGCCATGACGACCGAGGATGCACTGAGCTGGATGCGTCAGGGGCCGATGGACGCGGCTTTCCTCAATCTGGAAATGCCCGGCATGAACGGGCTTGCTTTGACGCGCATGATCCAGAAGCTGCAGCCGCGCTGCAACATCATTGTGGTAACAGAGCACCCGGAGTATGCGCTGGAAGCGCTGCAGATCTTCGTGAGCGGCTTTTTACTCAAGCCTGCAAACGAGGCAGATGTGCGCAATGTGCTGGAGCATCTGCGCTACCCGCCGGAGAATGCCCCTGTCGGCATCAAGATCCAGTGCTTTGGCAATTTTGAGATCTTCGTGGGCGGGCGCGCTTTGGCCTTCAAGCGCAGCAAGAGCAAGGAGCTGCTGGCCTATCTGGTGGATCGCAATGGTGCCACCTGCACCAACAGCGAAATGCTGGCCGTGCTGTGGGAGGATAAGCCCGACACCGCATCGCTGCACAGCCATCTCCGCAATCTGATCTTTGACCTGAGCCATACGCTGGAGGATGCAGGTGTTACCGGTCTGCTCATCCGCGGCCGCAGCACACTGGCGCTTGACACCAGCAAGGTGGATTGTGATTATTACAATTTCCTGCGGGGCAGCCGCTCGGCCACCAATTCCTATCGCGGCGAGTATATGACCCAGTATTCTTGGGCAGAGGTGACCCGTTCAGCACTGCACCAGCAGGCAAATGTGCAGAAAACAGCCTCGATCCCCAGTTACTATGTGCCGCCTACCGGCTTTTTAAACCAGAAAAAACAAGAACACCTCAGAAAATCGCTCGATTTTCTGAGGTGTTTTTCTGACATGAAAATACCCCAAGAGTACTCAGAGTTTTGTTTTTACTCTGTCTACTCTAGGGGTAGCATATCAAAAAAGTAAAGGGGCTTTGTGTGCAATTATTTACTGCTGCGCAAAAATTTTGATCTCATCCTTATCCATAAAGGCGGCACCGGAAAAACCGGAAGCTTCCAGCTGGCCCAACTGTTTGCCCAGCTTCTGGCCTGCTGCAGAACGGTGA
>VOFG01003585.1_pt1 | contig 12974 bp, 21 predicted proteins | sample 5384171 | NCBI WGS metagenome assembly VOFG01 (sample SAMN12384726, study PRJNA508395) | human gut metagenome | isolation source: healthy gut F | host: Homo sapiens | reverse complement strand
TTCTTATCTGTACTCTGGCTTTCTTACATCCTTTAAAGCAGCACGGTGTTCTCTACGTGCAAACGACGAGACACTTCTTCATTTCCATTCACATAACCCATACGGATTTAATGTTTTGCCTCGAATTGTTTCTTTAATTCATCACGACGTTCTTCGCATCATTCAAACGATCGATAATTCATTGTTTTGAGTCCTCGATCACTTCCATCAAGTTCTGCCACTCTGATGTGTGAGGTTTTCATAATCAGCCTTAGCTACTTCATACTCACTCTTCTTGTTTGTGAGACAACAAGTTCAAGTTTTATGAGAGACATCTGTTTCTGCATATAAAGCTGTCCGATTTCTCTTCCTCATTTTCTAATGTATGCAGATCAGACTTCATCTTGTTGAGGTCTTTTTCCTGCTGATCTAATGTATGAGAGACACATTCTATTCTCTTTTTAGACATCATTGCGTTGTTTGTATGCTTAGATGCCCCACCTGTTAAGGGAACCACCGACATTGATGATATCTCCTTCAAGGGTAACGACACGATAACGATGATAAATAGATTTTGCGATTTCTGTCACCATCTAGATTTATCCGCTAACAATTGTATTACCTAGCTGGTTTAATACAACATCACTGATAGACTTATCATAAGTCACAAAATCACTCATCACACCAAGATATCCTAAAAGACTGTTGTTCAGCAAGCATTTTGCTTCTTCTCTTAATAATCTTGGTTTTTGTATCAATAGGTAGGGAATGTCGCACGTCCTGCCTTATTCTTTCTCAAGAAATAAATAGCTTCTTTTGCCCGATCATTTGTACGAGTAACAATGAACTGTATCGCACCACCAAGGGCAGTCGCAAATGCTGTTTCATAGGTCTCTTCTGTTTCAATCCAGATGATCCTAGTGCACCACAGATACCAGATAAAGAATTCTTGCACCTAAAATAGTACGCACACCATAGCTATAGCCGCTCTTATTCTCAATAATATCAGTTAATCTTGTCTTTTCAGTTCCGAGAATTATGAATTTCAATATTCTTCTTTTCAATTAACGAGCGAAGATTAGACTGCTGCTTCTTATTTAAAGGAATCTTTTGAGAAAGGTCATTCTTTTCCTTTTTAACATCATTATAACGCTTCACTCTATCGTTATATTCAATGATAGCGTCTTGAAGTATAGATTTCATACTTGCTTTCTTTGCTTCTATATCTTCCTGGCTTGTTGTTTCTAATATATGCTTACGATTGGCATCAATTTCTACCTTCTGTGTTTCAAGCTGCTTTACTTCATTCATCGCCTCTAATAGCTTTTTCCGGTTCATTGACTTCCCGATCGAGTGCATACATCTTCTTTTCAAGTTCTTCACTCTGCTTTTCATCAAGAATAACAGCACCATCATTGGTAATACGTTCATTTTCTAGGTCTTCTAACTCTTTGTTTAAAGTCTTTAATTCTTCAGAAAAGAGTACTGATTTCCTTAACAAGTACTGAAACTTCTACTTCTGAAGTTCTTCTTTGAACTCTAAATAAGTTTCAGCTTTTTCTTTTTGTCTTTTCAATGGTCCTATCTGTCGTTCTAATTCACTACAGATATCTCTGAACACGGTCTAAATTGTCTGTGGTACGTTCAAGTTTTCTGACTGTTTCAATCTTACGCTTCTTATATTTCGCAACACCTGCTGCTTCTTCAAACATCGCACGTCGATCTTCGGGTTTGCTTTTTACAAACTCATTGATATTATTCTGAGAAATAATAGATAAAGAATCTCTTCCTAGACCCCGTATCCATAATTAAATCCAGTAATATCCTTTAAACGGCACTGTTCTCTATTTAATAAGAACTCAGAATCACCTGTACGATAAAGACGACGTGTAATTTCCACTTCAGTAGAATCAAAATCAAGGAAATGATCTTCATTATTAAAGACAAGCGTCACTTCTGCTTCACCCTGTGCTTTACGATCTTCACTTCCCCGAGAAAATGACATCTGTCATTGTTTCTCCACGCATCGCCTTGGCAGACTTTTCTCCTAGTACCCAGCGGATGGCATCAGTAATATTTGATTTACCGCATCCATTAGGCCCTACTATTCCAGTAATACCCGGCATGAATTCAACTACACTTTTTTATCCGCAAAGGATTTAAAACCATGAAGTTCAATTCGTTTTAAATACATGTTATTCCTCTCTAATCTAAAATAACTTTGCCGTCTTCAAAGCCCTTGACGATTGCAAGAGACTGTACTTCATATCCAGCTTCTTCAATTCTATGTCTTCCCTGCTGGAAGCCTTTTTTCAACGACAATACCAATACCTTCTACTGTTGCACCTGCCCGATGGCATAAATCAATCATACCCATAACAGCTTCACCATTAGCTAAGAAATCATCTATAATTAACACATGATCTTCTGGACTTAAATATTTCTTAGAAATCTGTCCAATATAATCCTTATTCTTAGTATAAGAATGAATTTCTGTTGTATAGAAATCATTGTCAGTAATTGAAGAAGAACCCTTCTTTGTAAATACTACATGGCAATTATTGAATTTCTGTGCAACGACAACAGCTAAACCAATACCACTTGCTTCGATAGTGACAATCTTGTTAATTGGTTTATCTTTATATCTTTTCATAGAATGCATCTGCAATCTTATTAAATAACTCTACATCAATCTGATGATTTAAAAAAGCTATCTACTCTTAATACATTTTCATTAATAACATATCCGTCTTCTAAAATCTTCTTCTTTAATTCTTCCATCTTCACTAATCCTTTTTTCTTTTTGTGAGTCCTGTAAACATCTCATATGGGATATAAACAGTAAATACAGAACCAACATCTTCTTGTGATTCTACATCTATTTTATAGTGATGTAAATCAATAATCCTTTTACTATCGATAAACCAAGTCCATTTCCTTCAATTGTACGTGATTTATCCTGTCTATAGAATCTTTCAAAGATATGAGAAATGGCATCCTGACTCATTCCCACACCTGTATCTTCAAATCTTACCTGTAGTTCAGTTGGTGTTCTTCTCACTTCCACTGTTACTACACCATGCTCATTTGTATACTTGATTGCATTACTCAACAAATTAATCCAGACCTGTTCCATACGGCTTTCATCCGCTTCAATAATGAATTCCTTTTTAGGATGAATGAATTCTATTTCAATATCCTTACTTAAAAGCCGCATTATCTTCCATCTCAATAACACGATTGAGCTGTTCAATAAGTGAAAACTCTGTCTTATCCAGTGCTGTATCTTCTCCATCTAATAAAGTAAGCTGCAGCATATTCTTAGATAAATGAGATAAACGATTTGAATTGAACAATATAATATCTGCATATTTTTTTCTTTGTTCATCTGTCAGATTCTCATTCTTTAATATTGTCGCAAATCCACTAATAGCCGTTAAAGGCGTCTGGAACTCATGAGATACATCCGATATAAATTGTTGTCGGATTGTTTCCTGCTTAGCGAGTCTGACTGCCATTTGATTGAAGGAAGCATACAATGAGGATATTTCATCCTTTCCTTCATAATTGACACGCACCTTATAATTCCCTTTCGCAAGCTCATCAGTGACCTTTGTGAGACGTGAGATTGGTTTCACAATAATATCTGCAACAATCAGGAAGACAATACTTCCTGTCATCATAAAGATGATAGCTGCACTCGTATAAGACTTCATAAAGATATCTTTTGTAGCAGAAAAATCCTTCTGAACTGTAATCACATATGTTTGATTATCAATCTTAAATGCTTTTGCATATTGCGAAATAATTCCTTCACTACGTAATGACTTATCTTTTGAAGTCGCAAGTGTCTTTAATTCATCATCTTTAAGTATAAGTTTCTTATTAACATGTCCATAGCTTTTGTCTGTCCTTCACATGTGACAGTAAAAGACATTTCTGATGTTTCTGAATAATCCGCTAAAATCTTATCCCCGATCCTTGTCATTAATTAACTTGATCAAATCTGCAATATGATTGGAAGAGTGTTCTAATTCTTCCAAAGCCAATTGATCAGAATCACGGTTATATGATTTTATTGTAAAAAAGCAACAGATAGAAAACTTAATAAAGACGTTAATAAAAAGCCAATTACAAGTTTACTATAAATAGACTTCATTACTCAACCTCTATTTTATAACCTAAACCACGTACTGTCACAACTTTGAATCCTGAAGATGACCAAGATTCTCACGAATACGCTTAATGTGAACATCTACTGTACGATCAAAAACCGTCATAATCCATCCCCAGATTTTTCAATAAGCTGTTCTCTTGTAAAAATCTGATTAGGATTCTAGCGAGTTCAAAAAGCTAACTCAAACTGTTTTAAAGGAAGATGAATGACCTGCTCTTGATAACGGACTTCATATTTATCACCATCAAAAATCACATCACCAATCTTCACCACATTTGAAGAATTAATACTATAACGTTTTAAGATTGTTTTAACACGCGCCATTAATTCATCTGGGTCAAAAGGCTTAGTGACATAGTCATCAATACCTAAAGAGAATCCTCTTAGTTTATCCTTTGATTGAGATTTAGCTGTCAACATAATGACTGGAAATTCACGATACTGTCTCATCTGTTCGACAAGTTCAAAGCCATCCATTCCTGGCATCATAATATCTACAACAGCCAAATCAATATATTGGTTTTCTACTATATCCAATGCTTCTTCAGCATTCGCCGCTTCAATTGTATCAAAACCTGCTTTTATCGAGATAGAAACGCACTAATTCTCTAATATGCATTTCATCATCTACAACCATGATTTTAGATTTCATCTTATTTCACCTCATTTATTCTCATTATATCATACTTATTGCATCATGAAGAGATGAAAGTAAGTCCTCAAGCTGATCTAGACTCGAAAGTGTTACTTTTTTTTTGAGGCAGGGCATGTCCTCCCCCCCCGCCAAACTTAGCAGCCACTTCATTAATAATCGCATTTCTAGAGCGAATAGAGACACGATAAACATTATCCTTAGTGTTTTCTGTAATAGCACACCAGACTTCAAATTCCTTGACATTTGCAAGTGTATTGACGTAGCTAGAACCTTCTTCACGACTAATACCTAATTCTTTAAGGTCTTCATCCTTCAATATATAGTAAGCCACTTTATCATTGACTTGATAATTGTTCAAGATAAACTGTGTGACTTTTTAAATCTTTTTCTTCTCTTAAATACATTGTTTGATAGATTTCTTCAATATTAATACCTGATTCTAATAAGTAAGATGCTGCCTTGAATGTACGCGCATCTGTAGAGCGATTACATAAATCTATTTGTATCACCAATAATACCCATATATAAAAGCACGTGCACCTTGTTCATTTAAAGAATAGCTATCCTTCACTTCTTCTAATAATAGAGAAACAATCTGAGAAGCACTTGATGCAGTAGCATCTTCAATATTGATATCTCCATAAGAATCAACAACGATATGACGATCAATCTTAATGATTTTATCACATACAGAAATATCCCCATCAATATTGTTCACGATTGGCTGTATCAATCACAATACCTAGAATAGGGAGTTCTTTTTCCTCATCTATAGTAGCATTGAACTTTTCCCATAAAACATTTTCAAAGTTTCCTTTTAACACAACATTGATTTCTGGAAAGTTTTCTTTTAAGAAATAATACATACCTACAGTAGAACCAAAAAGCGTCATAATCGAGGATTAATATGACGATATAAGAATACTTGTTTATATTGCTTTAATAAATTGATTATTTTATCCATAATTTAACCCACCTTTTCACCCATTTTAACATATTTTTATACAAATAAAAAAGACAGAAATCAATATATGACTTCTGTCTGTCATTTTATCTAAATGTAATAGTTTCATAATAGTATCTCTAGCGATTTCTACTTCTTCGTTTGTAGGGATTACAAAGACATCAACCTTAGAGAACTGATGAGAGATTAGTCTATTTTCGTCTGAACGAATCGCATTTGATTCTTCATTGAGGAATACTCCTAAAGCACGAGAACAATCATCGATAATCAAACGTCTTAAATAAGCAGCGTTTTTCACCCTACACCCGCAGTGAAGGCAATCGCATCTAAGCCACCTAATTCAACGAAATATTGGCCAATATATTTAGAAACAATACGTGAATATAATAAACCAGTTAATAATGCACGTTCATCACCTTCATTGAATAAGGCATTTTCAATATCACGTGAATCTGATGAAATACGAAATACCAAGCATTCGATTTCTTATTATAGATGTCTAATACTTCATCGTGTTTTTATTTAATTTCTTACATAAGGGCATGATAGATGGATCGATTGTACCACATCTAGAACCCATCATTACACCTGCTAGTGGTGTGAATCCCATTGATGTATCAATACACTTACCATCTAATACCGCAGAAAGTGATGCGCCGTTACCTAAATGACATACGATAATACGTGAATGTTTAGGGTTACCTAATTCTTTAATAACCTGTTCAGAAACATATTTATGACTTGTACCATGTGCGCCATATTTTCTAATCTTATAGTCTGTGTAATATTCTAATGGTAATGGATATAAATATCTTTCTCTATCCAATGTCTGATGGAAAGCTGTATCAAATACGAATACATGTCCTACTCCTGGAAGAGCTTCTTTGAATGCACGATATCCTACTAAGTGTGCAGGGTTATGTAGTGGTGCTAATTCACATAACTCTTCTACCTTACTTACTACGTCTTCATTTACAACAGCACTAGAATCAAAATATTCACCACCATGTACAATACGATGTCCTACCCCTTCAATTTCTTCTAGCTTTTCAACAATTTTTTCCTTCACTAATGCGTCTAACAATAAAGAAACAGCGACCTTACGATCCGAATAGGTAATTTTCTGTTTTCTTCTGTCCATTATGTTTAATAGTAAAATTCCTTCTTCTAGTCCAATTCTTTCCACAATACTGAGCAGATTACTAGTTCTGAAGGCATTTCTAATAACTGGAATTTTAATGATGAACTACCAGCGTTTACCGCCATGATTTTAGCCATATTATAACCTCCTTAAAATCATATAATTTAATTTTACTAAAATAAGATATAAAACACAACAAAATATTGTAAGCGTTGACATTTATTTTAGGATTTATTTCGGGACTTATTTCGGTTCTATCTATGGAGGAAATTAATCGTACTCCTGCAATACTTTTTAACTAGAACTATAGACAAAGACCACTGCATCAGATTCCAGAGTAAATACTATTTTCCAGTAACTGAAAACGGTGACAGAAGATACTTTGCAAAGAAAGACTGACTGCATGGTCATTGAGTCATTTGATCGACAGTTTTCTGGCAAATATCGCTGATAAGCTTTATCTAATGGAAGAAGTACCCAAACATGAACTAGTATCAAAGGAATTTGATGCTCCTAAGGAAGCACCTAAGAAAGAAAAGAAAAAGTATATTCCTCCAATGAATCATCCATGGAGAAAAAGACAGCATTGCGAATTATGCTGCAAAACAAAAAGCACCATTGTGGTGCTCATGTTTGATTATCATTAAAATTTAGGAAACACCTAATTATTTTAAATTACCTTTTTATTTATTGCTCGTTACAGTCCCCTTTTTCATTGTTTTCTGCATAAGTTCTTTCTATTATAACTATTTCATTTCAAAAAGTATTATCAGCAATATTGTTAAACCAATATGTAATCCAAACCAACCAAACCAAGCTATTCCAAATGTACTAGATAACCACACACAAACAAAATATCCTATAACAGCGACTACAGGTGTATATTTCCATTCTTTATATACAAGATAACGTAAAAACAAATAAAATAATGTAATAAAATATTTGCATAATCATCATGAATATTGCTTAGTAACACTGAAAAATTAATAATATTAAATATTAAAAAGTACAAAAGATAATAATAATCGTCTGATTTTCAACATAAAGTTTACTCCCTTTACCAAAATAATTGCGGATATATTGCTCTGCTTTGTGTGTCATCTATAATTTCAATTGCTTTTTATATCTGAAAATGTATTTTTTATCTGTATTAAATTCTCATAAGTGTTTTTCTTATCAGTTTCCACAAAGTAAATTGATAAAATTCCATTTTAAAATTATTCACTAAGTTCAAGAAAAATGTTGCTACTGGATCATCAAATTTAGCTTAACATCAGATTTTCTACTTCATATGAAACTGGAAAAGTAAACATTGAAGAGATGGCATCTGTGATTCTTAGAATGATTGTGGACACAGAAATCTTCAGTATCAAAATGATAAGAGCTATACCTATGCCCACTTCAATTAAGGAAGCATATTACAAGTATTGTTATGGGATTTTTTTTTGAATAAGTTAACGTAAAGCAACAATTTACTTAAAAAAGCAAAATTATTTTTGAATACCCATAATCTGCAGAAACAGTCTTTTTAATCTTTGTTTGTTCTTTTGTTTCTAATACTGTTTAAGAGGAACTTATTAAAGACGTGTTTATAGCATACCTGTGGTTTGTGGGTATTCAAAAAATTATTTAATAAATTTATTTGAATACCCACAAACCACAGGTTAGTGAAAATTAAATTTCATAAGCACCGATTAAACGGCGTTCATGAAGCTGAACCGGACACACGAAATTTCCATCTGTTCTATAATTAGATTAGAAATCGGATGGAGGTATAATCATATGTCAAACAAAGTATTAAAACCTAAGAAAGCTTCTCTTTATCAGTTCACTCAGAAATATTCCAACAATATTGATAACTGCATTGAATTCTTCAAATCCATGAAATGGCTCAAGGCTTTTCATGTGACCGTTATGGCTGTCATAAGTATTACCTAGTCAAGCGTGTAGGAAAGACCAAGACTTCATACGTTCTTGAATGCAGCTCATGTCATAAGCAGCATTCATTGCTTTTCGAGCACTATTTTCAGAGCTGCAAGCTTGATCATACAAGCTCCTTTTAGGTATTTTCCTTTTCTTTAATGAAAATAAAGGAATCAGTGCAATAGAGTTATGTTCAATACTAGACGTTAACTACAAGACTGCACTTCTTCTAGAAAGCAAGTGTAGAATTCTTATGTCACTAAGTAATTCAGATAAGCTGCTTAACAGCCTTTTCTACGAGGCTGATGTCTTTAACATTGGTGCAAAGATCAAAGAATAAAGCAGGTCGTGCAAGTGAGCAGCAACCTATTCTTGGTATTTTATCTACAGATAAAGAAAATAACTATCCCCGCATATCAGACATATGCGCTACTAGATTTTAATATTTCTTTTGAAAAAGATGTACCTGCTGATGATATTTCAAGAAATGTGATTGAAGTTACGGAAAGGATAGATATAAACAAGTTTGTTGACTTCACTCATAGAAATTCTCACGGGTATGATGGTCTCATGATGCTCAGACTGCTTCTGCTTGCTTTTGCGGATAATGGTTATGCATCTACAAGAAAGCTTGCAGAACTATGTAGAACTGACATCAGATATATGTTCATCGCACAGAATCAGAAGCCTTCTCATCAGGCATTTCAGAGATTCATCCATGATGATCTCATTATGTCCGTTGAAGAGATATTCTATGAAATGAATAGAATCATGGAGGATGAACTTCCTATTGATACAGATGTGTTATGCATTGACGGTACCAAGTATGAAGCCAATGCCAACAAGAACACATTCATATGGAGAAAAAACACTGTCAGACATAGGGAAAGACAGTGGAAGAAGTGTAATGATACTATCAAGAGAATCAATAAGTTCTTTAAGGAAAAGAATATCAACTGCAGATATTCCATTCTTAGAGAGCCTAATATTGATTATCTATTGAGAGTTACAGATAAAATAGAGATTTACATGAAGGACAATGGAATAGAGTTCGTTCATGGAAAAGGATGCAGAAAGAGCGATATTCAGAAGCTTTATGATGAGCTAGCGAAAGAAGCGATGAAACTTTTTGAATATGCACTTCATTTTGATATGCTTGGTGACAGAAACAGTTGTTCCAAGACAGACCCTGATGCAACATTCATGCACATGAAGTATGACTATTATAATCATACTAACGTTTTCAAGCCTGGATACAATGTCCAGGTAGGCGTGAGTGATGGATTCATCAGAAACATTTACGTAAGCAGTGACTGTTCTGATATTCAGACATATATTCCCTTCATGGAGAAGTATAAGCTTATGTATGGTAAGCTTCCTTTAAAGACTCCTGCTGATGCAGGCTATGGAAGCTATGATAACTATATGTACTGCAGGGAAAACGGTATTGAGCTGTTTATGAAGTATCCAGGATATTATGAAGAATCGAAGAAGACAAATGATAAGAATAGATTCAGAGCCTCTCATTTTGATAGAACAGAAGATGGTGGGTATATATGTCCTGCTGGTCATGAGTTCGAGGTGGATAAGCTAACTACTGATACAAGGGGCGTATATGCACGTAATAATATAAAACTAATCAATCATCACTGTGAGAGCTGTCCATTCAGATCAAGATGCACTAAATCCAGAATTGGAAGAAGCATAAACTACTGCAAGGAACTTGATGAATTTCATAATGAAGTAAGAAAAAATGTCACAAGTGAAGAAGGCAAGAAACTCATGTTCAAGAGAGATAATGAAGCAGAAGGAACATTTGGTGACCTTAAGGAGAATATGGGTTATGACAGACTCTACAGAAGAGGACATGACAATGTTCAGATGGAGATCTACCTTGTCGCAATGGGGCATAATATCGAAATACCAGAAACTGAAGAAAAGAATCAAGGAAACAGAAGAAAACCAGATGAAACAGGTCAGGGAGATGCTCAGATTGTTTATCTGCTGATAAAATTTTTTTTAGGAAATGGGTAGGTTCTTTTTTAAGTGCGTCTGAAATATGAATACTACAGAGCACGTGAGGGAGAGTAGGCAATTCTACTCAAATAGAATATCTGAATAATTATAAGTCGTCGCTATCTTTTTTTTTCAAGCACAAATAAGTTGGACTTAGAGCCAGGACACTTAAGATTGTACAATCAACTGAGTGATTAGCTTAGATAGCAGTCAATGCCACTTCTCTTCTTTCAATGAAAGGAGAGATTTTTTTATGAAGATTGTTAGACCCATCTGCTGTGGCATGGATGTTCACAAGAATATCATTGTGGCTACAATCAGTATTACTAATAAGAAAACTCGTATTACCGAATACATCCAAGAAACGTTTTCAACTTTAAACCATGATTTACTGAATCTTAAACAGTGGCTCATTAATCACAAATGCTTTGATGCATGCATGGAATCTACTGGTAAATATTGATTCCAATTTTCAACATCTTAGAAGATGAAATCAATATTTACTTAACTCATCCAAAATATGTCAAAGCAATTAAAGGAAAGAAAAGAAAGATTCAAAATGGATGCTGTGATTTATTTAAACATGATCTAATCAAATTTTCTTTCATACCGCCCAAAGAAATAAGAGCTTTTTACGAGAAATATCTCGCTATCGCTATAAATTGGTTGGAATGCGTTCCTCTGAACGTAATCGATATCAAACTGTATGACAGTTTCCAATATCGGTATTGGTTCTGTATTTTTCGCATCCGTTTGGAAAGTCTGCACAAGCAATCATGAAAGAAGTACTTGAATCAGATATCATTGAAGATGAGAAAATTTTGAAATGTATCCATGGATCGTGTAAAAATAAAGATAAGATTCTAGATTCCATTAAACACTGCAATATCGAAACTGATCAAAGATTTAAAATGAATGAATCAATGACTCATATGGAAGAATTACAAGTCCATATTAATAACTGTGAAATCGAAATAATGAAACGTGCAGCACCAATGTTCGATCAATTCATGCATCACCCAACTGCAGGTATCAGCAGCACTTTATCACCAATCCTTATTATTTCAAAATCGGAGTAGATATGAAACAATTCGAATCAGATAAACAGCTAACCTTTGTTGGGCTGGATTAGCACCTGCAAACAACGAAAGTGCTAATAAGAAAAAAAATCAGTTCGTGTTTCTAAAGCAGGTCAATATTTAAACCTTTATTAGTTCAGTGTGCTCTTGGGAGCAATCAAAGATAAGGAGGACTATTTTGGAATTAAGTATTCTCATTATCAAAAAAGAGACGAGGCCACAAAAAAAGCCATTATCGCAATTGCAAGAATGATGTTATTATATACCATATGATTTTACTGAGTATTTAATCGCTTCAGACAGAATCATTTAGAAATCCTAAGCCACCTATAAAGCAAACAAGTTTTAACAGAAGAATCAGACAATAGAGTTTCTTTAAGAAATCGGGGTTTTGACGTTTCTAAATTAACTAAACCATAATATTCAATTATTCTATTTTTCTAAATTATTCAAACTTGTTTTTAAGTTTGTCTTTTTGTACGTTTTGATTGATTTTGTTTCACACTTCCTCCTCGATCGTTGTTCATCAATGCGATTACTGATATTTAAAGAATTTATTTTAAATCGTTTGATATCATAATGTTCATTAGAATGTATTGCATCTGTTAACTCTTTCTTCATTATAACACAACGGACCAGGCATTTCCTCCTTCTTATAGTCCACAAAACATCCAAGACGGTGCATATAACTTTTAAATCAGCACAAAGAAGAAATACATCGGTTTATCTAGGATAGAATAATCAAAAATAATCGAAGAGAAATCTGAAATAAGTGCATCATCACAAATTGTTCTATATGTATTTTCATGGCTCATATTGAAGATACGTCCCTCTTCTTCAAATAGGAATATCTTTCATAAGTGGATGATACTTTATAAATAAGGACTGTGTCTTCATCAAAAGTATGAATGAATTTCTTCATCAAAACCAACTGCTTTGAATCCTTTTATAAATATTTCAAACGTTGGTGCATAGAGTAAAGCATCTTTCTTATTCTTAAGTTCTGGATATTTTGAATAGAAATTGTCACTGACTTCCTT
>VOFG01004527.1_pt1 | contig 12981 bp, 24 predicted proteins | sample 5384171 | NCBI WGS metagenome assembly VOFG01 (sample SAMN12384726, study PRJNA508395) | human gut metagenome | isolation source: healthy gut F | host: Homo sapiens | reverse complement strand
CAGTTACGTATTGCTTTCCGGCTATGAAATCTTGCCACCGCTGGCTGTTTGAAAATGGCCAGACTGCATTTATTAAGCCCGCTAACTATGAATCGGGGAAAAAAGCGTTTTTCAAAGTCACAGGTTGGCAGAATGGAAAACATGGGCTATTACGAACCGATGACTGCTTTATCTGCAAGAACGGCAGACATGGATCTCAGTTCTCACTATACCTCCCATGCGAAGGACGGTACAGAGCGCAAAATCTCTGTTTACCGCTGCGAGGACTGCTCCGGCTGCCCTTACCGTACAGCCTGCTGCAAGGCTAAAGACAGCGAAAAGCGCAAAGAAATTTTTGTCTGCTGGGAATTTCAGAATCTGCGCAAGAATTCGTATCACAACATTACCACCGAGGAAGGAAAGCTGCTGCGCTGCAACCGTTCCATTCAGGCAGGGTGCCTTCCGGACAGCTTCGCACAATCGAATTTCAAGCGTTTCCTTACCGGCGGTAAAGTCAAAGTCCTGGCGGAGCTTCTGTTTTTAGGGCTTTCCCAAACATTGCTCCCTGCTGGCAAAGTGCAACAGTGGACTGCAAAATCTGCATTTGATTCAGCCTAAAAGCATACCTGAATTTCTGATTTTTTTGAAAATTTGGAAAACAGGCTCCTCTGGAAAACAATCGTTATTCAGAAGGGCCTGTTTGAGTTATCTGCTTTTTTGGAAATTAAGGGGGTCTATGGCGAGCGTTTTTGTGCTTCTGGAGGCATTTAACCGTAAAGAGGCTGCTGCACTCCTGATTTTTCCAGCAACAGCCTCTTTTCTTTGGGGAGAATGAAGAATTTTTTCCTGCAGGCTGGCGAACCGTCCGTAGATTGTTCTCCCGGCGCGGCTGTCGCCCTGTTCAATCCTTCACCGCAAGACCAAACGAAAGCCCCGAACTTAAGTCCGTGGCTCAGTTTGTCAAAGAACCCCATCATCAAGCGGCAGCGCAACAGCCGTCCGCGGCTTCAAAAATCCAAAAATATTTCAAAAGTTTGCGCGCAAAGGCGTTTCCAATGCCCAGTTTGCAAGCTTTTTTCAGATTCATGGCAGCAAAATTTAAGCCTCACCCATTGCGTAACGCGGGCCAGGCCTCATGTGGGTATAGCGCATAGAGTGTTTTTCTTGCATCTGCAAAGACACGCTCAATCGTTTCCTTACTTTTTCGTAAATGCTCTTACCCAAATCTGTTTTGGATTCCCCCACCACATCCAGATATTCCCCAGATGTGGCGCTGGATTAGTTTCTGTCCCTTGCCATTAGCACCGCATTTTTTTCTCTGCAAGGGCAGTTCATACATACGCTCGGCGTACTGCGGTAGGTGCGTTTTCCATTTCTGTCGGTGGTAGTGTGGCGCAGCAGCTCACCGGCAGGACAGACCATGCAGTCTAAAGCTTCGTTGTATTGGTAGTCCCAGGGCTTAAAGGCGTACTTTTTTCGTATGTCTTCTTGTATACGGAAGGACAGGATGCGTCCATCCTGCAAAATCTTTCGGGCGATCCAAGGTGTTTTGTATCCGGCATCCATAGCAGGGCTTCACTTCGGGGAAACGACTGCAAACAGAATCATATACGGCATCCCAGGCAACACTGTCGTGATGTTTCCGGGAGTGACTTCCACAGCAATACAGCCGTGCTGTTCGCAGGCAGTATGCGCCTCGTAGGCAAACTGCCGCTCGTGCTCGCCTTTTTTACAAACATCCCGCAGTCAGGGTCTGTGGTAGACACCGTTTCTCGCCTTTGGGCGGTTCGTCGTCGTCCTTGTCCTCAATTTCTTTTCTTGCCGAGCTTTGCACGCTCCTCGTTTACTTTTTGCGCAGGACTTCATCGTAGACTTTCGCTGCCTTGTTGACTTGCTCCTTCTGGAATTTCTTCTTGTTTGCACTTTGCCTTAATGTGTGCCATCGATAAAGACTACACTGGGGTCTACCATACGGTTGTTTGGGCCTTATTTAAGATATGGTCGAAAATCTCAACGCTGAGTTCAGCTGGAAAGCGATTGCAGAACGCATAGCTCACCGTTGCAAAATGCGGGATATGCTCCAGCAAGTCATAGCCGAGAAACCAGCGGTACGCAACATTCACATCGCATTCCCGCCACGTCTGGCGCAGGACGGAATACCGAATAAATGCTGGATGAGAACCATTTTAATAAGCACGACCGGGTCTGTGCCGGGACGACCGACCTGTCATTGTATAGAGGATTCAGCCGCTCATACAGCCAGTCGTAGTCCATGACCTTTCTCGATTTTGCGCAGAAGATGGTCTTTGGTACGAGCATATCCATGTCAATAACCATTGCTTTGCGGCGGGCGTTCGGCGTGCTTTTCCATGAAATTTCCTTAGGTGGTTTTCTTCTATTATACCAAAAAGCCTCTGCCGCGAAGCTTTTGGGGGAGAGTTTCAAACTGGGAAGCCCTGAACCGCAGTTCCGTATCGCAGTTTGGTGCGGATGAAGGACGAACCCACACCTTTTGGCGAACTAGACCTGAATCTTAGCGTCTGCCAGTTCCGCCATAATATCCGCATATTCTGTTGGCCACCGTGTTCCGGCGACGTATTATTATAGCCAAATGCCACGTAAAATGTTGGCATTTTCGCAAAAATCAAAACTTTTATGAGCGAACAACCAAATTAACGTAAAATCGTCAAACAAAACGTGCTGCCGCTTGCTTTGCGCCATAACCTGTTATAATATTAGCACACTAGGGAGGTGCGTATTAATTTATGGACACGTACACTTTAAAAATAACGCCAAGCAGGCACTTTCAGGGGCTACTGGCGAAGCGGATCTGCCTGCCCTCAGCATTTGCGGACTGGGCGCAGGTGCCAGCAGTGCAGCGCGGCGGCAGGCGGTGGACACCGATGGGGACAGCATCCTCGGTCTACGACATCCTCAGCGGCATCCTGACAGTATGCTCATGGCGTTGGGCCGTCGGCGCACTTATCGGTGCGGTCATCAGGTTCTGCTGCGCTGTTCAGCGTACCTGCTCAACGTGGGCTGCTACGTTATTTTGGCGGGAGAGCCGCCAACTTTGACCCCGGCCTCCACTGTCGTCAGCACCTTCCGCCGCCCCTACGAAAACCCTGCATCGTTTAGCGAAGAACCAATCAATTTAAAGTCACGCTGGGCTACATCCCGCTCATCGTGCCGGGCGTCTACTGGTCGTACCGTTAAGTGCGCTTGTGCCTCACCATGGCTGAAAAACCCCCACATGACCGCCACCCGCGCCATGTGGAGCTGAGCAAGGAAATGATGAAGGCGAACCACTGTCTCCAGTTGTCCTTCTTGGCTGGCTGCTGCTCTGCGCGTTCACCTTCGGCATTGGCGGCTTCTTTCTGGAGCCATTACATACGCCACCTATGCGGAGTTTTATGCCGCTATACTTTTTTAAGCAAGGCGCTGGCTGCACGGCATGACCACCGATGAGCTGGGCGGCTTTGTGCGCCATGATACCTTAACAGCTTGATTAGAAACGCCGCGGAAACGGGCCGAAAACCGTTTCGCGCGGCGTTTTTCGAATCGGGGCGCAAGGTTTCACACTTCTTCAAACCATTCACAATTTTTCACAAAAAATTAGGCATCCTGCACAATTTCTGCACTGCAGGCAATGCCTTGGACCCAAGTGATAAAGGAGGTGTGCGCACTTTGATTGAAGTAGAGCATCTGACAAAGCGCCATGGCGGCCACACCGCGGTGGAGGATATCAGCTTCACCATCGAGGACGGCTGCATTTACGGGCTGCTGGGTCCCAACGGGGCAGGCAAGTCCACCGATGAATATCATAACCGGCTATATTTCCGCTACCGACGGCACCGTTATGGATCGACGGCCATGACATTGCAGAGGAACCCGCTGAGGCTAAGGCCTGCATCGGCTACTCGCCGGAGCTGCCGCCGCTGTATCCAGGATATGACCACGCAGGAGTATCTGCGCTTTTGTGGCCGGCCGAAAGGGGCACCCGCAAAACCGCATTGCGGCCGTAGAGTCCGCCGCCCGCGCGGGTCTGCAGGGATGGAGCACCGCTCATCCGCAACCTTCCAAGGGGGCTACCGCCAGCGTGGGCATTGCCGCCGCGCTGCTGGGCACACCGAAAGTCATCATTCTGGACGAGCCAAACGTCGGCTCTGGACCCCGCGCAGATGAGATCCGCCCCATCCGGGATCTGGGCAAGAACCCACACGGTCATTTTGTCCAGCCATATTTTGAGCGAGGTCCAGTCCGTTCAGACTGGTTGATCATTGCCCACGGCAAGCTGGTGGGCCCCAGGGCACGCTGAGAGACTGGTCGCCCTTCGACCGCGAAGGGAACCATCACCGCCACGGCCCAGGTAAGCCGAGATCCCGTCGGCGGGCATCCGCTGCGCCCGGTCTGAATCGTGACCGACGAAAAGGGCGGCGAGGTCAGCTTTACTGCGCCGTCACACTGCGGAACAGACCTGCGCGGCCACAGGGCGTTGCCCAGGCGGGTTGCCCGGTGTTGAGTCTGAGCGCCGAAAACCATGAGTCTGAGGATGTGTTCTGCAGCGACCGAGACTCTGACGACCCAGGGGAGACGACCCCGCAATCTCATACAAACGAGGGTGAGGAGGCAAACGGCGATGACAGCGATTTTAAGCGCGAGGTCAGCTGCTTTACCGGTATGATCGGCTGGGTCAGCAGCGCAGTCAGCCTTTTTCTTTCTGGGCTTGTACTTTACAAATCGAAATCTTCTCTATGCTTCGTCTGATTTCGCCTCGGTGCTCTACACCATGACGACACATCTTGCTGTTCCTGCTGCCGGCCATCAGCATGCGCAGCTTTGCCGAGGAACGCAAAAAAAGACCGACCAGCTGCTTTGACCAGCCCGGTCAGCATCCCGGCTATTGTGGCGGGTAAGTTTCTGGCAGAACTCGCCGTGTTCGCCATCCCGCTGGCGGCGGCGGTGCTAATGCCCCTGATTTTAAAGGCATTCGGCACGGTGTCGCTGGTGGCGGCCTACAGCGCCCTGCTGGGCTATGTCCTGCTGGGCGCGGCCTGCCTGGCCGTGGGTACTTGGATCTCGGCTTTGACCGAAAACCAGATTCTCGCCTCACCTTTGCCACCTTCGGCGCGCTGCGTCGCTTATCTGATGAACGGTATCAAACGATGTTCACCACAGGCAACCTGCTGGCGTTCGTGTTCACCGTGGTGCTGCTGATGGCGGCTGTCCTCGTCGGCGTTATCTGCAAGCGGCTGACCGCGGGCGTCACGGTGTTCTGCGTGGGGGCTGTCGTGCTGTTCATCCTGTTCCAGCTGCGCCAGCGTGGCTTTTTGAGGCCTTCAACGCCCGTACTGTCGGCGCTGGCCCCACGAACCCTCTTTGCGGACATTGTGGCGGTATGTTCAGCATCCCGGCCATCGTGTACTATCTGTCCGTGATTGGGTTGTTCCTTCTTGACCGGCAGGCGCTGGAACGCCGCTGGAAACTCGGAGAGGCCGCACAATGAAAAACCAAATGGTAACTCCTGCAGGCGGCAGCAAGCGCGTAACTCGCACAGGGCCTGTACGCCAGTGTGCTGGCAAAGCCGTGGCGCTGGTGGTTGTCACTGCTGAACCTGGTCGTCCGCGCCCTGCTCCACCAAATATACCTTGCAATATGATATTCCGTCGACCCGCTGCTTACCTTTGAGCGATACGACCGAGAACCTGCCGCGGCCGAGCTGAACGCCGATGTGACCGCTCACCTTATCTGGCCGAGAGCGGTAGACGCCAATCACCCGTCGTTTGACCGCTATATGCGGGCGAGAGCAGCTATTTGAAGCCAAGGCAGCAGCGGGACCCGGTGTTTCCACCCGACCTGCCCAGCGCAGTATGACGGGCCTCCACCGGTTCTGTCGTGCTAGTCCGCGGCGACAAACAGCAATCGTCCTTTCCAATGACATAGGCGATGATGGACCTTGAAAGTTACTACACCACCGGCACGGCAACCAGCTTTCAGGCGGAAACGCCATTACCTCCGGCACGCCAAGGTCACGCGGAGACGTTACCAGCTGTATGAACTGACCGGCCATGGGAGACGGCTCTGACCGGCGATTTTACCGAGACATCGCCAGAACAAATGCGGGCGTCACGGCACAGAGTTGAACCCTGACCACGAGCGGCAGCATCCCGGCCGATGCCGGCGCACTGCTCATCAACGCGCCGGGGCCGACCTGACCGACGCAGAAACAACGATTTTGAACGACCATGCTGCAAACGGCGGCAAGCTGTTTGTGACCACCGGACTTTACCCCACCGACACGCCGAAGCTGGACACGTTGTTGGTGCGCCTGGTGGCATGGCCCGCCAGCCCGGTCTGCTGGATCGAAACGGACGCCGACCATTACCCCTACGGTTACCCGCAGACCTACCTGCTGCCCACGGTGGTCACCAACGAAATCGCATGGCGGTCCCAGAATATGATGGTGTACACCCCCATCGCCCAGGGCATCACCACCGATGACAGCGAGTTTAGCTTTTACCGATCTGCTGACCACCGGCGACGCAGCCTACGCGATGGAAAACCATGCCACCGCCGAGACCGCTCCAGAAAGCCGACACCGACCCTCGAGGCACTTTTGCCGTGGGTTGGTGCCGAGAACGTCACCACTCGGCGCACGGGGTCGTCTGGGTCAACTGTTCGAACCTGTTAAGCGTCCAACATCAACCAGCAGGCGTCGGCGGCAATGCACAGCTGCTGGGCGTCAACTGGCTGAACGGCGCGCAGACTACGGCGGTCATCAACGCCAGAGCATGCGGCCTCGCTGAGCGTGCCGGTCTCGGCGGCTGTGCCGCTGGGCGTGCTGTTCACGCTGGTGCTGCCCATCGTCTGTCTGATTGCGGGTGCGGTGGTTTGCGTGGTGCGCCGCCGCAGATAAAGAGAGACCATGAAGAACAACGCAAAAAAACAAAAAAACTGCTGCCGCTGGTCATGCTGGTCTTGCCGCAGCCGCCCCAGCTGGGGCATCCTGCTGGCGGTGCTGACCCGCAGCAGCACGGATGCCGCAGGCGACGCGATCCCGCTGTGCGGTTTACGGCAGGGAGGAAATCGACCGGCTGGCCTACTCCGGCAATAACCATGGATGTGACCCTGCTCAAAACAGCACTGGGGACTGGATGCTGGATTCCGACCCAGCCCTGCCGCTGGATCAGGCAAAGGTCACAAAGCCTTGGAGAGAGTATGCCGCGCTGGGCGGCGCTGCGCAAGCTGGAGGCAGTGACCTGCCGAGCTGCCCGAAAAGAGCGCTGCACCAGATGACCTTACCATCGGCGCGGGGAAAGACCCTTGCCCTGACGGTGGACCAGCTGAACACCGTTGCCGATGTCTACTATGTCTACGATGAAAGCGGTGCAGCGTATACCGTTATGCGCAGCGACCTTGCGACCCCTGAGCAAGTCCCCGCGGGATCTCTACAAGGCGCAGACGCTGACCGACAAGACGCTGATGATGTGGTGTCGATGCAGGTGAACGACCTGACCTTTACCCAGACGGACGCCAGCTGGACGCTGACCGATGACCCGGCTATCCCCTGAGCCAGAGCAGCATCAAAAGATGGCCAGCACGATTTTTGCAGATACAGACGGCGTGGACCGTCACGACGCCAGGCCGATACCGCCTACGGTTTGGACAGACCCGATGTCACGGCTGTGCTGACCTTCACTGACGGCACAAGCCTGACCGTGCGGTTCGGCAATGCGGTGGCCGCAGCTGCGGACGGCAGTGACGGGGACAGCCTGTGCTATCTTGCCAGCGATGCCGCACCGACTGTTGTGTATGAGGTCAACGCCGATTCCAAGCTTGCCTACGCGGTGACAAAGGAAAGCTTATACGAGGAAACGGCCACCGCCGAGACCGCCGCCAGCGACCCCGGTGGCGCAGTACCCCGTCGGCGGGGAGGATGACTACGCCGACAGTTTGCCGGAATGATGATACAATGCGCTTTGCCCGCGCCGGGCAACGCATTTTTTTTGCCCGCGGCCGGGAAATATGCTACTATATAATCAGGCTGTCAAAAAACACTTGTAGGGGCGAGCATTGCTCGCCACGCCCCCGAAAGGTGGTATTCCATGAAAAAGCGCTTTTTTCTGCCTGTTCTGCTGGCGGCTCTCTGCGCCTGCAATGCGGAACCTGCCAACGCCTGCCCCGACGCCCGCCCCGGCAGCAACACCGGCTGTAGAAGCGCAGCCCGCCGATGCGCTGACGCTGGAAGAAAAGGTCGGCCAGCTTTTCATCGTCCGCCGGATGCGCTCGATCTGAGCCTTTCGCAGGAAACGATCAACGATGCCAAGGCCGATGGCGTGACCACTGTGACCGAACGATATGCGCGGGCGCTGCAGCAATACCCCGTGGGCGGCATCTGCCAGTTTGGCAAAAACATCGAATCGCCGTCCCAGCTGGTGCGTTTTAATAAAGAGTTGCAGGACGCAAGCGCCGCCGCTGTTTATCGCGGTGGATGAGGGGGCGGCCCTATCGCCCGTCTGGCGAACAACGATGCGTTTGACGCTGCCCCGCTACGCCAGAGCCGCAGCCGTGGGCGCAAGCGGCGACCCGAGATGCCCGCGCCATGGGGCAGACCATCGGTGCTTATCTGAAGGAATACGGCTTTTTACTATGGACTTTGCGCCCGATGCCGATGAACACCAACCCGGATAACCCGATCATCGGCACCCGCGCCTTCTCGTCCGATGCCGCCGCTGCTGCCATGGCCGCCGCTATGGCAGACGGACTGCGGCAAAACGGCCTCCTGCCGACCTCAAGCATTTCCCCGGCCATGGCGACACCGCCGAGGACAGCCACCGGACTGGCCGTGACCTACAAAACGCAGTGGAGGAGCTGGCAAGCTGCGAGCTGCTGCCCTTTGGGGCGGACACCGGTCTGCACGCTGTCATGGTCGGGCATATCGCCGCGCCGAACGTGATCGGCAGCGATACCCCGACCACCTCTCGGCCGCAGCTGGTCGCAATGATTCCGGAACGCCGAAACACGCTGATCGTCACCGACTCACTTTCGATGGACGCCATCGCCGATGCCTACACTCCCGGAGAGGCTGCCATTCAGGCCATCAGGCGGCTGTGATGCACTTTTTGATGCCAAACTCCCTGCCGGAGGCCTACGCTGCCGTGCTGGAGGCCGTAAAACGGCACGTGATATCACGCAGGAGCCCGCTTTTGACCAAAGCGTCAACAAAATTCTGCGCTATAAACAACAATTTGCAGTGTACTGGGGCTCTGCTCTGCCCGCATCTGATCCACACTATAATGTACTAAACGCATTGCCGCCCGTATGTCCAACACCATCTGGGCCGTCCCGAATGTCGCTTTTTTCGCTCAGCGGGCATCCAGCGCTATTCCATTGAGTTGCTGGCCGCCCTGGTCGCATTGCACCGCCCGGCCTTGTGGAGAGCGTCACCCGCAGGGCGTGACCACCCCGGCGTATACAAACATCGGGCCGTGCCCTTCGGCACCCACCGGGGCGGCGTATGGCAGCAGCTGGATTATCCGCGTTATCTGAAGCAGCGCGGTGCCAAAGGGCTTGCCACCTGCAATGTCATTCCGTTTTCGGCTTTCGGCGGGCATTGCGGTCGTACACGATGTTGCTACCGCGCCCGCCCGGACTTCTATACGTCAATCCGCGACCGCCTGAGTGCCGCCTGGCACCGCCTGCAATACCGCCGCATTGCCAAAAAAAGCCGAGCGCATCATCACGGTGTCGGAGTTCTCCAAAAGCGAAATTCTACCAAATATTACGGACGTGCCTGCGTCCGGGAAAATAGTAGAAGGTCGTCTACAACGCCTGGCAGCAGATGGAGCGCATCACGCCCGGGGCTATGTTCCAAACAGCCCTCTTTGCAGCCTATGGCCCACTGCAGCTGAAAGCGGGCGCGTATTATTTCAGCATGGCGCAAATCTGCTCAGAACAAGCCCGGCAGCTCATCCAATTTCCCGTGGGTGCTGCGTGCAGCCAAAAGGCTGCAAAACTGCTGGAAATCCTGCCCGGCGGTGTTTGCCATTGCCGGGCGGCGGATTGCAGCCAACTGGGCAGGCGGCTCATCCCAAACTTCCTGAGCAGCAGCCCCTCGGGCTTGCCGTCCAAATCTGCCGAATGTGCTGTATCTGGGCTATGTGTTCGGACGGTGCGGCCAAGGCGTTGATGCACGCCCGCTGCCGTGCAACCTTTGTTCCCAACCCTGTCATATTCCACCGGGGCCAGCATCCCCCGGCCCCGAAATGGCTGCCGCTTGCGGTGCGCCCGGCCTATGGGTCATCGTCAGGTTGTGGGCCAGAGAGATCTCGCCGGGCCGCATCAACGGCCCGCCGCCGGCCAGCGCGGCGGCGGAGGTGGTGTGGTGAGGGGAGCGGAAGGGCCGCTGGGTCAGCAGAGGGTGGCGGGGGTCCGTCAGTCCCGCCACGGACCAGATGCCGGAGGTCTCCAGCGCTTCGGGACGGCTCAGCTCCGGCAGGATAGAGGGCAGCCGTTCATTTTAAAAAGGTAGTCGCTGTTGTAAAACACCGACGTGCCGGAACGGCACCTGCGGCCCTCGTCAAAGCCAGCGTCGGAGTGCTTGGAACTCGGTCACGGTCAGAGGGCTTACCAGCACAACGCGGTGAATCGTGGTTTTCTGCCAGGTTGCAGCCCGCCGCCGATGCCCGGCGAATATGATTACGCACCAAAATCCGCCCATCCTGCAGTCTTTGCGCTTGGTCGTCTTGCCCACCCGATGCCAGAAGGAAAATGTCTCACCCGGGCGGATGAGAATGCCGTTGAGCTTTCTTTCATTGGCGGCGGATGTTGACGGCCTTGTTCCTGCAAGACTGGGTCGATGCCCCCTTGCCGCGCTTGATGAGGTGCGAACGTACTGCGCCACCATGCGGGCAGAGGCGCGGTATCCTGCGTGTCGGCATAAGCCTCTGTGAAAAAAAATTTTGATATGGCGCTTGCAGATTTCTTTGCAGCGCAATTTGTAACAGGTCGGGCTGATATCGCAACATGAAGCTGCCTCACTTTCCTATGCCGTCCAAACGGCGGCTGGCGCGGGTCACGGTGGTAAAACCAGAGGATGACTTTTTCCAGCACACGCTTTTTGCCATAGTGCGTCTCATGCCGGGCAGACGGATGAAATCCACCAGGATGCTGTCCAGCCTGGCGCGGTTCGCGCCGCGATATCCCGGAACAGCTGGTCGCCGACGCAGGACGACCTGCTCGGGCGGCAGGCCCAGCATGGCGCAGGCCCGGCGGTAGGCAGCGAGGTCGGCTTTGCCCGGCAATAAAAAAGCGTGCGGATATTGCGGTTGAATCGCTCGATGCGCGCGGCAGAATTGTCGGAAAGCAGCAGTGTTTTCAGCCCAGGCTGTGGATATGGCGGAACAGCGCGTCCACCTCGGGCGTGGAATCGTCGCCGTGGTGGACAAGAGTGTTGTCAATGTCAAACAGAATGCCTTGCAGCCCAGCGGCCAGCTTTTCATAGTCGATGGCAAATACGCTGGGAACATGGGCCGGGGTACCAACGCTCAAGCTACGTGGGGCCTCCATATAGTCGCAGACGGTGTGTTGATTCATCGGCGATATCCCCGCCAAAAAAGCGCGTGCGCAAAAAGGCACTGCCGATGGTGAAATACGCGGCCCCGGCAGCTTTGATTTCATCCAACTGGGCAAAGTGTTCACACTGCCCGCCAGACAGATCGGCGCATGGACCGCCGCGATGAACGCACGATTCAGCGTCGCCGCGTCGCCGGTATAGCGGTAGCCCAGCAGATCAATGCTATCCACGCCCTTGGCTGAATGAAGCCTCGGCCCGCAGATCATCCTCGCCGGGAAGTGCCGCGTGATAGAGGGACGGCCAGAAAATTTGCCCAACGAAGGGCATATACCGCAGCCCATGGACGCGGGCAATAAGCATGGACGGCGTCAGAGTAGACCGTACCCATCAGGGATATCACATCCGGCAGGCAGCGGCCATTTCGGCCCGTGCAGGCATTCAGGCTCGGTGTAGGCGATGACCAAACAGGTCACGTCTTGCCGCAGGCTCTCCGGGCAAACAGGGCCTGCATCTCATGAAGGAAGCCCTTCCTCTTAAAGCCCCAATACTGGCGCGCGGTGTGCTGACACCGGGCAAAGACCGCGGCGGCATCGGGCACACAGTGACATCGTTGTGAGTCAGCATGACGATGAGTCTTTGGCGTATGTCATAGGTCCACGGCCTCTTTGGATACAATCATCGAGGTGCAGAGCAGATACCTTCACTATATTACTGAAAAAACGCCGTTTGGCAAGGGGCAAAGCAGAAAGAAACTGTAAAAATCTGGGCAAAAATAAACAAAATTGATTGACAGGTTACTACAAAGTTGGTATATTTAGAGTATGCCTAGTTAGTATTTCCTATGGAAAGTGAAGGTGTTTCACTTATGTATCAGGATATGCATGAGCGTTGGCTGGTTGCCGAAATGGATGACGCAGACCTCAAGCCCGAGCTGGAAAGCGTTAGCGGGGGATGACGCCATTCTGACCGCTTTGCCGTGGCCCTGAAGTTCGGCACCGCCGGTCTGCGCGGGCGCGTCATCGGCGCGGCACCAACCGCATGAATATTTATGTTGTCCGTCAGGCAACACAGAAGCACCGGTCAAGACGCAGGTCGACTGCTGCTATCAGCTATGACAGCCGCATCAAGAGCAATTTGTTTGCCAAAACGGCCGCCGAGGTTCTGGCTGCAAACGACATCAGCGTCCGCATCTGATGCCTGTTCCTGCGCTGAGCTTTGCCACCCGCTATTACAACTGCAACGCGGGTATCATGGTCACCGCCAGCCACAACCCTGCCAAGTATAACGGCTACAAGGCCTACGGCCCGACGGCTGCCAGATGACCGATGAGGTTGCCGACATCGTTTACGCCGAAATTCAGAAAACCGATATCCTCACCGGCGCCAAAAGCTCATCTCCTTTGAGGACGGCCTGGCGCAGGGCCTGAT
>VOFG01002421.1_pt1 | contig 13031 bp, 21 predicted proteins | sample 5384171 | NCBI WGS metagenome assembly VOFG01 (sample SAMN12384726, study PRJNA508395) | human gut metagenome | isolation source: healthy gut F | host: Homo sapiens | reverse complement strand
TATCCTAAAAGAGCTGTTGAACCTCCAGCAGAAAGAGGTGCGTTTCGTGGAAGAAATACTCGTCACATTTCTTGTCTCCGTTTTAGCAGGCGCAGAAGCTAGCTACTACATATGCAAATGGCTGAGCGGCAGACGATAAGGACAGCAACAGTCTAAAACGAAACAGCTCACCATATCGAGTAAGAAAGCCCCCAGAGCTGCAACTCTGAGGGCTTTGTTTTCTTCATGGAGTCTCGTCACATTCCTTAGCTGTTGATAGCATATGCTATTATCACAAAAAAGTCAACTCTAAATTTTCTATCAGATTCCAGTTTTCTTTCATATAATCTACCGAATTATCTTTTCCGGTGTAAGTTTGATAGCAATCAGTGCCTGGAACAGCATCATGCTCATACCATTGTAAGCTTTTTCACAGCCCGGCTTCTTTTGCCTGTTTCATCATAACAGTTCGCGTGGTGCATGTCTGTTACGATCGAGGTCTTTCTTGAAGTAGGATGGATGGAATGTTGGAGAGGTCTTCCAGCGGATGCATTCCACACCTGTTATCACAAGAAAATACTGCTGCATGCCATTTTTTTTTGAGAAGTTCAAGATCTCCCAGATCATTCATGGTAGCCTTGCAGTTTGTATTCTTGTCCGGATGCGATCTTTCTCCATGGGTGTAAATTTATCTTTAATGCTGAAGATTTCCATCTCGGCTAATTCCATCAAGGCTCCACGTACAGCGATTGCAGTTGCAGCTCCGCCGGTTCCGATCAGAACCATTTTCATTTCCTTTGAAATCAATGGCTTCTTCTGTAAGCTCCCTGCCGGTATCCCATACCATCAGTATTGTGTAACCTTTGAGCTTACCGATAACCTGTCCGTTTTCATCACGCATATTTACAACTGTGTTGATAGCACCGCGCCAATTTGGCAGCTTCATCAACTTCGTCCAGATATTTGTGAACAACTGTTTTGTTCGGCATGGAAGTATTTGGATCCAGCATTTTGAAACGCAGATAGCTCTGAACAGCATCTTTAAGAGAATAATTTATCGCCGAATGCAAGCTGGATAACATCGTCACCGTTTTGTCGTATGCGAGGTTATGAGTTGTCGGTGACTGTGTATGACGGATCGGGTAAGCCATTAATCCTACTAATTCTGTATGTCCTGTAATGTTTGGCATGATTTTTCTCTTTTCTTTTATGATGAATGATATGGTTTATGCTTCCCCCGGCCAGGCATGGTTCAGCATTGGCATCTTAAATCGCTGCTATCGATCACTCAAGCGGTTCTAAATGCAGAAAGCCCTGAGATTCCAGTACGTTCAGCACAGCACTGGTATTCCATGGTACCTTCCATGATACGGCGGGCACGCACAGAATCACCGATGGTGTATACATAAGTATCTGTATCCTTGAATGCCTCTTCGATCTGCGGAAGGTGCGGGTTGTTGGAGCTGTTCCAAGACAGTTGAATCGAAGTCGAATTCCAGATCTGATCTGTCCATCCAGGAAGTTTTACTGTGAATGCGTTTTCCTTAACTTCACAAAGTGCTGTATTCACATACTCTCTGACACCATATTTGTCGTGTCTCGCGCATGGAACATTTGGTGATGGATACATAAACGCCAATCTGCGGCAGCATATCTACGATCGTACACTCTGCTCACGAGGTGCAAAATATTCGATACGTCAGTCACACGGGCCTCCGCCAACTACAACGACCTTCTTGCCCTGACAGGCTTCATCCGGATATTTTCCGGCATTCAGGTTATTGATACATTATCAAAAATGGTAGCTACATTTCCCGGTATCAATATTTTCTTTAAGACCCTTGATCGGTGGAACAAGCGGCACAGAACCAGTTGCAAATTTACAACGATATCCGGTTTCGAACTGCCTGATCTTTTCAACAGTTGCATCTGTGTTCAGGAAGATATAAAGATTGCTTCAGTCTTGCAGCACGGGCTTCCAGATATTTCAGGAAGTCTTTCATTCTAGTCTCGGAAGATCTGAAATAAAGTGAAGAACCTCCAAGATGTCCTTTCAGAACAAAAACATTAGACCCTTCTGCTTGCTGTACATGCGGCTTCCATTCCTGCTGTACCACCACCAACAACGACAACATTACAGTTCTTGTTGACTTTGAGTGCTTTATAAATATCACCTTCCAGTACTGCTGGGTTTGCAGTACACAACGGATCGGACGGTTGACACCGTACGGTTTCCAGCATACATCCGACGTTGCAGGAGATACATTTACAATCTTCTCTCGTTCTCAACCTTCTTAGCAGTTCGGCTCTGCCCAATGAGTACGTCCCACATTCCGATATCTACGTCACCATATAAGTACTTTCTCTACCTACCTTCGGGTCTGGTAGTTACCTGCATTAATAACCGGTTTTCAAACTTGTCTTTCACAGCTCTTGACATATGAGATGCTCCATCCATCGGAAGGAGGTAGGTCGATACGTGCTGAAGAGATGGGTTCAGTCCACAGAAACATCATACATATCTACAAATTCATCGAGATATTCCAGATATTCCAGTGTGTCCTCGGTGTTTCCACCTGGTACTCTCTCTTCTGCTGAGATACGAACGATAATCGAGACCACGGTCCTACGTTCTTTACGAACTTCTTCAGTACCATACGTAGAAACGAAGACAGTTTTCTGAATCCTCCGAACTCGTCTGTTCTCTTATTATAGTAAGGGAGATAAACTGACTCATCAGATAAGAATGTCCGCAGTGGATCTCGATCGCATCAGGAAACCAATCGCCTGGACACGCTGCAGCCTCTCCGTATTTAACAGTTGTAAGGATTTCTTCGCTGTCATCGGACAGAACTTCTCCGCCGACCTTTGTCGGAATGTTGGAAGAAGAAACCAGTTTCCATTCCGGTTCTTGCAGGAAAAACAGAAGCTCAGCATGGTTGATGCGAATTGCTACAGTAGCGCCATTCTTATGAAGGTTCTCTACCAGCTGATAATAACGCGGCATAAAGCTGTCGTGATCGATGCGGATGCGGCTTGTACCGTGGAACCTGCCGGATATTCAATGTTGGCATTTCTCCCAGAATATTAAGGCAATACCTCCTTTACGAAAAGTAACAATTCCTTATGACGGTTACTCATCTCGCCGCTTGTCTCACCGTAGTTAGTTTATAGGAGTCATAGCAATACGGTTTTTGATTGTTGTTCTTTTAATTGTTATGGGTTCAAAAATCTTTTTGGGTATTCACTCTTCATGAAATAATCTCCTTATTCATTAACATCATATTCACTAATGTGAGTGGTAATCCTTTGTTTGTGACGCCTTTATCATAACTCTTTATTAAAAATTAACAATATCTTTCAGATAAATTTTGATACGTTTTTCGGTATCATTTGCATTCATCTGCCTGCTGTTCTTTCATATATGTCGATAAATCGTTCCACTGCGGAAGACGGTATCTGTCTTTCATCAGAACATAAATACCTGACCGGTAAATATCGAGCCCTGTTATCCTGTTAATCTTGGTAAATCTGCATTCATAAAAGGATATCCGTCTGCGGCATCAGTGCGATACCGAAATTCTCCTTACCAGAGATACTATAGAATATTCATCCGGACATTCCACGATCGTATTCGGATTTACCTGATATTTCCTGTACAGATACTTGGCATAAGTTCCCATCAGGATGCCTGTTCATAACCGATCACCGGGTAATGGGTCCCAGTTCTGCCAGCGGAACTTCCTGCATCTCTGGAAAGGGGATGTTCCTTCGGCGTGATGATCACCAGCTCCTGTGCGCTGAGCGGAAAAAACTCCATATCATCCATCTTGAGATAACCGCCGAAACCAACGTCCAGCTCGCCTGTACGAACCTTCTCGGCAATTGCCGGTGTATGATTCTGCCAGAAATTAAAAACTACGTTTTTATTTTCTTCCTGGTTCAGAAATTTCGGACTTTATGAGAATATAATGCCCCCGCAAGCGGAAAAATATAACCGATATCGATCTTTTCCATATCTGAAGAAAGTTTCCTGCATTTTCCCCACTGCCACGTCACAGTCCCCTGCGATCCTGTCTGCATGTTCCAGAAAAAGCTTGCCCGCTTTTGTAAGTGTTACGCCCCTGCCTTTTTCTCAAACAGGGCAACCCCCAGTTCGCTTTCAGAGGGCTGCCATGGAGCGGCTCAGGGACGGTTGTGATATATAAAGTTCCTCTGCTGCCTGGTATGATAATTTTCCAGTCTTGCCACTTTCTGAAATACAGAGATCTGATTTAGTGTCATGATTTCCTTCCTCTCTGCCGAATAAATTTCTGCATCTTTTGTTATAAAAAACATACTATTCCGGCTAACTTCTACATTATCTATGCGTTCATTAAATGTCCATAGTATACCACATTAATGCATTCAATGCATTGGTTTTCGCTTTAAAAGCATTAGACTGTACGGATTGTACCTGTTAAAATACAGATAAATGTTATTTTTTTTAACAGGCTTTTTGATAAAAACCTGGCTTCAAAAAGGCATTCATTGTTTGTGACAGAACAAAACACAAAAAACAAATGTTTACAGAAAAAGGAGAACCATGAACAAAAAGTACCTGCCAAGTGCATTGATCCTGTACTTGAACTATTTTATCACGGTGTTGGATGTTCTATCTTAGGACAGGCGGTTATTAAGGAAAGCTCTGGCAACCGCATGGGGTGTGGAAGCCATGGCAATCACCGCAATTTCAGCAGCATTAGGTCTTGGACGACTGATCGCCCTTCCTTTTTGCAGGCCCGCTTTCAGACAAATTAGGACGCCGTATTTCCACAGCGATCGGAAGTGCTTCCTATGCGATCTATCTGGTCGGTCTGGCACTCGCATTTAATGCCGGAACAAACGGCGGATACACAATCGCTTATGTATGCGCGATCGTCGGCGGTATCGCAAACTCATTCCTTGACACAGGTATCTACCCGGCTGTTTCCGAGATCGTCTACAAAGCTCTGGCGTTGCCACAATGGGGATTAAATTCTTCATCGCAATCGCACAGATGCTTCTTCCATTTTGTACTCGGTGCTTCTGTAGCTACAACTGCTGCCGGACTTACCTCCTACAACCGTTTATTCTACGGCTGCGGAATCATCTACCTTGTACTTTTTGTACTGGTATTCCTGTTCCCGCTTCCGGATGCTGACCAGAAAGCAGCCGGCAGAAAAAGGACTGATCGACAGTCTGAAACATACTCATTTCTCTTTTGAATCCGTCGCTATGATCCGATCGGATTCACCTGCACAAATTACCTTCCAGTTATGGCTGAACTGTGCACAGAACTTTCGAAAATGTAGGCTGGGCTGACCGTCTATCATGCAGACCTACTACTCAGGAACCCTGATTGCACTCGTTGTGACAGCACTGCTTACAAGAAAAAATTAAAGATGTACGTTTCATCGTAGCTTATCCCGGTTATCTGTCTTGCAACTCTGATCGTTGTGCCCATGGGACAGAATCAGACCCTTATGATCGCTTAGTGCCTTCATCATCGGATGGGCAGGTGCGGGTGGACTTCTGCAGATTGCTACCTCCGTATGCAATATGCTCTTCCCTAGATCAAGGAACTGTAACCGCACTCGTTATGATCGCATCTTCCCTTTGCAACTATATACCATCCACAGCCGCATCCAAAATGCAGCCGGCTCAGGTTATGACCATGAACATCGTTCTTACAGCAATCGGTGTTGCACTTGGACTCTTTGTAAACATCCCGTTACAAAAAATGGTTGAACTTGCTGAATCTGAGGTAAAATGAGAACCAAGGCGAAAAGTCCAAACATAAAACAGAAAGGATACCATCATGAATACAGTTAAATCCGTGATAATCGAAATCGGTGCAGGTTCACCGAAGATGTCCGTTCCCATCGTTGGTGTTACAAAAACAGACATTATCGAAGAAGCCGAAACCTTTGATTCTATTCCTGTTGATGTTGTTGAATGGCGTGTAGACTGGTTTGAAGGTGTTTTTTGATTTTGCTGGGTAGAAGATACTCTCAAAAGATCTTTCGTGCTGCTCTTGAAAAAGACATTCCGTACTTCCAAAAAGGCGGTGAAAAACAATCGAACCTGGGGCATATGCCGAACTTAACATCAAACGCAGCCCAACTGGATATGTGGATATGATCGATGTAGAAATCTTCACAGGCGATGAGATTGTTAAGAAAATCATCGACGGTGCCCATGCCGCAAGGAGTTAAGGTTGTTGCCTCAACCATGACTTTTCAAAACCCCTGCCAAAGCAGACATCATCTATCGTCTCCGCAAGATGCGGGATATGAATGCCGACATTCCAAGATACAGTTATGCCTCAAGAAAGATGTCCCTGACTCTTCAGGCGCAACAGAAGAGCGACCTGTCGCTGACAGACCGATCTCCACCATGTCCATGGCGGCACTGGCGTTATCAGCCGTCTCTGCGGTGAAGTATTTGGCTCCTCCATGACTTTGGTGCTGCAAAAAAAGCATCCGCACCGGGACAGATGGGGAGTAAATGATGCGAATACAGTCCTCGGACTTCTTCACAACGCTATGTAATGACACCGCCAGATTTATCCGCAGGTATCTTACTATCATACCTATATTTGCTTCTTGAACCCATCGGTATTTTTTATTTAAAATAAATGCCGATGTTTTCGACCCCACAGCAAATATCCATCAAATTTTTACTTAAGGAGGTCATCCATGAGAAAAACACTTCACTGGCTGGACGAGAACCTCGAAGAATTTATCCTGGTCATCTTCTGATCGCCATGACTCTGATCATGGGGATTCAGGTGTTTTGAATATGTTCTTGGAATGTCTCCTGTCCTGGTCGAGGAACTTACCAGATATCTGTTTATCTGGTGCGGCTTTTCAAGCGTCAGCTACTGCGGCAAAAAATGTCTTTCCATCAAAATCCAGGCAGTTCGTTGCAATTTTTTTTACGTCGAGGTAAAGCACTCTTTAAAGTTGTAAACCACACCTTTGAGCTGATCTTCTTTTATTTATATGATCCCGTTTGCCTGGTCTTATATGATGTCTTCTGTACACAGCGGACAGCTTTCTCCGGCATGCGGCATCCAATGTATTACATCAGGCAGCTCCATTTGTTTCCTTTATCCTGGTTGCTTTCCCGCGTCCTGCAGCTGGATCATTGAATTCCGCGTTGGCAAGAGGCGAAAATGTATACGATCCGGCTCATCCGGGCGGAATACACCGGATCCATCCTTTATCCAGGCAAAATGCAGAAACTTCTCGGGGCATGCTGTTGGAATCAGTATTGACAACCGTATCAACACCATCAAGAATTCAAATGAGGAGGAACACTAATGCCAGTCGTTGTTTTATTTATCATTTTTGTTCTGCTGCTGGTCATCGCTGTTCCATATCCATCACTCTCGGGATAACATCTGTTCTTCCATCTGTGTGTGATCCGCTTCCTTCAGTCGGTGCCAAATATCTGATCCGTGCCATGTTCGGCGGTCTGGACTCCTTCCCGCTGCTCGCCGTTCCGATGTTCGTATTGTCCGGCATCATCATGGCAAAGGTGGAATCTCCAAAACTGTTCGATGTCTTCGCTTATTTTCTCGGTAAATTTACCGCTGGAATGCCATGCGCTGTTATCGTGACCTGCCTTTTCTACGGTGCAATCTCAGTTTCTGCTCCTGCGACTGTTGCAGCCGTAGGAAGTATGACCATCCCGATCCTTCTGTAATCTGGGATATGACCTGACATTTTTCCACTGCAATCGTTGCCGTTGCCCACGGAGGCCTGGGGGTTATCATCCCTCAAGTATTCCGTTCATGTACGGCATGGCGTCCGGAGCATCTGTCAGTGATACGTTTTCTGGCTGGGATCGTTCAGGACTTATGATCGGTATTCTCCTTATGATCTATGCCATCTATCACTGCAAACGCTACGGCGAGGACAAAGTAAGATTCACGCGGAGGTTCAGGATGCTTCACAATAAAGGACTTCTCAAAGTCCTCAGAGAAAAGTTTTTCGCTATTTTAAGTCCCTGTCATCATCCTGGGCTGTATTTATAGTGGTGTTGCCTCTCCGACTGAAACGCTGTTATCTCTGTATTTTATGCACTGATCATCAGCCTTTTTGTATACAAGAGCATCCATATCCGCGATATCTGGGGATTCTGGTGGAAGCCATCCGCACTTTCACACCAATCCTGTTCATTCTGGCTGCCTCCACTGCTTTTCCAGAGTCCTGACTCTGATGCAGGTTCCACAGACAGTCAGTGAATTTATCCTGAACAACTTCCACAGCCCGGTTGCAATCCTGCTGATCATCAACCTGTTCCTCCTGATTGTCGGAATGGTTATGGATACCACCCGGCAATCCTGATCCTTACACCGATTCTTCTGCCGATCGTACGAAGCCATCGGAATGAACCCGATCCAGTTTGGTGTTATCATGGTTGTCAACCTTGCTTTATTGATTTGTTACTCCGCCTATCGGTCAATCTCTTTGTTGCAAGTTCACTGACCGATGTTCCAGTCATATGGCAATCGCCAAAAAAGCCATGCCCATGATCGTATTCTTCCTGATCGCCCTCCTGCTGATCACTTTCATCCCGGCGCTCTCAATTGGAATCTTATAGGAGGAAAAGACATGAAAAAATTTACTACTTAATACAAACAGAAAAAACCGTCGTATCCTCCGCATGAGTTCCCATGCTGGCTGCAGCCGGTCTCTTAAGTACCGCACTTACCGGCTGCGATTCTTCCAATGAGGAAGTCCAGCGTTATTCCTGGTAAGTGGCAACCGCAAGTCCAGGAAGATACCGTGACTCAGATATTTGCTGAAAAATTTGCAGAAGGGTTTCCGACCTGAGCAATGGCAAAATGAAGATTCAGGTTTATGCAAACTCTACCCTCGGCGGTGACCGCGACCTACTGGAAACCTGTGCTGACGGAGACATTCCTTTTGTCGTGTACAGAACACAGCTCCTCAGGTTTCCTTCATGAGTGACCTTGCTGTATTTGACCTTCCATGCGTATTTGATTCTCTCGATGACTGCCGCAAAAAATCGATGATCCACAATTTAACAGCCTGATCAGTGACGTCTATACGGAAGGCGGTTATCATCTGCTTGGCATGGCTGACCAGGGCTTCCGTGTAATGAGTACAAACAAACCGGTCAACAGCCTTGCAGACTTTAAAGGCCAGAAGATCCGTACCATGGAAAACAGCTACCATCTTGCTTTCTGGAAGAGCGCTTGGTGCAAACCCAACCCCGATGAGTTTCAGCGAAGTGTACATCGGCCTGCAGCAGCACACCATCGATGCACAGGAAAACCCATACGAGGTCATCGTTTCCAACAATCTCTATGAACAGCAGGATTATGTTGTAGAAACCAACCATCTTCCGCATCTGATCTCCCTGATCGTCAATGACGATTTCTTCAAAGGATCTTCCGGAGGATGAACAGGGAGATCATGACAGAGGCTGCCCAGCTTGCCACAGAATACGCAAGAGAACAGTCCGATGCCAGAATCGCAGACAAAGTCGCCGTGATCGAGGACAGCGGAACACAGATCATCAAACTTTCTGATGAGACACGCAAAGAGATCCGCGAGGCTTCTCAGGGCGTTTACGATTCCATCAGGGAAAAGATCAATCCCGATATCTATAATTCCTATATGGAAGGGATCGAGCAGTAACTTTCTGCCGGTCATCTAAAAAATCAAAGCATTCAAAAGGAACCCCGCACAGCCTGTTCCAAGCGCTGTACGAGGTTCCTTTTCTTATTACATCTCTTTTATTCTTTTTACATTCAGATATACATCTTCTTTTGAATGAATCCTCCATCCACGATGAATTCGTCCATGTTTTCTGCAGTCACTGCGATCGGTGTGATCTTGTAATATGGGATCCGCCCGGAACCGTCATCTGTGGTCTCTGTGGCCGGGATCTCACAGTCTTTTGAGGTAATGTCTGTACCGTTTCCGAGTGCCACTGCGAGGATCGCCGCTGTGCTTGCCTCCTGCTCGATCGGTTTGTAGACTGTCATGGTCTGTGTTCCCCTACAATCCGCTGGCAGGCTGCCAGGTCTGCATCCTGCGCAACCAGTGCCACCTGTCCTGCGAGACGGTTTTCTGCCAGGACTTTGACTGCCTGGCTTGCCAGATCGTCATTTCCGCACATCACGCCCACAAATAAATCGTCTGTCACCTCAAAGGTAGCTTTTGTTTACATGCGTTGCTGCCATCTCAGCGAGCCAGTTATCTTAGTATCCTGTATAGACGATCTTGAGTTTGCTTCCTTTCAGAGCCTTACGGAAACCAAGTTCTACCTCCTCTACATTTTTGTCCGTAGGAGAACCGTTGATCGCGAAGATATTTCACCGTCCGGGCATGCCTCGACCAAAAGCCTCTCCCATCAGGGTTCCTACCATCTCATTGTCGATCAGATATAGAGGTCTGCATCCACATTTGCGATCATCCGGTCATAGCAGACTACTTTGATCCCTTGTCCTTCGCTTTTTTACCACATCATACAGAGCATCTCCGTCGATCGGGATGATCACGATCACGTCCATTTCCTTCTGGATAAAGTATTCGATCTGTGAGATCTGTTTCATCCACATCACCGCCTGCCACCTGGACATTTACTTCTGCCCCAAGCCCCTGTGCCGTAGATACGAACATATCCCGGTCGCGAAGCCATCTCTCGATCACAAAGGAATCAAAACTGAGTCCGATCTGGAGTTTTCTTTTCTTCTGTTGTTTCTTTTTGTTGTCTCAATTTTCTGTGTTCCGCATCCTGTCACGCAAAGAACAAACATCAGGGCAGTTATAAGAAGAGCTATCCCTCTTTTCTTTTTCATTTTCCGTACCTCGTCTTGAATTCACTTGAGTCATGTCTGTCTGCTTCTTAAAGATCCTTGCTGAAATAGTTCGGGTCTGTATAGCCGCTCTTTACGCCGGCTTCTTTGACGCTGACTTCCGGCTGTTTCAGGAATTCTTTCGCTTTTCTATTCGGATCCTGGTGAGATATTCAATGAAGTTCTCGCCGTTTCCTCCTTTGAAGATCTTTGCTGAAAAATAGCCGGGCTGATATTTACCTGACCGGAAACTTCATCCAGTGAAATGTCCTGCTGAAATTTTCCTGGATGTAGAGCATTGCCTTTTGACAGCGGAATTACACTGTTCCTCTTTCTGATCGCGGATGGAACGACAGATGTTGACCATCTTATCCAGAAACCAGCTTCTGAGTTCTTCGTAACCGCTGCATGCCCATCGCTACATCCAGATAATCCCGCCTGTAGCTGAATCCATAGTTGACAGCACCTGCCTCAAAAGCGATCTTTCTTGCCCCATTCCAGAACCTTCAGGACGGATGCGTGTTGTTCTATCCTCCGCGTAATGTTCCAGCATCCAGTCAAAGAACGTATTCAGCTCCTGTACATTTCCTTTTCGTCCCCATCACCAAGATAACGGAAGATCCGTTTCTCCATATCGACAGGAAACTCCTCATCATAAACACCATTCTGCGAAGGCCTCGATATGGATCACTCTGCCTTGCTTCCGTTCAGCGCGGGAGTGCTTCACGGTAAGAGCGCCCACCCCTGGTTTTGATCCCAAGCAAGCCTGATACGAAATCTGGCATCATCCTGTTTCTTCAGCCTTGACACAAAGATTTCCTGCCTGTTCCACGTGAGGTCGATCCTTTCTTCATATGGATTCTCAGGCAGGCTGCACGGCACGATCAATGAATACGGTTTGACATCACCGATCCCACTGCACAGGAAAAGAGGATTTCACCACATCCCTCAGCTCATCATAAAAAACTCTGTGCTTGCGCTTATTCCGACAGGGCTTATCAGCCTACCATTTTCATGTACGACTTACCAAACTGGATGACCACATGACATAGCCCTGTTTTTCCTCGATATCCAGAAGCTGCCGGTGTGTCTGTTGCCCTGTTCCTCCTGGCTGGAACAAAAGGCTTCCTTGCAAAGCTGTTTTCCACAACAGGGATGACCGTTTCCAGTTTTTCCTGGATCTTCAATAGTTGTTTTTCTCTGATTTCTCCACCTTCTCGATGGCTTCTTCCACCGCAGATGATCTTTGCCGGAGATCGGCTTTGTCAGATAACCCACGCCAAGATCGATCGCCTCTTTGCATAATCAAACTTGTCATAAGCAAGATACTACATAAAAAGTGCTGTCGTATTGAAATTTTCGTATTTCCCGCATTGCCTGGATCCCAAGTTGATTCCCGGCATATGAATGTCCATAAAGACAATGTCCGGATGAAAAGTTTCTGCTTTTCTGTCACTGCTTCTTCCTGTCTTGGTAGTTTCTGTGATACAGCTGTCCCCAAATGTACTGGATATCACACTTTTGAAAGCTTCCAGCATTTATTCCCTCGTCATCTGCTACCAATATACGATACATTGTTTTTGCTCCACTTTCTTATGCTACTCAGTTCCTCTTTTCCATCAGAATGACAATATGAACTTTCGTTCCGGTTCAGGTCCGTCACTCTCGATCGTCATAAGTCCTTCCTGTTTCAGTAATACAGCTTCAGTCTTCTATGACGATGTACCAGCGATTCCTGTAGAGATAGCGTCTTCATCCTGCACTGCTCTTCCAGACCTTCGCGATCATTTCTTCCGTCATTCTCGGCACCATTGTCGCCGACCGTCATCTCGTCATATCCTGGTTTCTGTGGATGAGACATCACGTCGCGTCCCGTCTCCATGCGGTCGCCGATTCCATGCTGCGCAGCATTTCTTCTACCAGCGGCGAAGGATCATGCGAATGCGGATGTTTTCGATCTTCATCTATTTCCCGGATATATACACGTCTCCGGCAAAGCGCACGTGCGCATGTAGATATAGTAGTATCTACCGCCTCGATCTCCTCCCAGAGCATCGCATCTTCTTCCATCTTGCGCACATTGGTGCGATCCGCCATTTTCCAGAAATATACCTCGTCTTGTCCGCATCTCCCATCATCGCAAGCTGTGCACCTGCATTCAGGGAATTGAACCAGAAAAATGCGGAGTTGATCT
>VOFG01005002.1_pt1 | contig 13038 bp, 24 predicted proteins | sample 5384171 | NCBI WGS metagenome assembly VOFG01 (sample SAMN12384726, study PRJNA508395) | human gut metagenome | isolation source: healthy gut F | host: Homo sapiens | reverse complement strand
AATATCCGCGAACCGCGTAATGAACTGAATCAAACCTGAACTATTCTATCCGGGCACAATATGCAGGATACTTAGCATGTAAAAAACTTTAAGGACCGTGGCAATGAAATGCAACGGGAAAAATTTAAAGCAATGGGCAACAGAAGCTCTGTAGAAAAAGTACGGAAAACGATTGATGACATGCGGCAAATGGTAGAAGAATCCAACAGATATATTTGGAATACAAAATGCAATCTTTTGAAAAATAGAGGATGAAGAATTAAGTTTACAGATTGCCTATGCCGTAAATACAGTCTATAAAGAAAGAATAGTGAAGATGTACTCTAGTGCATCTTTTCTTTTATACATAAAAATACATTATTATATAGGGTAATATAATTTGCAGTCAGATGGGTAGAGTTTGCGGTTTAACAGTATATGCTGTGATTTGGTATACCTATTGCGCAGTCATTTGGTGGAAATAACTTATCTAAGATGCGTGATTTTATCTATCATAGCATTGTATTGACTATTATTAATGGTACTTTTATTAACTGTAGGATGCTGTTTATTATGTATGACAATTATTCATATATTACAGATACCAGCTGAGATTGCATCATCACGTTCTTATATATATTTATTAATTATATTTATAGGCTTACCATGTACATTACTCTATAATCTATGTTCAAGTATATTACGTGCTGTAGGGATAGCCGTACACCATTCTTATTTCTTGCTTTTTCTGCTTGTCTCAATATTGTGTTAGATTTATTTTGCATTATTATTTTTTAAAACTTGATGTCGCAGGGGCTGCCCTTGCGACTATTGTGTCACAAGGTATCAGTGGCATCTTATGTCTTATACTCATTAAGAAACGTTTCACAGTATTACATCTAGAAAAAGAAAATAAAGTAATGAAGTCATCCATCGTTAAGAGTTTACTTGGTATGGGACTTCCAATGGGATTACAGTACTTATTACTGCGATTGGCTCTGTGGTCATGCAGGGCGCCAATAACTCTTTTAGGTGCAAACTTATATGTCTGCCTTTGGCAGCAGCTAAAAATTAAAACAGCTTGCCATCTGTCCATTTATTTACTGGCCACAGCAGCTTCAAATTTCGCAAGTCAGAAATATGGCGCAAAGAAATACGATCGTATCAAAAGGTGTCATACAAACTGTTGTTGTAGGTATTATCTATGGTGTGATTGGAAATCTTACTGATTTTATTTTGCAGAATATTCTCAATTGTTGTTATTTCATCAAAATACAGCGCAGTCCTTTGATGCATCCGCAAAATATATTGCCTATATGGGATATTTCTATTGGGCTCTGTCAATTCTCAATGTATGCCGCCAGACAACTCAGGGATTGGCTATTCCGACTTGCAATATTCTCTGGTGTCATTGAAAATGATTGCGAGATGTTTTGTATCATTGTATTTGTACCAATAGCTGGGGATATACTGCACATGCTGTCCGATCAGACAGCCTGGATTGTTTGCAGCACTCTATTGTGTATTTACTTTAGTTATTGTTTCAAAAGATTCAAGAAGAATGACGATATTCAAGAGGTGTCATATGATACCTCTTTTTAAAATTGTGTATTAAAATAGCTAGGACGACTAAAGCCACAATTTTTTTGAAATAGATACAATAGAATAATCTTTAGATAATAATTCAGTGCTATGCACTAAACGCAGTTCATTTAAATAAGCCATAGGAGATGTATGAAGATATTGAGAAAAAATACTACAGCATCTTGAACGACAGATAGAAACTGCGGCTGCCATATCCTGATGGTGATCTTTTGGGATATATTATCTTCTAAGTAATGAATCATTTCTAACATCTTATCGTAATCGTCGAGTGGTTTACTTTCTGGAAGAATTGTACTAACTAAATGGACAAGCTCTGATGCAGAAGAGAGAATTAAAAAGGGATTCATTTCTGGAATATTAAGTAAACCATAGAGCTTAGTGATGAGTACATGAATTGTATGATCATGAATAATGAGATAAGGAGCATGTTCATGATTGAAGAAAGAATCAAAATAACTTAAAAGTGATTCATGCATACTAAAAGTTTCTCTTTCGATAGAGACAGTCATTAAATGGGCTGTAGAAGAAAGTCTTGCATGAATAATATGAGTATTAATCATAAAGGCTTCGCCCTTATGAATAGTAATTGATTCTCCATTAATTAAATAGGATACTTCTCCATGAAGACAATAAATGAATTCTAAAGAATCGTGATCATGATAAATCATATCATTTTCTGTATTTTCAATATGCTGGGTATGGATAGGAAACATGATAAAACTCCTTATAAACGATAGTGATATTATTATAAGTATAAAATAGATATTAATCAATAAAAATATACGATAATGATACAAATGAAAGAAAATGTGATAATTATCAAGCAAAGTTGATGTACTCAATGAATGTAAACGGTGACATTTTTATGAAAACGAACTTCCAAATATACAATAATGATACTAAAAGATAATACGAACTGATTATAGTTCTGCATAATATACGATATTGATATGTTTGTGTAGAGTATCAAGGATATGTTATAATTTGATATGAGGAGCTGATAGGATGAAAGAAGAATTATTTGATGATTTGATATTAGAAAGAGGTTATGAATATGCCCAGGAAGGGGCAGTGGATAAATGTACGTAAAGTAGGAGAAGTCATCTATGCCACGGTTCATGGGACAGAGGATTATCATGTAAAATAGATGATAATGATATGTTCTGCGATTGTCCCATATGCTAAAGAGGGAGCGCATTGTAAACACATGGCTGCTGTTTTGTATTATTTAGACAGTCATCCTGTTTATGATGAGCATGTACTCGTTGATGCATTAAGTGAGAAGCAGGCTAAACAACTATTAAAGAAAATATTAAAAAGATCATCCAGAATACTTCGATCAACTACCGCAGGTAGAAAAGAAAGAAGATATTAAAGAAAGTGTGGAAGAAGCTTTTTTAGAAATCATCCTGATGTTAAATCAGCTCGTAGTTATATTGTGAAATGTATAGATGATTATATGGATATAGATATACTTATTCATACATTTAAAAAATTATTTGGAAGATAAGGTCGTATCTAAATCTTTGATTGATTACTATAGTGCACTTGATATTAAAAAACTATTTCTTTTGTGAAATCATTGAGGACAGATAAAGCCTTCTATTAAAAAGATGTATCAATCTTTTTTGAAGGATTTATACTTAAAAGATAATGATAGAGAATCTTATTTAGATATTTTATGGAAACTTGTGAAAGAGGATGGACAGATTGATTTTTTACCGTGAATTAAAAAGACAATATTCAAAAGAAGAATGGGAATCTTTTAAGAGATGAACTTTTAAGAATCTACCTCCTCATGCAAGACTGGATAAGATTTATTTAGAAGAAGGCATGTACGATCAGTTATTGAATCTTGTCATTCAAACACCTGGGTTGTATATTCTTGAAGAATATTATCATGATTTATTAGACTATCCTGAACAACTATTAAATAAGTATCTAGAGGAACTTAAGCCACTTGTAGGTAAACAGGATATCACTCACTATCTTAAAGAGATAGAAGAGATTCCTGGAGGAGTGCAGTTTATTTCTTTTAAATCAATTGAGAAAATAAGGCGTTTTAAGCGTATAAAAAGAGTAGGGAGATATAATCTCTCTACTCTCTTAGTTTTTCTAATCCCATGATAAAGAAACTGATGATCAATAATAAGCTTGATACCCAGATAACATGAATAGATTTTCCTGTGGAAAATAAACCACCAAATCCTGCACCAAGTCCAAAAAAAAAATAATTCCATAATAATAGAATGCACGTCTAAGTGATGCTTTATTATGTGTTTCTGTATAATCCGCTAAAGCACTTGTCCCATTACGAATATTCCCAATACACATTGTAGAAGCATAAGAATAACCACTTACTTTTCTAAATGTCTGTACCGAAGTGCACAAGAGAATGAGACAAGAATAGTCGCAAGACTATCTAAGTGATGGGGAATGAGTCCTACAAAGAATAGAATCACTATTTCTAATACAAGTATACCCTGTCTCCAATGCATCTTTTTGGGCATATTTAAAGCGAGAATGAACAATATCGGCAATAAATATTCCAGATGCAAAGGCGATTAAAGGTAATAAATACTTTAAGGCAATCATCCATTCTCCACTCATGATATGATTACTTAATAATACGACGTTACCTGTCTGGGCATTAGAATAAACACCACCACGCGCAAAATAAGTATAAGCATCCTGAAAACCACCAGACATGGCAAGGAAGATACTATTTATAAAAGTTTCCAGACATCTGTCTTTCACGTAAAAACCATTGAATAAGTTTGTCTTTCATAACATACTCCATTGTAAATTTAAATCAAATGCATTATACTGAATGAACAGAAATATGTAAAAAGTATTTTTGATATACTGATGATATGATTATTATATGGGAGGACGCTTATGGCAAACTATGATTATTACAGAATATTCTACTATGTAGCACAATACCAGAGCTTCACAAAGGCAGCAGAAATGTTAAGGAACAACCAGCCTAATATCACCCGTTATATCAATAACTTAGAAAGCGAATTAGGCTGTAAGCTTTTTTATTCGTTCAAATAGAGGTGTTAAATTAACACCGGAGGGAGAAAACTTATTTGAACATGTGGCAATTGCTCAGAACATTTAAGACTAGGAGAAAGTGAATTACAAAAAAAAAAGAATTAAACAGTGGTCTGATCACTTTTAGGTGTCAGTGAGAATTTTAATAGACTTACCACATTTATTACAGGTCTCAAGGATATTTATTTCTCATTAAAACATCATTCTTTAGATGTGACCCTGTTTTACAAGGGTTTTTATTTTGCATAGTATAATGATTATAGAATGGTGGTGTTATTATGGGAGTAAACTATTTTAGTGATGAACAAGTAAAGGAACTCGAAAAGAATCCATATGTAAAGAAAGTATCTATCAAAATATATTACTTAAAAGCATAACCTATTCAGAAGAATTCAAAGAACTCTTCTGGATTGATTTACAGAAAGGCATGATGCCTGGAAACATATTTAGAAAGTATGGATTTGATCCTCATATGTTAGGATCTAGTCGAACTCTCAAGTTCACAGATCGTGTAAGGAAAGAAGCAGCAAGGGAAGAAGGATTCAAGGATACCAGAGGCACAAAATCCGGAAGACCTTCTACAAAGAATCTTACCATTGAGGAACAGCTAGAAAGGCTTAAGCAGAAAAATAAAATTCTCCAGCAGGAGAACGATTTTTTAAAAAAGAGTAAGATTTATCAACAGAAAGCAAATATTAAAACTGCAGAAGGACAAACAATAAGAGAAAAATATAAAATGATAGATAGAACTCTTGAATCACCTAGTAATAATCTGAGTGTCTCAGCATTATGTGATACTGCAGGTGTTTCAAGAAGTGGGTTCTATTCATGGAAGAAACGAAAAGGTTCCATAAGCGAAAAGAAGAACAAGACCGTAAGGATTTTGAACTGATTTTAGAAGCATACAGGTTCAAAGGATATGACAAGGGCAGACGTGGTATTCATATGCGTCTTCTTCACATGGGCATTGTGATGAACCATAAAAAGATTTCAAGACTGATGAAGAAATACGGACTATTCTGTCCAATAAGAAAAGCCAATCCTGCAAGAAGAATGGCTAAGGCAATGAAAACATCAAATTATGCAGATAATATTCTAAACAGACACTTCGAGGAATATGGTCCTGGATATGTGCTTGAAACAGATATTACTTATCTATTCTACGGTCACAAAAGATCCAAAAGCCTATCTATCGGTGATAAAGGATGGATTTACAAAGCAGATTCTTGCATATGTATTATCACCGTCTTTAGAAGTAGACTTTGTCCTGGAGACAATCAATCAGCTTTACAGTAAACATAAGCATAATATTCACACTGATGCTTTGATACACAGTGATCGGGGTGTGCATTATACAAGTGTCAAGTTTATTGACTTACTCAAGAGCCTGGAAATCAGACAGTCAATGTCAAGAAGAGGAAACTGCTGGGACAACGCTCCCCAGGAATCCTTCTTCGGACATATGAAAAATGAGATAGGTAGATATACAGAGAATGCCTGCTCATACGAAGAACTAAAGGGAAATAATAGATTCCTATATGGTTTACTACAACAATGATCGTTATCAGTACAATCTGGCCAAGCTTTCACCAAATGAATACTTTGAATATTATATAACTGGTGAATACCCACTAATTCATGTCGCAAAGGAGCCCCGATGAATATAAGGAAAATTCAGACAGATAAGAAATAATCTTGATAGAAACTCAACGCTCGAGAAATTAGTAGCTATCCTTCAAAGAATAACTCATTTCAAACAGTCCATCAGGTAGTCTGCGTAGATGACTTCTGATTATATCTATATCATTATTACTTAATGATGCAAAGCCAAAATCATCCATCTTAGTGAATATAACAGTGCCATTAAAATAACCGTCAGCATCATCTGGAAAAGATCAGTAAACAATAGTATGACCAGTATCATATACACTTAAATCCTTTACAAGAAGATAGACTGATGGATCATCATCAAATATATAATCTCGGTAGTCAAATACACCAAGTTCATTTCTTATGACTTCCTTCATTCTATCTGTTTCAATACACATAAAACTCCATCTTTAATAATTATATATTTACATAGTTTACACATAAAAATATCCTCCTGGTTATTACACCTAGAGGATATCTTTATTTCTAATCATTTTAAGCGCCTTTTTATTTAATGTCCTTGACTCGGGGTCCACATTAAATTGACTGCAGGCTTTTTATTTATCTTGTTTTATATTCATGATGGATTAAGTATTCTTTATTTATCTCATATCGCGTCTCTTACATGCTTTTATATTATTTCTATTATTGACTTACATATCTATGAAATACGATATATACCTTCTTATTAGCTTGTTATGTAGCTTTAAGACTATATATCTCAAAGAATCTCATTCTCCTATTATTTTCTTATACTATTTGTTTATCTATTTTATAAAATAAGTGGAAAAGAAGGACTCGGTGGGGGAGATATTAAGAATGTTAGGTGTCTGCAGTCTTTCTTTAGGTATTTATCAAACATTAAGTATCTTATCCATTGCCTGTTTCTTAGGAATCATCTTCTCTTTTATAAAACAAAGAAGATGATTCCTTTTGGATCCTTTTATAGCACTTGGATGGTTAACTATATCTTTATTTGACAGTTTCTTAATCCTGTAATACTATTTTTTGTCATAGGAGGTGTTCTTATGGCGTCACTTTTTTGAAGAAACATTTAATGAACCTCTTCCTTCAAGACTGAGACCTGATAATTTAGATGAATTTGTTGGACAGACTCATCTAGTAGGAAAAGGAAAAATACTTAGAAGACTCATAGAAACTGATTCTATTTCTTCAATGATCTTCTGGGGACCACCAGGAGTAGGTAAAACGACACTTGCAAAGAATTATTGCTTCTCATACACATTCTTCTTTTATTGATTTCTCTGCTGTGACAAGTGGTATTAAAGAAATAAGAGAAGTGATGAAGCAGGCAGAAAACAATCGTGTCTTTGGTGAAAAGACAATTTTATTTGTGATGAAATACATCGTTTCAATAAATCCCAGCAGGATGCTTTTTTGCCTTTTGTAGAAATAAAGGAAGCATTATACTTATAGGGGCCACAACTGAAAACCCATCATTTGAAATCAATGGAGCTCTTTTATCGCGTTGTAAGGTATTTGTCCTCAACGCACTTGAAGAAAAAGAGGATATTGTTTCATTACTCAAAGATGCCATTTCTAGTCCTAAGGGATTTGGAAACATGAAGATTGATATATCCGATGATTGTTTACACCTTATTGCATCTTTTAGTAATGGTGATGCAAGAAATGCGTTATCTACTTTAGAAATGGTTATTAATAATAGTGATGAGAAAGACGGAATCATACATGTTACTAAGACCATTATTGAACAATGTACACAAAGAAATCTCTTTTATATGATAAGAAGGGTGAGGAACATTATAATCTCATTAGTGCCTTACATAAATCAATGCGTAATTCAGATCCAGATGCCGCTATATATTGGCTTGCTAGAATGTTGGAGGCAGGAGAAGATCCTCTTTATGTCGCAAGAAGAGTGATTCGTTTTGCGAGTGAAGATATTGGTTTAGCGGATCCTCGTGCTTTATCTATTGCGAATGATGCTTATACAAGCTGTCATTATATTGGTATGCCCGAATGTTCAGTGATATTAACGCAGGCTGTTGTTTATATGTCCATGGCACCTAAATCCAACTCTTTATATGTTGCCTATGAAACAGCTAAAAAAGATGCCTTAAAAAAGAATTATCTGAACCTGTGCCATTAGTTATTCGTAATGCACCTACAAAACTTATGAAGGAACTACATTATGGGGAAGGCTATCAATATGCTCATGATACAAAAGAGAAAGATTACAAATATGCAATGTCTACCCGATTCATTAAAAGACAGGGAATACTATCTTCCAGGTACTCAAGGTGCAGAGAAACAATATAAGAATAGATTAGATGAAATTAAGAAGTGGAGAAAAGAAAATCAATGAGTTATTGTGTGAAATGTGGTCATGAATTAATAGAAAAAGAAAATGGAATAGATGGTATGGTACCTTATTGTCCAAACTGTCGAAATTCAGATTCCCAATGTTTAATAGTGCAGTCAGTGCACTTGTACTCAATCCCAAAAAGATAAAATCCTTCTCATTCAACAGTATGGACGTAAGGATAATATCTTAATAGCTGGATATGTCACAAAAGGAGAAAAATGCGAAGCAGGCTCTTTTTAGAAATCAAAGAAGAAACAGGTCTTACTATTTCTTCTTATGAATTCAACGACAATGAATACTATGCACGCACTAATACATATATTAACAACTATATCGTTGTCGTAGAAGATGAATCATTTCACTGCAATGAAGAAGTAGATTATGCAAAATGGTACGATCTAAAAGATGCAATGAATATCATTAAGCCCGATTCTCTAGCTCAGAATTACTTAGAAGATATCTCTATAAGAGAGAACACAATCTTGTTTTCACAAGATAAAAGACGACTATTTGAAGTAGTCGTCGAGTAAGTCATTTTAATTGTGAATGTAGGGTTTCCCATATAACCGGGAGCCACTTCAAATTGATCAAAGCAGATAACAAGTTCACCTTGTTTATTAATATAGTAGCTTTGATTTTCGAAATACCTTTAAAACGAGGATTATCATTCTTTTGACACCAATATACTTTATTGGTGTCTTTTTCATTTCTGCTTTCATTTGTTTAAGTATCTCTTTAGAAATCACATCTTTATAATCACTATTCTTGAAATAAGCAGAAAGGGGATACTCTTTCCTGTGGATTTGTTGATTGTATAATAAACGTTCTTTGTGTAACTATCTGCACGTGCTTTATTTAGCTCTAATTTAAGAGTAAATAACTGGTCTGTATTATAAACAATCTCATGATTAATAGAATAATAACTTCCGCTTTTTCCTCTTTTTGAAATAAAATTTTAATAGTAGACGCCATCTTTTGATTCACTACATCAAGTGCTTTTTTTTTATTATTATCTGCAGTTGTAATCCATGGAACATGGGATTTCTTCACATCTACAGTAAATAGGTTGGACAGAGTGAGTCTATTTGGTGTATTGGTATCTTTATTGAGTTGATGATCGATCATAAGTATAGCTACAAGGACAATAAAAGAAAGTCCTATCTTTTTCCAAAATGTTAGTTTATGCATAGTATCACCTAACTCACATTATACACAAAAAACTGTTCTTGCGAACAGTTTACTCACCAAATGAGATTCCTACAAGCTTTGCGCTTTGTACGATTTCTCCTTCAGTATCTACATATTTTAATTTACCTGCAGAAGCTTCTAATGGAATATGTGTGACATGATTTCCTTGTAATACAACATATTCTCCATAATGTTTCTTAATGATGAGTCTTGCACCTTTCTACGCCAAAACGTGTAGAGATTTCACGATCATAACTATCAGGGATGACCACCACGCTGTGCATGACCAATACATGATACACGAATCTCAGCATCAATTTCTGCTTAATTCATCAGCTACTTCATAAGCTACAGAACGACCATTTTTTTGCAAGTACCTTTTGCTTTATAGTCTTTTCGCTTCATTAAGGCATCGGCTTCAGAAATAGCGCCTTCTGCACAGGCAATAATCGCATAAGTTCTTTTTCATCCTTTAATGTTTTTTTAACCTTTTCGCAACAACTTTAATATCATATGGAATCTCCGGTAAGAGGATGACATCAGCACCTGCTGCAATACCGGCAGATAAGCAAATATGTCCTACCTTATGACCCATAACCTCAATCACAAAGACACGGCTATGACTTGCGGCTGTTGTCTTGATTTCATCTAAGTAACGTGTCGCAATCGCAGTGGCAGAAGAATAACCAAATGTATAATCTGTGCCCCAGGCATCATTATCAATTGTCTTAGGTAATGCAATTACATTGAGTCCTTCCTGTGATAACATATTAGCACTTTTAATAGAACCATTACCACCTAGTACAACTAAGCAGTCCAATTCAAGTTTCTTATAAGTATTCTTCATCGCCTTGACTTTATCAAAACCATTTTCAATAACACGCATACGTTTGAAAGGACATCTTGAATTTCCAAGAATTGAACCACCTACGTTTAAAATATCATAAAAAATCTTTAGGGCTTCATTTTTTGTATTTTTCATACATCAATCCTTTATAACCATCGATGAAGCCAATGATTTCAACATTTTTACATTTCTATAAAGAGTTAAAGCCAACCCACGCATAGTTGCGTTAAGGGCCCCGACAGTCTCCTCCCGCTTGTTAAAAATACCAACGCGCATATTATGCCTCCCTTATACTTTTTTTTTCTTAAAGAAGTATTCCTGACTATTGATCTTCTTGTTTATTCTTTACACGTTTATATGTACCATCATTTAATAAACGTGATGCCTTCACATTATCATGAAGCATAATATCAAACATATTAAGAATAGTCTTCTTAATACGAGGATCATGAATTGGTGCACCCACTTCTACACGTCTTTCCAAGTTACGTGTCATTAAGTCTGCAGAAGAAATATAAACTTCAGGTGATCCTTATCACCAAAGATATAAATACGAGAATGTTCCAAATAACGTCCAACAATAGATATAACCTGAATATTTTCTGTATAGTCCTTTACACCAGGAATAATACAACAGATACCTCTCACAATTAATTGAATCTTAACACCAGCCTGACTTGCTTCTACAAGCTTTTCAATCATTTTCTTACTTGTCACTGCATTACATTTAAATCCTACATAAGCAGGTTTACCAGCCTTTGCAAGTTCAATTTGTTCATCAATCTTTTCAAATATTTTTGAAATCATACAATGTGGTGCGACTAATAACACATTCGCATTATGATCTGTTTCACCTAAACATAAATGAGTAAAGAGTTCATTGGCTTCTTCACCAAAAAGCATGTTCTGAAGTCATCAAACAGAAATCTGTATAAAGCTTAGAAGTCTTTTCATTATAGTTACCTGTACCAATCTGAGTGAGATACTTGATACCTTCATCAGTACGATAAGTGACAAGACATATTTTAGAGTGTACCTTTAATTCACTTAAACCATAAATGACATGACATCCAGCACTTTCTAATTGTTTAGACCAGGCAATATTGTTTTCCTCATCAAAACGTGCACGAAGTTCTACAAGAACTGTGACATCCTTGCCATTTTCTGCAGCACGAATCAGACTCTTAACAACCTTAGAATTCTTAGCCACACGATAAAGAGTCATCTTAATACTGATTACCTGTGGATCACGACTTGCTTCATCTAAGAATCTTAAGAATGGTGCCATAGATTCAAATGGATAAGAAAGCAGTATATCATGCTTTAATACCTGTTTAATCATTGGTACAGTATTTTCTACAAGTGGAGAATTACGTGCTTCTAATCGCTTATAGAATAATTCTGGATGTCTTGACTTTTAAATAATCCTGTAAAGTAAATACAAATGAGAATTCTAATGGGCTCTCTACTTCAAAAACCCGACTACTAGAAAGATCCAAGAAATGTTTCAACATATCCACTTCTATCTCTTCTAGACCGGGGAGACATTTCCATTCTTAAAGGAGCGAGTTTTCTTCTCTGTTTGATAAGAGTTTCCATCATTTCACGATAATCTTCATGTTCCTGTAAAGAATAATCATCTTCTTTCAATATCAGCACTTTTATAATACGAATTATAGAAGCATTCTTTACTGTTTGTCCATGAAAATCACAGGAAGATGTTTTTTTTTCACAATTTCTTCCGCTAAAATGAATTTACCAGGGTACTAGGGCAAAGAATTAGTCTTTCATCAAAAGCAGCAGAACATGAAACAATCCCCATCTTTCTCTAACCTTTTTACTTTTAACTGGGTAACTTATATAGAGTTCACCGTTATTAAGGAAAGGAATGGCTGTCTTTAGAAAACAACTTGTGGTGATACAAGTGAAGCTTCCTGGGTGAAATAATGTTCGAGAAATTTTTTATCTTCCTTATCCTTAATATCATTATAATTTCATAATTTCTACACCATATTTTTTCATCTTTTCAAGATTTGATGCATGTATCTTATCTCTTCTTATATAAATATTTCAATTCCTTTTTTCACATGCTTTAATCTGTTCAGGATGATGTCATATTTGTCTTATTTTCTTTTTAAAGCAGGATAAAACAAAAAGTCCTGATCAAATAAGCAATCCATACGTATTTCCAAAGAATTCATCTAGGTTCGTCTGAAAATTGAAATAAAAAGTCAGACGCCTTCACCTAACGGCACGTTTTCATCTGGCCTGCATAAGAACACGGTCATTAAACTTTAACCAAGATACCTCGGTTATCTTTATATATCTTCATAATTAATCCTCCATCTATATACGGAAAATC
>VOFG01004520.1_pt1 | contig 13041 bp, 21 predicted proteins | sample 5384171 | NCBI WGS metagenome assembly VOFG01 (sample SAMN12384726, study PRJNA508395) | human gut metagenome | isolation source: healthy gut F | host: Homo sapiens | reverse complement strand
TGAACAAGTAAAAATTGGCTTGAATCCCTTAAGAACAGTCCAAATGAAACAGCTATACATCTGCTTATCAAACGTATAGACATAAAAAATAAAACCGAATTCAACATACAAAAAGTACATTAAATTCGGTCTTAGGTAAAATTGGTTGCGGCGGCAGGATTTGAACCTACGACCTTCGGGTTATGAGCCCGACGAGCTACCTAGACTGCTCCACACCGCGATATATAAGTTTCAAGTACTTAATTATTATACCATATTAAAAAAGCTTTGTCAAAATTTTTTTTTTCAAAAATCCGTACTTTTTTTAGTACGGATTTTTATAAAACAAATTTTGCCTTTATTTTTTTGTAATATAGAGCGGCTTTTTCTTCACCATTTATTGATTTAGCAGTAATTTTAATGCCTGTTACATCAGGATTTGAAGGCACTTCAAACATAGGTTGCATCAAGACGTCTTCAATAATAGATCTAAGCCCTCTCGCACCAGTTTTTCTGAGCAATGGCTTTTTTAGCTATCTCCATTAATGCATCGTCTTCAACAATTAAATCTATATTATCATAATCAAACAATTTTTTATACTGCTTAAGCAATGCATTTTTGGGTTCCGTTAAAATTTTAATCAGAGCTTGTTCATCAAGTTCGTCAAGTACAATAATTATAGGCAGTCTTCCTACAAGTTCCGGCACAATACCAAATTTAACCAAGTCCTGAGAAATAACTTTATGAAAAATATTTTTTCATTTTCTCTTTAAATTTATTTCAGCGCCAAAGCCCATTGCAGACGAATTTATCCTTTTCAGAATTGATTTTCCAGACCGTCAAAAGCGCCTCCGCATATAAATAAAATATTTTTAGTATTTATCTGAATAAATTCCTGATTCGGATGCTTGCGACCACCCTGAGGAGGAACATTTGAAACAGTACCTTCAATAATTTTTAAAAGCGCCTGCTGAACACCGTCGCCGCTTACATCCCTGGTAGAGATGTATTTTCTGATTTTCTGGCAATCTTCTCAATTTCATCAATATAAATGATACCTCTTTCAGCCGCTTCAATGTTAAAATCAGCAGCCTGAATAAGTCTTAACAAAACATTCTCAACATCGTCGCCGACATACCCTGCTTCTGTAATAGTAGTAGCATCGGCAATAGCAAACGGTACGTCAAGAATCTTTGCAGAGTAGACGCCAAAATGTTTTTCCAACGCCGGTAGGACCAAGAAGCAGTACATTACTTTTTCTGAATATCCACATCATCGTCATCATTATTCTGACTGATAATTCGTTTATAGTGATTATATACAGAAACTGCCAGCGTAATTTTAGCTTTATCCTGACCCACAACATATTCGTCCAGAACAGACTTAATTTCAGCCGGAGTCAGGAGATTTATTGTCGTTTCATCTCCTGATTTATTCTTATTTTCATTCTTTCTGCTAGTTTTAGTTTTAGCAAGCGGACCCATTAACAGTTCATAGCAATAAATTACACATTCATCGCAGATATTTGATGCTCCGGCAGTAAAAAATACTCTGAACCTTATCTTCGCTTTTTCACCAGAAATTACAGAATTTTATTGGTTTTTCCGGCATAACTTCCTCCCCCGATTATCTATGCTTGATTACCTTATCAATCAGACCGTATTCCTGTGCTTCAGCAGCAGTCATAAAATTATCACGATCAGTATCACGGCAAATTTCTTCATAGGACTTTCCAGTATTTTCACTAAAATTCTGTTTAGATTTTCCTTAGTTTTTCAATAAATTATCGGTTCTTATTTTGATATCAGTTTGCCTGACCCTGCAGACCTCCTGATATAAGAGGCTGATGAATCATAATTTCACTGTTCGGCAGTGCAAAGTCTTTTTCCCTTAGTGCCGGCAGACAGCAGAAATGCGCCCATAGACGCAGCCAAACCAATGCAGATAGTTGATACGTCGCATTTTATATACTGCATCGTATCGTAAATTGCCATACCTGCAGTAACCGAACCGCCGGGACTGTTAATGTACAAAGAAATATCCTTTTCCGGATCCTGTCCCTCCAGATGGAGCAATTGTGCAACTACAATGCTTGCCGTAGTATCGTTCACTTCTTCAGAAAGCATTATAATTCTGTCATTAAGCAGTCTGGAAAAAATATCATAAGAACGTTCTCCGCGGCTTGTTTGTTCCACAACATAAGGTACTAAACTCATATTTTCTCTCCTTTTCTTAAGGCTTATGCCTTCTATATCTCTATTATCTGTATTACAAAGTCGGCTGCCCGATAAGGGCAGCACGATTATAAACGAACTTATTCAGCAGCTTCGTCTTCTGACTTTTCTTTTCAGTACTGATCGTATTATCAACTACAGCATTTTCTTTTACAAATTCAATAGCCTTTGTAACTCTCAAATCTGTTATAAAAAAATCATCCATAGGAATTCTGAGCTTAACGTCCTCAAGAGACAAGTTATTAGCGTCTGCCACTTCCTGAAGCTGACTGTCAATTTCTTCTTCTGCCGGCTGAATGTTTTCCATATCGGCAATTTTTCAAGCGCAAGTCTCAACTTAACTTCATTTTTCGGCTCTTTCATGGAATGTTTCTCTGAATGAATCCATATCCATACCTGTATACTGAAGATAAATATCAACACTCATTCCCTGCTGCTTGAGTCCATGTTCAAAATTTCTGATTAAAGAATCTACTCTATGATCAAACATGCATTTAGGAATAACTCCATCAGCAGTATCTATAAGAGTCTGCATAATGTAATTTTCAAATTCAGATTCTGCTCTTGTTTCAGCCTGTTTTTCAAGCTTTTCTCTTAAGTCGTCTTTCCACTCATCAACTGTATCAAATTCAGTAGTATCCTTAATAAGCTCGTCGTCAAATTCAGGATATTCAGATGCATTGATTGCATGGATCTTAACCTTGAATACAGCCGGCTTTCCTGCATATTCTTCCATCTGATAATTTTCAGGGAATGTTACGTTTATCTCAAATTCATCACCGATTGAATGACCTACGATCTGTTCTTCAAATCCCGGAATAAACTGACCGCTTCCCAATTTAAGAGGAAATTCGTCAGCCTTACCGCCTTCAAACGGAGTACCGTCCATAAAACCTTCAGAATCTATAATAACCGCGTCCGGAATCATCGCCGGTCTGTGATCGACAGAAACTATTCTTGCATTTCTCTGCTTGATCTGTTCGATTTGAGCGTCAATATCCGCATCAGTTATATCCTTGACATTTTTTGGTGCCTTTATACCCTTATAATCAGCAACGGTAATTTCAGGATTTGTAATGCAAATTGCTTTAAATTCCACACCGTTTTCCTTGTCGGCAGAAACAACTTCAATTCTCGGGTATCAACAAGAACAAGTTCTGATTCTTTAATTGCGTCAGGCATTTCTGAGTTGATAAGACCGTTGATAGCTTCCTCATAGAATACGCCTTCACCGTAATACTTTTCAACAAGCTTCTTGCTTGCCTTACCCTTTCTGAAGCCGGGAACAGTTATACTCTTCTTTTGTCTCTGATAAGCTTTTTCAACAGCTGCTGAAAAGGCTTCAGCGTCTACTGCGAATACCAATTCATGTGTATTTACGTCAACCTTAGTTGATGATTTTAAACTCATTTTAAATCCTCAATTTATTTATAGGTGCATACCTTTTTCATTATATCATATTCAACTTTTTTTCTACATAAAAATTCGACTTCTACATTTTTACAAATTATAATATTTTCACAGGCTTAAATTGTAAAAAATCACTAGAAATTAAATTAAATTTTATACCGTCCCGTTCGCCGTTAATTGCATACTTTATTGACGGTCCGTGAAGATGTCCATACCAGCAATATTTTACTCCGTATTTATATAGCACATCAAGTATATCGGGATTACAGTTATTTCCGTAAACCGGTGGATAATGAAGAAACACAAGCGGTTCAAGCTCTTCTTTCAAAAGCTGACTGAATAGAAGCCGTAAGTCTGCCTGCCTCTCTAGCCAATACTTTTTGCATCCTGTGGTTCTCGGCATATTAACCCATCCTCTAGTACCGCAAATTCCATAATTTTCATAAACAAAGTGATTATTATGAAGAATACTCAGAGAGGAAAAATCCCCATGAGGAAAAAGTATCTTCCATTTTTTTGCGTGAACACCACCAGTAATCATGATTTCCTTTTAAAAGGATTTTCTTTCCTGGCATTTTTCGATCCAGCAAAATCCTCATAGGCGTCACGGATATTCATAGCCCATGAACTGTCACCCGCAAGTACAACCGTATCTTCAGATGAAATATTCTCATTCCAGTTTTTTTTCAAGAAGCTCCATATAATTTTCCCAGCCGCCGAAAATATCCATTTTCTTATTGGATACGCTCAGAGCAAGGTGAAGATCGCCGATTACAAATAACGCCATTATGCCAGACCAAAATCCTTCATAACGTAGCTGTTCATATCAGACTTTTCAATAGAACCTGTAAATCTTCTTTCCTTATTTTTTTTAAATCAGCAAGAGCAGACGGAACAGGAATATCAGAAAGCTCTGCAAGCCTTGCAACCATATCATACTCGTCAAGATCTGACTTTTTGCCTTCAATTGCTTCAAGAACGCTTGCACTGAACTTATATGGACTAGCTGTTGAGGCAATTAGAGTTTTGTTTCATCTCCAGCCTTTTTATAGTCCTCATAAACCTTTACAGCAACTGCCGTATGAGTATCGCATGTATATGAATATTTTTATAGATCTCGCTGATCGTAGCCTTTGTCTGGTCGTCATCACAGTAACCGCCGAAGAATTCTTCTTTAAGTACTTTTCTTGACTTCATCATTTACTTCATATTTTCCTGTCTCTGCCAGACTGCCGAACCATTCTCTGATCTGAGCGTCATTCTGATCTGTAAGCATATAAAGAAGTCTTTCAAGATTGCTTGAAATAAGAATATCCATTGACGGCGAGCATGTTGCATAGAAATCTCTGTTTCTGTCATAAACGCCTGTTTCAATAAAGTCTGTAAGAACCTTGTTAACGTTTGAAGCACAAATAAGCTTGTTTATTGGAGTCCCATCTTCTTAGCATAGTAAGCCGCCAGAATATTTCCGAAGTTACCTGTAGGAACAACAACGTTAATCTTGTCACCCAGTGCAATTTCTCCGCTTTCGGCAAGTGACGCATAAGAGGAAATATAGTAAACGATCTGCGGAACAAGACGTCCCCAGTTAATGGAAGTTGCACTTGAGAACATAAGTCCTGCGGCACTCATCTTTTCCTTGATTTCCTTGTCAGTATAAATTGCCTTTACGCCGTTCTGACAATCGTCAAAATTACCCTTTACTGCGCATACGCCTACGTTTGAACCGGACTGTGTTGTCATTTGTCTTTTCTGCATAGGACTTACGCCGTCCTCAGGGTAGAAAACGAGAATCTGAGTTCCTTCAACGTCCTTAAAGCCTTCAAGAGCCGCCTTACCGGTATCACCTGAAGTTGCAACAAGAATAATAATTTTCTTGTCCAAATTGATTTTCTTTGCTGAAGTTGTAAGGAAATAAGGCAGGATCTGAAGCGCCATATCCTTAAACGCACATGTAGGACCATGCCACAGTTCAAGCATATATGTTCCGTCAAAAAGTTCTGCTATTTCAGCAATATTTTCAGTTTCAAAATTCTTTGTACTGTAAGCGTTATCCGTACAGTACTGAATTTCTGCATCTGTAAAATCTGTAAGGTACTTCTTAAAAATATAAGCTGCTCTGCATGAATAATTAAGACCTGACAGATACTTGATCTCGTCCATAGTCAGTTCAGGAATAGATTCCGGAACAAAAGTCCGCCATCCTCTGAAATTCCCTGTGTGATAGCAACTGCACTTTCAACTTTAATATCACTGTTTCGTGTACTCTTATAATACATAAATACCACCCTTTTTAGTATCAAACGCCGGAACCGTCATAGGCGTTTTTCATATATTCAAGACTGACCCCTTCGTCCTCAGCTGTAACAAAAACCACATCAAACCTAGGCTGAAGTTCGCAGTCTGTTTCCCTTAAATATTTTTTCTGCGGATTTTATTATCCGTCTTTGTTTTTTTATGCCAACGCTTCTGCTAATTTCAACTGCTTCCAATTTCCTGAATTTTATTTCAATAAAGCATATGTATTCCCCATCAATGGCAATTATATCAGTTTCTCCGCCTTTAACGGTATAATTTCGAGCAAGAATTTTCATGCCCTCATTTTCAATATATCTGCATATCTGAAGCTCGACATCACGTCCATAGTTATTTTTTGCATAAATCTTATTTAAAACGAAGGTCTGTGTATAGGGCAAGGACCAAGTTCAAGTATTTTTCTCTGTGAAGTTTTGTACCGTATCCCTTATGCTTTTCAAATCCGTATTCCGGATACTTTTTCGCCATTTCAAGCATATACCTGTCCTTGTAACCTTAGCAAGTATTGAAGCCGCCGCTATGGACGCCGAATTACCGTCACCTTTTACCACAGCTCTTGCCTCACATGGTACATCGGGAGTTTTATTACCGTCTGCCAATACAAGCGCCGGTTTTGTTTCCAGACCTAAAACCGCCCTTTTCATTGCGAGCATTGCGGCATTCAGAATATTTATTTCCTCTATTTCTGCAATAGTCGCTCTTGCAATACAGTAATCTTCTGCCTTTTCAATAATCTCATCATAAAGCTTTTCACGCTTTTTTTCAGATAGCTTTTTACTATCATTGAGTCCTTCGATATAATTGTCAGGATTTAAAATTACCGCCGCCGCATAAACATCACCGGCAAGAGGACCTCTGCCTGCTTCATCAACTCCGCAGAAAATTCCAACGCTGTTTCTGACTGCCTCATCATATTCCCATAAAGCGTCCATTACTGCACCTCCGCCGGAAGTTCGAGTAAGTCTGCCAAGCTTGCCGCTTCTGAATTCGTCCAAAACAGTAATTGCTGCTCTTTCAGTATTAACTTCTCCGCCGGAAACCAGCATACCCCTTTTCTTCCCACGTTTTCCAGCAATTCAAAGCCTGTTCCCTGAGTATCAATTTTATATCGTTCTTCAAGAGCCTGCGGATATAGTGACGAAAGATTTTCAAGAAGAAGAGAAGCAAGGGCTTCGATGTCAAGAATATCGTCCTTTACAGCACCTGTAAAAGCAAGTTTTCTTGCTACTTCCTGATCTTCAAATTTAGGCCATAAAACACCGGGCATATCAAGCATTTCAACATTATCCCCAAGCTTTACCCATTGTTTCGTACGGGTAACCCGGGACGGTCCTCAACCTTAGCCTTTTTTGACTTCGCCATTCTGTTTATAAAAGAGGATTTTCCCACATTAGGTATGCCTACGATCATAAGTCTCAGAGGAGCGCCTTCAATACCCTTTGCACGGCGTTTATCCATCAGTTCTTTTAAAAGCTGATTCCTGACTGCCGGAAGAAAACCCTTTATTCCGTCTCCGTTTTTAATTACACTTTTTATAACCGTAAAACCTTTTGATTTATAATGATTTATCCATTTTGCCGTAGCGTTGTCGTCCGCCATATCGGCTTTATTTAAAATAAACATTCTCGGTTTATCCTTAACAAGTCTGTCCATTTCCGGATTTCTGCTTGATTCAGGTACTCTGGCGTCAAGAATTTCCACAACGCCGTCAACAAGAGAAAGATTTGACTGGATCATTCGTCTTGTTTTTTGTCATATGTCCGGGGAAACCACTGAATATTCCCCATTTCTGCCATAAATCAGTTCCCTTTCCCTTTATTTTACAGTACCAAAGTCTGAAAACGGATACATTCGCAAAATAACTTTTCCGATAATATCTTCCTCAGATACAAGTCCCACATCTGAATGGCGGCTGTCTTTGGAAATATTTCTGTTATCTCCCATAACAAACACATATCCATCCGGAACAGTAAAAGCGGATATTCAAAGGCAAATTCATCTCTTGTTGTAGGTTCGCTTATATAATTTTCTTCCAGGACTTTTCCGTTAACATAAACGATACCCTTTTCAAAATCAATATCTATGGTATCTCCGCCTTTGGCAATTATCCTTTTTACTATTTTACAGCCCAGTCCGTCCTTTTCAATAACACGGTCATCTTCGCCGATAAGATTGGCCTTTTATCATCTATAACAACAATGTCTCCCGTTTCAGCACTATAACCTGCACTCATTACTAGAAGAGTATCACCGTTCTTCAGAGTAGGTTCCATTGAGCCTCCGGAAACTGACGCTATTCCCATAATATAAGTGAACAAAAGAATAATTATAAACGAAACTGTAATGACCCATTCTGCAACATCGAGTATATCATACAGAACAGATGATCCGGATTTTTACGTTTTTTCACTGCCGGAGTTATTTCTTCAGTTTCAGAAAAATCCGGTTGGGAAATATTTATCGCAGCTTCTTCAGCTCGCAGCTTTTCAGCTTTTTGCTTTTTCAAGCTTTTTGCCGACGGATTTTTTCAATTTTTTCCGCAGTTATACGGCTTGATTCAATGATTTTATCATCATCTGAATAACTGCAGTTATTGCCGGTGCTGATACTTTCTGCTCCGGCATACATTCAAGGTTATCCGAAGAGGACTTTACATCGTTTTTTCAGCATCTTCCTGTCTGTTTACAGTCCGTACAGAAGCCCGAGCTTTAGGCTTATAAGCACCGCTCCTAGCCTCCGCAAGTATACTGTCAATAAAGCGCCTCACGTTTCTCCTTCGTCATTTTATTATTTTCCAAATCTTGTACTCCTTAATTGCCGTCAATCAAGTACAGAAAAGTTTTCAAAAGGATAGAACCGCAGTAAAGCCTTTCCAAGAACATCTTCTTCCTTGACAAATCCAACATGAGCATCACCACTGTCAGTAGAATTGTTTCTATTGTCGCCCATAACAAAAATATAACCTTCCGGAACTGTTAAAGGATATGTAAACGCTCCCGGATCAAGTCTTGTAGGTTCGCTTATATAATTTTCCCTGAGCACTTCTCCGTCAACGCTAACCTCTCCGCTTTCAAAATTAATATCAATGGTCTGTCCGCCCACGGCTATAACTCTTTTAATAAGACGCTTGTCTAAACTCCCGCCTTCAACAATATTTGTCGTTCCCGCTTCATAAACATAGGAGTGCTCATTTTCTATAATAACAATATCTCCGGCTTTAGGAGTATACAGAAAAGTACTCATAATAAGCTTATCCTTATCATTAAGAGTAGGTACCATTGATCTTCCGTCAACTGTTACAGGTCTTGCAACAAAGGTAAATAATAAAAGTACTACAAAAACAGAAGTAATAACCGACTCACAGATCTCCATAAAATCACTGAATGTACTTCCTTTTTTTTTCCTCTGCGTTTCCTCTGTATTTTCAATAATCTGCTGCTCTTCCATTATCTTGTCCTCGATTTCATAAATTAATGGTAATAAAATTTATTAAATGCACTCGCACTCAATATTGCCTAATAGCAAAAAGGGACTTTAACGTCCCTCAAGAAGGCACAATGCCTTCCGGCAGGATTATCTGCCGGAGACCGCCTTATCTTACTTAATAAGTTCTTTGACCTTAGCCGCCTTGCCAACTCTGTCACGAAGATAATAAAGCTTAGCTCTGCGAACCTTACCGTGTCTTTACAACTTCAACCTTGTCAACGACAGGTGAATGCAGCGGAAATACTCTTTTCGATTCCGCAGCCGTGAGCAACACGTCTTACAGTAAATGTTTCGCTTATACCGCCGTGCTTCTTTGCGATAACAGTACCCTCAAAAACCTGAATACGGCTCTTATCGCCTTCCTTGATCTTTACATGTACCCTAACAGTATCGCCGATTTCAAACTTAGGCGCTTCAGTTTTCATGCTTGAATTACTGATCATTTCAAGTGCGTTCATTGTTTTTTCTCTCCTGATTTCCGGCATTCTTACCGCACCCTATGAGACTGTACCAATCTCTGCGGCAGCGGACTGCCCTGTTTAATGTCATTTAATGGCATAAACTCTCGCACAGCATATTGCCTGCGGATTTAAATGCTTTAATATCATACCATAAAATAAAAAAATTGCAATACCTTTTACAAAAAATCTTCATTTTTTTTTCAGAAATTACCGCTATTCTCTCAACTGATTCAATTTCCACGTCCGTACAGCAAAACGGTACAAACAAATCGGTAACCAGAGACGGATTAATATTTTTTCCGTTCCTGCCGGAAGTCTCAGGACAAGTACGAATCTACCGTCCTGAAATTCTTCGGATATAATTTTTATATCCGGTTTTAAATCTATTAGCTTTTCACCTTTTTCGCTTGGTTTTCTTGACAGTATTTATCTGCTCCTGTTCCATAAAGCGTCTGAATTCAGACTGCAACTCACTTCCGATACCCTTGAATGTAATTTTGAAATCGGCATATTTTATAGCGGTATGCTTTGTTTCAGGAGTATAAATTTTTACAATTTTTATGCCTTCGGGCATAACCTGTTAAGCTTTTCCTTTACTTCTTCAAAAGGTACTTCCTCCGTAAGATTAAAATCCATTATTTCAACAGAGCTTTCATACCCTAAGGAAAGAGGAAGTGCAAACATTATATAAATATGAGGATTAAAACCCTCGGTATACCACACCGGAAGTCCGGAACGTTTAAAAGTTCTCTGCATACAGCGATTTAAGTCAAGATGGGAAATATATTTGGCTCTTCCTCTTTTTTCAAATACTGCTCTTACTTTATTCAAAACAAGCCCTCCCGATTTCACGGCCTCCGCATGCTGAACATTTATTTCTGCAATGCTCAGTAGTCTGAGCAGCTCTCGCCTTTTTATTTTCCCTGACCAGAAATTCCTTCGAAATATAGTAATCAAGATGATCCCAAGGCATTACCTCGTCATATTCCCTTTTGCGGCTTGCATAAAATTCCATTGTCAATCCGCATTCGTCAAAAGCTTCGCTCCAGTTATTAAAATTAAAATGCTCTCCCAGCTGTCAAACTTGCTGCCTTTCTGCCATGCTTTATAAATAACCTGTCCAAGACGTCTGTCGCCTCTTGCCAATACAGCCTCTAGAATACTTGTAGACGGATCATGCCAGCTTGCCTTAATTTTTTCGATGAAATACTGTCCGTAAGAACCTGCTGTTTATGCATTATTTCTTCTCTTGTTGCCTGAGGTTCAAACTCAAACGGAGTAAAGGGCTTAGGCACAAACGTTGCAGTACTGATAGATACCTGAACGCCCTTTCCTTTTGGTCTGTTGGGAATTGAATAAAAAGATCTACTACACGCTGTGCAAGTTCAATAATACCTTTTATATCCTCGTCAGTTTCCGTAGGAAGTCCCATCATAAAGTAAAGCTTTACGTTTGTATATCCGCCCTCAAAGGCAGTACGGCAGGTTCTCATAACCTCCTCTTCAGTGACATTTTTATTTATAACATCTCTCAGACGCTGAGTTCCTGCTTCGGGAGCAAAAGTAAGTCCGCTTTTGCGTACCTTTTTGATTTCGTCCATAAGCTCTTTTGAAAAATTATCCACTCTCAAAGACGGTAAAGATAAATTCACATGTTCCTTTTCCGTATACGGTATCAGTCCGCCTATGATATCGGCGATCTCTGAGTGATCGGAAGTACTCAGCGACGCCAGTGACAACTCCTCGTATCCGGTATTTTCACATAACGCTTTTGCCTGTCCGCACACTGTTTCCGCTGATTTTCTCTGAACGGACGATATAAAAAATCCTGCCTGACAGAATCTGCACCCTCTTATACAACCCCTAAGAACCTCCACAGACGCACGGTTATGAACTATATCAGTAAACGGCACTACAAATTCGTCCGGATAGAAAACCTTATCAAAATCGTCAATAATACGCTTTTTAACTACTGGTACAACGCCGTCAAGAGGAACCGTTCGGCTGACTGTACCGTCCTCATTATAGATAACATCGTAAAGACGACGGAACGTAAATTCCCTGAATATCTGCGGCTTTTCTTAAAATTCCTTTTTTGGCTCCCGACTCTTCATCTCCTTATACAAGTCCATAAGCTCAAAGGTTTACCTCTTCCCCTCGCCCAGAATAAACAGATCAAAAAATCTGCCAACGGCTCGGGATTGCATACGCAAGGTCCTCCGGCAACAACAATATTAAAAAGCTCGTCGCCTCTGTCCTTTGCAAAAACAGGAAGTCCCGCCAAATCCAGCATATTCAAAACATTTGTGTATGAAAGCTCGTACTGCATAGTAAATCTGATAAAATCAAAGTCCTTTACGGGATCAAGACTTTCTAGCGCATAAAGAGGAATGTTTTCTCTGCGCATAATTTCTTCAAAATCAATTCCTGGAGCAAATACTCTTTCGCACCAGTAAGCCTCTCTCTGATTGGTAAGGGAATAAAGTATTTTCATTCCAAGATGCGACATGCCTATGTCATAGGAATCAGGAAAGCAAAAGGCAAAGCGTACGCTGACTTTTTCTTTATCCTTTATAACGCTTCCCGATTCACCGCCTATATATCTTGCCGGTTTCTCCACACTCATCAAAATTTTGTGACTTAATGCCAATTCTCTTTTATATCTGGATTATCGTGCAAATCGCATGATAATCCAGGCGTTTTTATGTCTTGTAAATCCACGTTATTCTCCTCTCATACATAAGCTGGAATTGTTATTTCCGATTCGGCTTTCTTTTAATAGCCAACAGTTTCATATAGTCATCGAACTCATAAGTATCAGTCGGCTCAAACATTACCCATTTCCCGTCACGATAAGTTGTTGCTTCATCATATTGCCTGCAAAACGGCATTAGAAAGAGTAGTTCTTATATCTTCAAATTTTGTTCTTTCATCTTTCCCAAAGATAATCATGAAACCAACGCAATTACTTTTCGCATATAGACTGCAAAGCGTTTTACCGCCTCTGCGATACTTATATTCGTAAGTCCAATTCTTACCACCAGTATTCCATAATCGTTCCATTTGGTATTTTTCATCAATAGCCGAACATAACTCTTGCCAGACTTCAAACAGAGATTTTCCGAGCAATTCAGTCATTGTTGATGGAGACGGTAT
>VOFG01002714.1_pt1 | contig 13060 bp, 15 predicted proteins | sample 5384171 | NCBI WGS metagenome assembly VOFG01 (sample SAMN12384726, study PRJNA508395) | human gut metagenome | isolation source: healthy gut F | host: Homo sapiens | reverse complement strand
TTGTGGACCGGGAGGGCGAAAACCTGTTGACCGTGCAGCTGGACACCCGGGAAGACCCGGCCATTCCACCCTTTGGCTTTGTCAGCCGTGGTGCAGTGGACGGCAGAGCTTACACCCGCAGCCGTGGCGGTCCGCATCCGGCTGGAGACCGCAGACGGCACCCTGCTGGCAGAGCAGACCGCACAGGCGGCAGAAACCGGGAAGATGCAGTTTTCCGTCCCGGACGCACAGCCGTGGGATACCGAGCACCCGGTTTTGCATCATGCCGTGGCAGAGCTTTTGAACGCAGCCGGACAAGCCATCGACCGCAAACAGGTGACGTTTGGCTTCCGCACCGCAGAGTTCCGGGCTGATGGCTTTTACCTCAACGGAAAAAAGACCTTTCTGCGGGGTCTGAACCGACACCAGAGCTACCCTTACATCGGCTACGCCGCACCGCAAAGCCTGCAGCGGGAGGATGCCCGCATTTTGCAGGAGGAGCTGCACTGCACCGCCGTGCGCACCAGCCACTACCCACAAAGCCCATATTTTCTGGACGAGTGCGACCAGCGGGGTCTGTTGGTGTTCACCGAGCTGCCGGGCTGGCAGCACATCGGAGATGCTGCATGGAAAGACGCTGCCTGTGCAATGTTACAAGAGATGATCTTGCAGAACCGCAGCCACCCCAGCATCATCCTGTGGGGCGTGCGCATCAACGAGAGCGTGGACGACGATGCCTTCTACACCCGCACCAACGAGATTGCCCATCAGCTGGACCCAAGCCGCGCCACCTCCGGCGTGCGGTATCTGGAAAAGAGCCATCTGCTGGAGGATGTCTACGCCTACAACGATTTTTCCCACAACGGCGTAACGCCCGGCGCAAAGCCCAAAAAGGACGTGACCCCGGATATGGGCAAGGCACTGCTCATCTCGGAGTGCAACGGTCACATGTACCCCACCAAGCCCTTTGACGATGGCCCTCATCGACAGGAGCACGCCTTGCGGCACGTCCGGGTGCAGAACGCCGCCTATGCCAGCGGAGAGCACGCCGGGTGCTTTGCTGGTGTATGTTCGACTACCAGACCCACAAGGATTTCGGCTCTGGCGACCGCATCTGCTACCACGGCGTGCTGGACAGCTTCCGCAACCCCAAATTGGCGGCAGCGGTCTATGCCAGTCAGGGCGATACTGACCCGGTGCTGGTGGTCAGCTCCTCCATGGACATCGGCGATAACCCCGCCGGGCAGCTGGGCACGGCCTATGTTTTCAGCAATGCCCAACAGGTAAGGCTTTACAAAAACGATGTGTTCGTCACCGCCCTGCGCCAAAGCGAGTGGACGGCGCTGCCCCACCCTCCCTTTGTGATGGACGATCCCATTGGCGAGCTGCTGGAAACGCAGGAGCACTTTTCCCCCGCCAAGGCAGCCGCTGTGCGGGACTGCTTGCTGGCCGCCGGAAAATACGGCTTGGCGGGACTGCCGCTGGCCTACAAGGTCAAATTCGGCTGGTGTATGCTGCGCTACAAAATGAGCTTTGCAGATGGCGTGGCGCTTTACGGCAAATATGTGGGTAACTGGGGCGGCGAGGCTACCCGATGGCGGTTCGATGCCGTGCAGGACGGCAACGTGGTGCGCAGCGTGACCCTTTGCCCCAGTGCAAAGCTGCACTTGAAGTCAAGGTCAGCCTGACGGCTCTTCGGGAAAAAAGACACTTACGATATGGCGGCTGTCCGGGTGCGCATTCTGGACGAGAACAGCACCCCCGCCCCCTACGCACAGTTCCCGGTGCAGTTTGCGGTGGAGGGCAGCGCCGCCCTTTGTGGGTCCACAGACCGCCGTTGCCGAGGGCGGCATGACCGGAACCTATCTGCGCACCGTGGGCACTGCCGGAGAAGCCCTGCTGACCGTTTCTGCCCCGCAGACCCAGCCCGTTGTGCTGCGGTTTACCATTGAAAAGGAGGACGCTGTATGGAACTGACCCTGAAACAGAAAACCGCATTTGGTATTGGTGCCGTGGGCAAGGATATGGTATATGCCCTGTCGGCTTCTTACGTCATGTATTATTATCAGGATGTGCTGGGGCTCTCGGCAAGCTTTGTGGGACTGGTGCTCATGGCAGCCCGGTTCTTTGATGCCTTCAACGACCCCTTTATGGGCGTTCTGGTGGCAAAGACCCGCACTCGCTGGGGGCGTTTCCGTCCGTGGATCTTTTCCGGCACGCTGCTCAATGCGCTGGTGCTCTACGCCCTGTTTGCCGCCCCGGTGCTGGACGAAGCGGCGTTGATGGTCTATTTCTGCGTGATGTACATCCTGTGGGGCATCACCTATACCATGATGGATATCCCCTACTGGTCCATGATCCCGGCCGTGACCCGCACCCCAAAAGACCGGGAGAACCTCTCCATGGTGGGGCGCACCTGTGCAGGCGTTGGCTCTGCCCTCATCGCTATGTTCACCATGCTGCTGGTTGGAGTCCTTGGCGGCGACAGCGAGCGCGCCGGCTTCCGCTGGGTGGCATTGATCGTAGCGGCATGCTTTTTGCAGTGACAGAGCTGGTGTGCTGCATTTCCATGAAAGAAACCACCCCCAGTGAGATGAAGACCGCCACCGTAAAGGAGATGTTCTCCGCCCTGTTCCGCAACGATCAGGCTATGGTAGTGGTAGGCAGCATCGTGCTGATCAACTCGGCGCTGTACCTTACCTCCAACTTCATCATCTATTTCTTCAAATACGACCTTGGCGGTGCAGGCTGGAAAGCCACCTACACCCTGTTTTCCACCGTGGGCGGTGCGGCGCAGATCCTTGGCATGATGGTGCTTTACCCCTTGCTGCGCAAAAAGCTCAGCAGCACGCAGGTGTTCCAGCTCAGCCTTGTGCTGGCGCTGTGCGGCTACGGCACGCTGCTGGTGTTCTGCCTGACCGGGCTTTCCCATAGCCTTGCCCTGCTGTGCATTCCGGGCGTGGTGGTGTTTGCCTGCAACGGAATGCTGACCGTGCTGACCACCCTGTTCCTTTCCAACAGCGTGGATTATGGTCAGCTCAAGACCGGTCGCCGGGAGGAGAGCGTCATCTTTTCCATGCAGACCTTTGTGGTCAAGGCTGCCTCCGGTGTGGCGGTATTCCTGACCGGCATCGGGCTGGACCTCATCGGTCTTGTGGGCAACACGGAGGAGACCGGCCCGGTGGCAGTACAAAGCGCCGGAACCCTGCTGGGTCTGCGCCTGATGATGACCGTTCTGCCCATGCTGGTGCTGGCTGGTGCGCTGGTGCTGTTCCGCCGCAAGTTTGTTCTGACCGATGCCTGCGCTGCCGAGATCAGCGCACAGCTCCACGGGGAGGAAGCGCACCATGACTGAAACACTGCACTGGTACGCGGAAACTTGCGGCGGCGTACAGACAGGCAACTGCACGGTCACGGAGAATGGCGGTGCGCTGCATCTGACGGCAGACCTGCCCGCCGGGACGCTGAAAACGGTGCGTGCCGAGATGCCGTGGACGATGGAAGCAGACGAGCGTCTGTTCATGAACGGCTACAGACATGGACCTACAGCCCGGAGCTGGACCGGAACGGCAAGCTGCGCGGCACCGACCACATCCCCGGCTTTCTGCGCAAAAATACGCCTTTGACCGCTACGGCGATTATCATTTTGCGCCTTACGGACATCATAACGGTCAGAGCCACGGCTTTTCCTACTGCTATTTCCGCAAGGGCACACAGTTCCGGCTGGTGGCATCGCTGGACGAGAAGCCGGGCTACACCATCCTCCGCTACGACAGCGGCAAAGCCCTGCTGACGCTGGAGCGTGACTGCGCCGGGGTGGAGCATTCCGGCGGCAGTTTTCCACTCCTTGACCTGTTTTTTGCCGAGGGCGGCGAGACCGAGGTGTTCGACGGCTGGTTTCAGGCTATGGGCATCAAGCCCCGGACTGAAAAGAAGCTGGCAGGCTATTCCAGTTGGTACAACCGCTATCAGGACATCACCGAGGATACCATCCGGGAGGATCTGACCGGCTGCCGCAGCCTGCTCGGGAGACCTGTTCCAGATCGACGATGGCTGGGAGCCGGAGGTGGGCGACTGGCTGGAAACAGATGCACAGAAATTCCCCACGGGCTGAAAGGCATGGTGGAGGAAATTCATGCCACTGGCTTTCAGGCCGGGCTATGGCTTGCACCTTTTGTGTGCGAAAAGGACTCTGCCCTTTTCCGGCAGCACCCGGACTGGCTGCTGAAAGTGGACGGTGCGCCGTGGTGCAAAACAGCACCCGCCCGTGTACTGTGCTTTGCACACGATACATGGGCGGGTGTTTTGCTGTTCTGCCAGTATGATTTCTCAGCTTTTCAAATGTAGCTTGGGTCTGCGCAGCGCCGCCGAGGTTTCATACGTCCTACTGCTTTTCCCGTGCTTCAAAATGACACCGGCTCTATTATAATGGATGGAAATGCTGGGAACAAGATGAAAGATACCGGTGTACAGGATCTGTCCCCGGAGAGTTGTAACAAGCCATCCGGGGACATTTTTTGTTTTTCGGTATCTTTTCTGTAGGAAAAAAGCGTGGTATACTGAACAAAACAACTTGGAATTTGTGGAGAAAAACCCGATGAAAGAAAAAAAACGTATCGTACCCGTTGCGGAACGATCCACTATTGGGCAAGCGTGTCAAACCTGAATCTTTTCAAGTTTGCGGCGGCCAAAGGCAATCTTTCCGCAGTAGACGGGGTTTTTCAGAATGGCCCGAATCAATGTTGCGCTGAAAAGGGGGAGCGGTACCGTTCTGACGGGTGATAGCACGAAGCTCTTTCTCATTCAGATAGTTTTTCGCAATAGTAGCTTCTCGTAAGTGTCGGTTGATTTCCTACAAAAGTGGTCAGACCCATAAATTCCTTTTCGGCATCTGCACGGTTGTAAATGACCTCGGCGGCAGTCTGTCCGTGAATGGCATAATGAATTTTATTCTGAACCTTTTTGAAGAACTGGACGGAGATTTCTGCTTTTGGGTCGTAGTCAATGCTGGTGGCATAGATTTCCAAGCACCTGACGATAAAACACCTTTTCCGATGCACGGATGTCTCTGATTCTTTCAACAGTTCCTTGAAATATCCACCGCCGCCCAGATTTTTCAATCGTTCATCATCCAAAGCAAAACCCTTTTTTCATGTATTCTTTGAAAAATGCCAGTTGCCCAGATACTGAACTGTGTGCCACGTTTGGATTTGACGCGATAACCAACGGAAATGATAACATCAAGATTATAGTAATCCACGTCGTATGTTTTTCCATCAGCGGCAGTGTAGGCAAATTTTGCCCACACTGATTCCTTTTGGAGTTCACCTTCTTTGAAAATGTTTCGAATGTGTTTTCCGATAACGCTGCGGTCACGTTGGAACAAATCGACCATCTGGTCAATGGAAAGCCAGACAGTGTCACCATCAAAGGTAGTATCGATTTTGGTCAGGCCGTCTTCCGTGGTGTAAATGAGGATGGAATTTTTAGGAGAGTTGTCTGGTCGATTCATTTTAAGCACCCCGTTCCGTGTATGTAATACAATGGAAGGGGAGACCTTGCCACTGTGTTGGGACAAATATTACAAGAAAATTATATTATGCTGCAATGGTGGTATCAACAGCATCTTGTCGATTTTCGTTGTTGGTTGAGGATACGGCGTTGTCTATTTCCAAGGCCGATGCGTACTTCTCGATCACGTCGGCTAGAAAGGTTGCGAATGCGCTCCATTCATCGAGTGTGGGCGTAGAGCATTCCGAAGAGGTGGGATTGTTTTCTGTACGGTGGCAATTATTCAATGGGCATCTCTATTTCCTTGTAGCAGAACTTAGGACGTCCTGCGGATTTTTTTGAAATGTTTTTTGATTCATCCGATTAAACTTTTAAGCGTTCCATTTTTTCCTGCGCTGTTTCTTTCCGGAAACTGACCCCAATGCAGGAAATCGGAACGCACATTTCCAGCAGGCGGTCATAGATGCGGGCATGAGCGGTATCCTGTGGATGGCGTTCTCTCTGCATGGATTTTCTACCCCCTTCCGGCTCGCTCTTGCAAGGTTATCGCCGGGTATCCCGTGCAGACGGTCATGTGATTTTCAAAGTTCGATGATGGCTTGTAGAAAGCATATCACAATGAAGCAGAAATTTTCAGGAAGCATTCCTTCTGCTTTTGACATTCAAAAACGGAAGTAATAATTCCGGTTTGATGTGATATTGAATGAAGCAACGCTGATTTTTCCGAAACGAATTTTTTCGAAAAAATTGCTTATTCAGCATCTGTTAAGATACGCAGTCGGCGCAATTTTGTACTGAATATCGGGTTTTGGCGAAGCCCAACAATCGTTTTTTGAAGTCGGATTTGAAAAATCTGATTCAAAACTTGTGAGTTGGCACCAACTCGCCCTGCTTGCTGCGGTTGCAAACTCGAAAATTTTTGTGCAGAAAAATAACCGTCCGCTTCAAGTTGAACTTGAAAACGGACGGTCTCGATTGCAAAATGATTTTCAAATTTTGGAAGAACGTTGAGATGTTTCATAGCACCCGCAAGCAGGGCAGACGTATATACAACGTCTGCATTTGCAAGCAATGTGTCTGTCTATACAAACACCATTTGCGTTGCAAAACGCTTGTTGGGGAACACCCAAACCCTTGAACTGCATCCGGGGATGCAGGCTGTTTTAAGCAAATAAAAAAGAAAAAACGGTTTTACTTCTTCCGGAATTCTCCATACAGCCACTCTGCCAGCGCCGACATGATAGCCTTGTACTTGCTGGTGTCCTCAAACAGAGAAGAGAAGGTGTCCTGCGCTTCGAGATAGCTGTCCTGTGCGGCGGTGTCAAAGGCTTTGGGGAAGATGCTCTCGGTAAAGATCTGCGGGTCGGAGCTGCGCGCCAGCTTTGCCAGCTTCGGGTCGGCCAGCAGACGGTCATGCAGAGCAGTAAGCAGCACCCGGTCGGCATTGGTGAACTCGCCCTTGAACTTCTCGTTGATCTTCAAAATGATCTCGTCCAGCGGCTCCCTTGGGGTCGTGGCCGAGAGCGCCTTTCTGGGTGACTGGCTCATAGACACCCTTGGCGTGTTCCAACTCGATGGCACCGGCAAAGGTCTTTTGCAGCTTGTAATACTCCAGCTGCAATTTGCCCTCCAGGTCCAGCGGAGAGACCTCGTCCGGCGGCAGCAGCTTGAGCAGGTAAGCGCAGAATACGTTCTCCTTGTGCAGCTCTTCATCGAACATCCGTGCCACCTGCGAAACGTAGCCGTACCACTTGACAAGGCTGCGCAGCAGGCGGCGGAACTGGTACCGCTCGGCCTGTGTTTTCTGGTTGTAGCGGTCTGCTACGGGCTTTAAAACGCTGCTCATGCGGCCCACGGCGTTTTTTATCCTGCTTGGTGCTGCGGAAATACTCCTTGGCAAAAGCCTCAATATCTGCATCGTTATAGACCGCAAATCCCCGCAGCTCCTTCTGGGTCTTGTAAATGAGGTCGGTGTTGACCTCCTGCTCCAGAAAGGTTTCCTGATAAAACGGCTGGAAGGCCTCCCGGATGTCCTCTGCCTTGTTCACAAAATCCAGCACAAAGGTGTCGGTTTTACCGGGACAGGTACGGTTCAGGCGGAGAGGGTCTGCACCGCTTTGACGCCCTTCAGCTTTTTGTCCACGATCATGGTATGGAGCAGCGGTTCGTCAAAACCGGTCTGGTATTTTTCTGCCACGATGAGCACGTCGAAGTTGTTGTGGAACTCCTTTTTGGTCTGGCTCTCCGCAATGTGGCTGCCGTCAGTGCGGACGTTCAGGGACTGCTCCGTGTACTCCACGCCGCCGTCCGGTACGGCACCGGAAAACGCCGCTAAGATCTGCACATCGTCATAGCCCTGCTCCGCAATGTAGCGCTTGACCTCGTGGAAGTACCGCACCGCCGCCAGCCGGGAGGAGGTGACCACCATCATCTTGCCCCGCCCGCCGATCTTGTGGCTGGTGGTTTCCCGGAAGGTCTCCACGATGATCTGTGCCTTCTGGCTGATGTTGTAGGGATGCAGTTCCTCGTACTTGCGGATAAGTTTTGCCGCCCGGCTGGCAGGCAGGTCGGGGTTGTCCGGGATGGTCTTGGCGATCTTGAAGCAGGTGGAATAGGTCATGTAGTTTTGCAGCACATCCAGAATGAACCCTTCCTCAATGGCCTGCCGCATACTGTAAATGTGGAAAGGGTGGTGGCTGCCGTCCGGGTACTCGGTGCCGAACAGTTCCAGCGTGGCGGCTTTTGGGGTGGCGGTAAAGGCAAAGAAGGACAGGTTCTTGTGCCGTCCGTGGGAGGTCAACTCCTTCACCAGTGCATCCTCCGGGTCGATCTCGTCCTCCGCTTTGCCTTCCAGCTCGGCATATTCCCGCAGCGCGTCCTCGGTGTCGGCAAGGGCGGCTTTCAGCTTCAAAGCAGAGGTGCCGGTCTGGGAAGAGTGTGCTTCGTCGATGATGACGGCATAGTTCTTCCCGGCGGTCTTGTTCACCTCAGTATAGATGACCGGGAACTTTTGCAGCGTGGTGATGATGATGCGTGCGCCGTTGTTGATGGCATCCCGCAGGTCGCCGGAGTTTTTGTCCTCGCCGATGGCCTCTACCGCACCCAGCGTATGGTCAAAACCGGAGATGGTCTCCTGCAGCTGTGCGTCCAGCACGGTGCGGTCAGTCACCACGATGACGCTGGCAAACACCGGCTTGTTCTCGGTGTTGAACAGGGAAGCCAGTCGGTACGCCGTCCATGCAATGGAGTTGGACTTGCCCGACCCGGCGCTGTGCTGGATGAGATAGTGCTGCCCGGCACCTTTCTGCCGCACATCTGCCACCAGTTTGCGTACCACGTCCAGCTGATGATACCGGGGAAAGATCAGGGTCTTGCCGTCCTGCAGGCTCATGAACTTTTGCAGGATGTCCATCATGCTGTCTTTCTGGAACACTTCTTCCCAGAGGTAGGCGGTAAGGTAGCCGTTGGGGTTGGGCGGGTTGCCTGCACCGCCGTCCCGCCCGGCACCGTTAGAGCCCTGATTGAAGGGCAGAAAGCGGGTGTCCTTGCCCGCCAGCCGGGTGGCCATCCACACCTCGGTCAGGTCTACGCAAAAATAGCCCAGAATGCGCTTGTTGAACTGGAAACACACCTCCCGGGGGTCCCGGTCGTGCATCCACTGCTGCTTGGCGTTCTCCACGGTCTGCCCGGTGAACTGGTTCTTCAGCTCAAAGGCGAACACCGGGATGCCGTTTACCGCCAGCACCATATCCACTGAGTTGTGGGTGGTGTCGGAGTAGAACCACTGCCGGTTGCAGGTGATCTCGTTTTGGGCGTAGCGCTGGGCGTCCTTCTGGTTCAGCGCGGACTCCGGCTGAAAATAGCACACCCGGAACCGCCGTCCCCGGTGCTTGAACCCATACCGCAGCACCGAAAGCAGTCCGTCCGCATCGCAGGCATTGTTAAAGGCCGTGCAGAATTTCCGCACCGGGTTTACCGGGTTCTGCTTTTCAAAAATGCCCACTCGTTGGGCTGGGTCTTTGCATAAAGCGGATCAGGGTATCCACAAACAGCCCAAGCTTGGGGTCGTAGCAATCCCCGTTGCGGGTGTAGCCCCCGGCAGGGGAGAGCAGCGCCGCCGCAATGTCCGATTCAAACTGCTTTTCGGTGGTGTTGAGGGGCATGGTTAGACCTCCTTTTTTCTTGCTGCGCTTAACAAATGGTAGAGCGCAGGTGGAATGAAAAAAGTGCTTATAGCTTTGAATCTTTTGGAAAGAATTACAGTAAAGTACAAAATCTAAAGCATCATTAGATGAAGCAAAGCTGATTTTACTATTGTCGAATCGGGTGACACCATTCAATCGTGTTGGAGAAACAATTCTTAGAAGAATAGAAGGAGACAGGGGAAAGAAGATTTCAGAGTTACTATCTTTAAGACCGTTATCGCCATTGCGAAAAGATCTTTTCACAGGATTGTAGCGAACAACAGGATTGTCACTCGTGAAAAAAAGTAAGGAAACTCGGGAACACTATAAACAATCCATGTTTTTTGCTAATAGGGCATCTATTCGTTCTTGTTTTTTAGGACTATCCATTAGAGAAAAGAAGCATGATATCTTTGATATCGTCATCAGTTGATTTGAGCGGAAAATAGCCATGCAGTATTCTCGTCGACCTTTATCGGAATAATATGGTGGGATGTGGCTCAAAGCATACGATTTGAAATTCTTAATAGTTCGCTTGCTGATTTCTTGACCAGCGTTGTCTATCCAAGCAGGAACACGCAACGATTGAGCACAAAGATAATTTCCTAACCGAATTTTATCATCAAGAGATAAAACAGCTTCATGGTTTTGGGCTTCTTGAATCCGCAGGAGTAAGTCGGGAAGATAGTTGGAGCAGTATGGTTCGATTTCTTTAGCAAATCTGTTTTCCCAGAAGTTGACACTTCTTTGGTTGACTTCATAGTAGTATTCAATATAGCCAACATTTGAAATAGAATTTTTTAAAAAAATAAATTTTGAATTTCGATATTCTCCTACACCAATCATGAAATGATCTGGTTTTGTTTCTGTTGCAAATAGTTTGAGGTATGACTGTGGAACGATGTGCTGTTTGCGAGTGATTTGTTTTTGAGTTGAATCTTCCATTTGTTACACCTCCCTTTTCCCCGTTACAACCTCATAAATCAAACTTTTCTTATAGCTTTCAAGTTCTTTTTACCAGCTGCTCCTTCTTCGCAATCAGTTTGTCAATCTCGGCGCACTTGGCGTCAAGGTAGTCGGCGATTTCTTCCTGCTCGGAAAAAGGCTGGTATAGGAAGATAATTACTTGTAAAATCGTTAATAGAAATATTCTGCATGGAAGAGCTTGCACCCGTTGCAAGTTCAGAAAACCATGACTTGGCATAGGACAGAATTTAGAGCGTACCACATATACTTGGTGTGATAACTTGGAAGAAATTTGATTTTCCAAAGTTTATCCGGGAGAAAAATGTTAGGATGATTGTTTGCAACGTAAGCGCAAGCACCAACCATAGATGCAGTGTTCATTCTGCTTACAATAAGTGTGTCAGGTTCAACAGGACAAATCAAGCGATTGACAGCCGATTTCAAAACAGGTTTTACCTCAGTGGGAACAAAGAACCCAGATGAAACGGCACTTGTACGAAGAACGAATTTGCCTGATTCTTCAGAATTAGCGTCATCGGTAACGGCACTTAAACCGGAAGAGATAGATGCAATACATGATTTTACTTTTCAAATTCCAGTCAAACGGTATTTCGCTCCAACGAGTGAAATCGGTTGGCTTCATCTCCCGCTCACCACGCACGCCTTTGGTAACAGCCTGCGTAATAACTGCCTGCTTGAGCTTTTTGTATTCCTCAATACTGGCGTGAACGGGTTTTTGGATAAAATAGCATCAATCTTGGAACATATTTGCATCAAGATTACGGACTATAATATCTTGTTCAATAACGGTGGAAGAGAAAGTTGCAATGGTCTCTTGGCTGATATTAGGCTGTCCACCACCGAATGCTTTTCCGACTAAATAACTTTGAGCGGATTTGATAACATAGAAAGCATAATGGAGATTGCAAATTTTAGGAGATATGAAAGTACGCAACAAGCCTGATTGACGCAACCGTCAATTAGAGAAATGGAAGCATTACCAACAGAAGCACCATACATAGCAATGATGACAAAAGGTGCAGGGTAAACTTTTTAAAGCACTATATTGAGAAAGGAGATTTGCTCGATTGATAACATTTTTACAAGCCGGCATAAATAGAACCGGTAAATCACCAGACTGAATCAATTAACAACAGGAAAATCACTGGTTACGAATTTGGGAGTAAAGTGCCGCTGCCAATTGTAACAAATAAGCGGATGACTTTTTTTTTTGTCCACCCCTCTGGAATCTCTCCAATCCATTCAATGCCGCTGTCTTTCATTTTCCGTGCCATGGTCAGCCCTCCTTATGGAACAGCTCTGCCAGCCCGGCGGAGATGTCCTGTTCCAGTGCGGTGATGCGCGCCACGATATCCTCCACGGCTTCCGGTGCCTGATACTCGTAGAAATAGCGGGTCATGGGGATCTCGTAGCCCACCTTGGTCTTGCTCTTGTCGATCCAAGCATCCGGGGCATAGGGCAGGACTTCCCGCGCAAAATAAGCGTCAATATCCTGCACCAACGGCACATTTTCGGTGTCCCGCAGGCTGGTGTCCGGCACAGGCTTGCCACGCTTCAGGATAACGTTGCCTGCTTCGTCCCGCTGGGGCGCTCCACAACAATCTTGTTGTAGCCGAACTCCACGCTCTCGAACACCTTGCTCTCGCAGTAGATGCCGTTTTTGTCGCCGTACACCTTGCCGTTGGCAAATTCGCCGTAGGCGGTGACGATCAGCTCCCGGCAGGCATCGGTGATGTCGTTGCGCTTGGTGCCGATGCTCTTGCGGCGGGGCTCGAAGCAGTGGCTGGCGTCAATAAGCTGCACCTTGCCCGCACGGTGGGCGGGCTTATCCTTGCTGAGCACCCAGATGTAGGTGGAGATGCCGGTGTTCATGAACATATCGGTGGAAAGCTGGATGATGCAGTCCAGCCAGTCGTTTTCCAGAATATACTGCCGGATGTTGCTGGGCCGCTGCCGGCATCGCCGCTGAACAGGGGAGAACCGTTCTGGATAATGGCCATCTTGCCCTTGTTTGCCAGCTTGGCGAGGCCGTTCAGCACAAAAAGCTGCTGCCCATCGCTGATCTTGGGCAGACCGGGCGCAAAACGCCCCATCTCGCCCCGGGCGGCTTCGGCTTCCACCGCCTTCTGCTCCCGCTTCCAGTCAATGCCGAAGGGCGGGTTGGAGATGATGTACTGGAAGGTGAATCCGGGAAACTGATCTTCCGACAGAGTATCACCGAACCGCATATTGTTGGGGTCGCCGCCCCGGATCATCATGTCCGCCTTGGCGATGGCAAAGGTGGAGGGGTTGAACTCCTGCCCGAAGCAGGTCACCTCAATGTCGCTGTTCAGCTCGTGGATGCGCTCCTCCATGCAGCTCAGCATCTGGCTGGTGCCCATGGCCATATCGTAAACGGT
>VOFG01004651.1_pt1 | contig 13093 bp, 18 predicted proteins | sample 5384171 | NCBI WGS metagenome assembly VOFG01 (sample SAMN12384726, study PRJNA508395) | human gut metagenome | isolation source: healthy gut F | host: Homo sapiens | reverse complement strand
GCGAGGTCAGATGTGAAATATTGCAGTGACCCGGAGAAAGAAATCAAAACAGCATAAGATAAGACGCAAACGGCGGCTTGCCCCAGATCGGGCAGGCTGCCGTTTTTTGCGCAGAAATGGAGGAACAATGAAGCTTTTTGAAATTGTCAAATATGGCGTAAGCTGTCGGGAGGCAGCGGAGCGGTACGGCGTGGAGATCAACCATTACGGCATGGCACGCTGCCCGTTTCACAATGACCGGCATCCCAGCCTGTATGTGGCGGACAACCACTACCATTGCTTCGCTTGCGGAGCGTATGGAGATGTGATTGACTTTGCCGCGAAACTGTTCGGCTTGCCGCTCTATGAGGCGGCGCAGCGTCTGGCAGCAGACTTTCACCTTACCCCGGACAAGCCGCCCAGCGCAGCGGCACTTAGCGCAAAGCGCATCCGAACAGAAGCACAGCAGCTCAGAGAAAATGAGCGGCTGTGCTTTTCTGTTCTATCTGATTACGCCCGTGTCCTGCGGGACTGGAAGGTACGGTATGCGCCGCAGTCACCTGACGAGCCTGTTCACGCACGGTTCGTGGAAGCCTGCCGCAGCCTCGACCAGACAGAATACTACTTAGATATTCTGTGCGCCGGAGATTCCCATGAACGTGCCGAAGTCGTTCAGCAGCAGATGTCGGACGGCAAACTGGACAGGCTGCGGCAGCGCTTAGAGAAAATTCACGAGGAGGAAATCGAAGATGGATATGACCGTACAAGCGTGGCTTGATTGGTACGACGGCAGGCACATCAACGAAGTGCTGTTCTGCCAGCAGTTTTTGGACAAGCACCCCATGAAATGTGTGCGTGGGCGGCTGTTCACGGTGGATGGGCTGATTGAGGACGAGGGACAAATCGGCAATCTCATTCTGGAGGAAATCTCCGGAGTTCTGACCTCCGGGCTGTCCAAAGTTGTGACAAATCTGCTTGCCAGCATCAAGCTGCAAGCGTATTCGCCGCCGCTGCCCATTGAAACCGACCGCATCCATGTTGCCAACGGAACGTACTTCATGGACGGCAGCTTTACCGCCGACAAGAGCTACTGCAACAACCGGCTGACGGTCGCCTACAACCCTGACGCACCCACGCCAAAACGCTGGCTGCAATTCCTGTCAGAGCTGCTGCAACCGGAGGACATTCCCACCTTGCAGGAGTTTTTGGGTTACTGCCTGCTGCCGACCACTAAGGGGCAGAAAATGCTCATGTTGATCGGCAAGGGCGACGAGGGCAAAAGCCGCATTGGTCTTGTCATGCGCTCGCTGCTGGGGGACAGCATGAATACCACCAGCATCCAAAAGGTGGAGAGCAACCGGTTCAGCCGTGCAGACTTGGAAAACAAGCTCCTGATGGTGGATGACGATATGGATATGAGCGCCCTGCCCAAGACCAATTATATCAAATCCATTGTGACTTCGGAGTGCAAGATGGATATGGAGCGCAAGGGCGTTCAGAGCTATCAGAGCCAGCTCTATGTCCGCTTTCTCTGCTTCGGCAACGGTGCGCTCACCGCCCTGCACGACAAGTCCGACGGTTTCTTTCGCCGCCAGATCGTGCTGACCACCAAAGACCGGCCCGCAGGCAGAGCGGACGATCCGTTTCTGGTGGACAAGCTGCTGCGGGAAAAGGAAGGCATCTTCCTTTGGTGCCTGGAGGGGCTGCATCGGCTGATTGGCAACAACTATCAGTTCAGCATTTCGGGAAAAGCCAAAGAAAATATGGAGACGGTCAAGCGCAGCAGCAACAATGTGATCGAGTTTCTGCAATCCGAGGGCTATATCCGCTTTCGGGCAGACAGCGAAGCCAGCTCCAAGGCACTGTATGAGGCGTATCAGCGTTGGTGCGAGGACAATGCGCAGAAGTCCATGTCGGCAAACCGGCTTAGCTCGGAGCTTGCGCAGAACGAGCGCCTTTACAATGTGGAGGCCACCAACAATGTCCATGTCGGTGGTAAACGGGTGCGGGGCTTTGTGGGCATTGAGGTGGTCAATCCGCTGCCGTATTGAAAACGAGAAACGGACTTCAAAATTGCTGTACACGCCGTACACTCTGTACGGCTGTTTTTGATTCCATCCTAAAAAACCGCTTTTGCTTGTGCACACCGTGAAGCATTTCACGGCAGCGTGTAAAATCTGTCGCCAAATCGGCGGCCGGTACGCAAAACCGGCGTACAGAAGCGCACACGAGGCGGCTTTGCCGTACCGAGCCGTACACGGACAGCCTATTTTAACGGCTTCAAAATCAATGCTTGTGAAATCCGTAAAGATTTTTGCCGCAGGTCGAACGGACTGCACCATCCGGTGATTTACCGAAGCGTGAAGTTGCTGCACCGGATTGCGGCATATTCTGCCGCTTCGTATGTTCTCACACAGAACGATGAAGCCGATAGGGTGTTGTTATGAACAGGGCATCACGGACGGAAATCTGAGTGGATTTGCGGAACGGCAGATTTTTCACCGCAAAGCGTACACAGTTCACTTACTCATAAACCAATATCACGAAAATATGGAGGTAAAAAGTTGATGAAATCCAATCTGAGAAATGAGATCAAGTCGTACATCGTCCGTCAGGGAATGACCATACAGGAGGTGGTCGATCTGCTACGGGACGAACACGGTTGGTCTGACAGCGTTTCCAACCTGTCCAATAAGCTCCAGCGGGAATCCCTGCGCTATGTCGAGGCCGTCCAGCTTGCCGATGCGCTGGGGTACGAGATCGTCTGGCAGAAACGAAGATAAGGGGGATTCTTCACATGACAGATGCAGAGAAAAAATTGATTCAGGCGCAGCACCGTTTGGAGGAAGCGCAGGCACGGAATCGGGTCAAGGAGCGCAAAGCCAGAACGCGCAGACTCATTCAGGAGGGTGCAATTCTGGAAAAGGTGCTGCCGGAGGTGCGGACGATGGAGCTGCCTGCGCTGGAGGGGTATCTTTCACGGAAGCTGGGAAAAGAAATCTAAATTTCAGATGGGAGGTCTCCGGGAAACCGGGGCCTTCCTCTTTTTCTCCCCGAAGGGCGCACTTACTCACCACCCCGAAGGGGCGGTGGTATTTCCTGCGGAAATCGTGCGCTCTGCGAGGCGAATGCGGCTGCTGCGGCAGCCTCCAGACAATGCCACAGCACCTGCAAGTGCTGCTGTCATCGTCTGCGCAGGTCGCAGTTGTTTCCGTTTTGGAAACAGTCTGCTCCCTGCCCGCACAAACCTGCCACCGGCAGCTTTATTTGCGGCTATGACCCGAAGCTCGACTTCGGGTCATTTTCTCTTTTGCGAAAGAGAAACAGAAAAAGAAAGAATGAGGTGAAGAAGATATGGCGATTTATCATTTGGAAGCGAAGGTGGTCGGCCGGGGCGCAGGCCGCTCCGCCGTGGCCGCCTCCGCTTATCTGAGCTGTTCCCACCTCTACAACGATTACGACGGGGTTCAGCATGACTACACAAGAAAACAGGGGCTTGTCTGGCAGCGGGTATTTCTGCCGGAATACGCCCCACAGGAATGGCAAGACAGAGAAAAGCTCTGGAACGCCGTGGAGGAAGTCGAGACAGCCAAGGACAGCCGATTGGCTCGTGAGTTTGTTGTGGCTTTGCCAATAAAGCTGAACCGTGAAGAACAAATCGAGCTGCTGCAAGAATTTGTCCGAGAACAGTTTGTGGCGGACGGAATGTGTGCCGATGCTGCCATCCACGACACGGATGGCACAAATCCCCATGCCCACCTTCTGCTGACGGTGCGCCCACTGGACGAACGGGGCAAGTGGCAGTACAAGACCGAGAAGGAATACCTCTGCATGAAAAACGGCGAGGAACGCGGTTTTACTGCCGCCGAGTTTAAGGCGGCACAGAACGAGGGCTGGGAAAAGCAATATCCCTACAAGGTCGGCAAAAAGAAGGTGTATATGACACCGTCTGCTGCCGAGGCACAGGGGCTTGTTCGGGCTGACAAGCATCCCAAAAGCACCCGGTACGGCAGACAGAATCCCATCTCTGAACGCTGGAACAGTGAGGAACAGCTTGCGGCATGGCGGGCGGCGTGGGCTGACGTGTCCAACCGCCATCTGGAACGTGCGGGACGCGAGGAACGCATTGACCACCGCAGCAACGCTGCACGGGGTCTGGATGAGATTCCTACCATCCATGAGGGTGCGGCAGCGCAGGCGTTGGAGCGCAGGGGCATTATCTCTGACCGTTGCGAACTGAACCGGCAAATCAAGGCAGACAATACGCTGCTGCGGGAGCTGAAAGCCGAAATCAAGAAGCTGGCCGCACTGGTCGCCCGCACCGTACCGGCCATTGCGGAGGGGCTGGAGAAGTTGCGTAGCCGGGTACTGATCTTCTGTTATCGGCTCTCGCATATTCGCAGCGGCAAATCGCATATTCAAAAATCACTCGCCGTATGGAAGCCGGAGCTGGAGCATTACACCGGTCTGGTGCAGCAATCAAGGCAAAAAGCAAAGAGCGCAAAACACTGGTTGCCGAGAAAAAGGAATTGCCAATATACCATGTGAAACGCCACAAGGCGTTGGCTGTCCGCGTTGCCGAGCTGACAGAAGATTTAGAGGAACTGCGTTCCGAAAAGTCTCTTCTTTTGCAAAAATTTGAGTATGCTGAGGATGCAGGCGAACTTACCATTCACAAATACAGAACTGGCAGTAAACATCTCTGCCGTCATCAGAGAGAGTCTTCGCTGCGTCACCCGAAGTCGTGCCAGCAGTTCTTCAACCGAAAAGGGCTTTGTCAAATAATCGTCCGCTCCGGCATCCAATGCATGAATTTGTCATTATCTTCGCTTCGAGCGCTGATTACAATGATCGGAACATTGGACCAGGAGCGTACCGTTTGAATGACTTGAACGCCATCCATATCCGGCAAGCCCAAATCCAGCAAGATGATTTCAGGATTGTGCGATGTGGCCTCCATAATGGCTAACGAGCCATTGGGCGCTACCACATAACGATAATCATTTGTTTTCAATGTGGTTGTAATGAGATTTCGTACAGATGGGTCATCCTCAACCACTAATATCAAAGGTTTATTCATGAAGTTCTACCTCCCCGGCGGGTAATGTAAATGTGAACACAGTGCCATTTGGCTGATTGTCTGATACGGAAATCGTGCCGCCGTGGGCGGTCACAATGGACTTACAGAGGGACAGCCCCAATCCAAGGCTTCTGCGGCTGTCGACCACTTTATTGGCCCCACTATAAAACATATCGAAAATACGGGGTTTCTGCTCATCGGGAATCCCAGGGCCGTTGTCGGAAACGGAAACCGTGACCCATTGCTCTTTTGATCGGTATGTATTTCAATTACTGAACCGACAGGGGTGTATTTGATGGCGTTGTCCACCAAGTTGATAATCACCTGGACGATCAGCTTCGCATCAATGTGGGCAAGGATAAAATCTTTACCCCTGGTCACACGAATGGTGTGTTCCTTACTTTTTCTATTGATGTGCTTCAGCGCTTCAGAAACGACCTCATCCATGAGTTCGATATTCCGAGTCAGATTGACCTGTCCGCCCTCAATTCGTGTGACTGCTAACAAATTTTCAACCAGATTGATCAGCCACGTGGAATCGTCATAAATATCAGTAAAGGTCTGCTCCAGTAGTGCATCGTCCATTTTTTATAATTTAAAAGCAAATTGTCTGCGCTGCCGGAAATCGCTGTCAAAGGCGTCCGAAGATCATGAGAGATTGCCCGTAGCAGGTTGGCACGAAGCTGTTCATTTTGCGCCAGAACAGCCGCTTCCTCTTTTTCTTTGGCGTTTTTGATGTTTTCAAGTGCCAAAGCGCACTCGCCCAGAATAGAGAGGAGTACGCTGTTTTCGAAAGAGTCCAGCGGAATACCGTTCACCGCAATACCAGCCACTCCATATACATGCTGGTTGACCCGAATCGCAAGGTATAGACACTTTGCACTGGATAATGTATCAGTCGTTGCTCCTGCGTGTTTGTTATTTCGGAAGACCCAATCGGCGACTGCTTTCTCGTTCTCAGAAATTAAATCTTCCTGAATGCTATTAACAGCACGAAAAACGTTAGGGGTGGCAAGTTCTTTACCATCAGACAGGTAGACGACAATATCTTTTTCAGCAGCTTCATGAGCTGCCCTGCCGTAGCGGTGATTACCGCATTCTCATCCTGCTCTTGCAGAAGCTGGTTGGTTTCAAAAAGAATCTTTGTACGGTAAGCTGTATGTGCAGATTGTTTCGCATTTTCTTTCAGCCGGGTAGCGAGAGATCCGGAAAGCAGTGTTACTATAAACATAATGGTAAAGGTAACAATATAGTTCGGATCGTCAAAATGGAATGTCAGTCTCGGAGTGGTAAAAAGAAATTGAAAACCAGCACACTGACAACCGAGGTCAGAATCCCGCACAGTCGGTTGGTTGTGATTACAGCGGTCACAAGTACGCCTAATATGTAAACTGCGATAATATTACTCTCCGTGAACCCAAGAGCGTCAAAGCCACAGCCAATTAGTGTAGCTACCAGCAATACGACTATACTCTTCAGAACATCACGCAGGGGCATCGCATCTGCCTGCGCCTTACGCTTTTTTTCCTGATAGCTGGTTCCTATGCTGGCATCCGGTATCACATGAATATCCAGATTAGGTACGCTGGAAATCAGGCGTTCCGTCAAGGGGCTTGCTGAAAATATTCTTTCGTGCAACGGTACTTCGTCCAATTACGATTTTTGAGATGCCGGAAAGACGGGCAAATTCCGCAATCTGATAAGGCACGTCATCGCCATAACTTGTCTCAATCACAGCGCCAAGTTGCTGGGCCAGACGCTTATTATCCTGCAAACGCTTTTTATCATCGTCACTCATCGCCGCTGTATTTGGCGTTTCCACATAAAGAGCGGTAAATGTTCCCCGAAAGGCTCTTGCCATCCTTGCAGCAGTCCGAATGATTTTTTGCGTTGGATGGCGACGAGGAAAGACATGCCAGAATGCGCTCGTCTGTATGGTAATCGCCTCGGCTCTGTACTCTGGCGCTTTCCGTCAGCAAGTTCACCCGGTCAGCGCACCGACGGAGGGCGATTTCCCGCAATGCGGTGAGATTTTCCAGCGTGAAGAAATTAACTGTTGCCCGCTGCGCCTGATCTTCCCGGTACACATTTCCACTTGCCAGTCGTTCCAGCAACTCCGCAGGTTCAATATCCACCAGTTCTACCTGATCCGCCTGATCAAAGGCAGAATCAGGAATGCGCTCCCGCACAAGAATTCCAGTGATAGAGGCCACTGTATCGTTAATACTCTCAATATGTTGGACATTGACCGTCGTATAGACATCAATTCCAGTATTTAGCAGTTCCTGAATATCCTGATACCGCTTCGTGTGCCGACTGCTTTCGGCGTTGGTATGGGCAAACTCATCCACCAGTATGAGCTGGGGATTTCGCTTGAGCGCAGCATCAAGATCAAATTCACGAAGGGTCATTCCTTCGTAAGCAACTTGTTTCACAGGAAGCTGCTCCAAGCCGTCCAGAAGTGCCATCGTCTGGGGTCGGGCATGGGGTTCTATGTATCCAGCAACCACATCGATGCCACGCTCCTTAGCCTGATGTGCCGCCTGAAGCATCGCATAGCTCTTTCCGACACCTGCGGCATAACCGAAAAAGATTTTGAGTTTTCCGCTTTTCTTAGTGGATGCATCGTTACGGATCGCACGAAGAAGCTGATCCGGATCTTGTCTTGGCAGTTCCATTTTAACCCTCCTATCTGTCACTCATGTAGAAGTGATTCCCTTTATGACTCTTTACGTGTCCTTAATCATATATCAAAGGGAGTAAAAAAGGTAAAAGAGAATGCGTATCTGTATTAAGACCGTCTAAAGATGCAGGACGTATTCTTTTTTATCACGAGCCTGCGCCAGAAATTCAATCAGCCGTTTCCTTGTCAGAATCCCGCATAGAGCATTCCGGCCATCAACGATGGGGACAAAATTCTGATTCAGCATTGAAGTTACAACCTGCTCGGAATCTGCATCTATTTGTAACGCAGGGCAAAAATCTCTGCGAACAATGCTGCCAGGTCGGTATCTCTCCTGTACTTTCAAGTCCGTTGTCCGGCAAACAAAAAGGTGGCGGAGGAAATCTCCCTCCGTCACGCTTCCAATATACTGTTCCTGATCATTCAGTACCGAGACAGCGGTATAGCCATGTACCATAAACCGTTCCTATCCCTGACGAATCGTATCCTTTTCATGAAGAAATACAGTGGAGATTTTGGGAATCATGATTTTAGCTATGTTCATTTCACTTCTCCAGAATACCGTCCAGCATCAGGTTGACTTCCAGCACATTGACGGTCTCTTCACCAAAGATGCCAAGGAATCGTCCGTCGGTGCAGTTTTGGATGATCTCACGCACTTCATCTTCGGTCATATCATTTGCCTTTGCAATGCGTGCTACCTGATATTCCGCTGCTGCCGGGGAAATATGGGGATCAAGCCCACTGCCGGAACAAGTAACCAGGTCCACCGGAATGGCCGTTTCGTCCATGTCCGGATCGGCGGCCCGGAGCTTTTCTACCCGCTCTGCCACGAGCTGTGCATATTCCTCACTTGCCGGAGAGAGGTTGGAGGGAGCGGCGTACATCAGTGCCTTTCCGTTTTCATCCGTATAGGTTGAAACATCAATATTCATAATGCGCCCCCACATATGGGCTTCATCTGTATATTGCTGCCCCAGCAACTCACAGCCGTATTTTTTCCGTCTACTTCAATGATGCTTCCGTTTGCATTATCCGGGAAAATAAGCTGAGCGATTCCTGTTACAACACCCGTATAGATCACGCCGCACAGCAGAGTAAAGATCAAAAGATCATGCCTGCCTTTGGCAGTACACTTTTATCGTTTTCATGATAGATACCCCTTATCCGAATATGGTGAGAAAAATTTTCTGAAGCAATTCCGGTGCCCACAGGGCGAAACGCAGGGTGGTCGCACATAGAATGGCGAAGCTCATTCCAATCATTCCTTCAAAATACGAGATCGTTTTCCTTGTTACTGCATTCATAGGATGCATCCTCCTTACATCAGACCGGTAAATACAAGCAGAATATCAATCAGTTTCACAAAGATAAAGGGAGCAGCCAGACCACCCAGCCCATAAACCAGCAGATTCCGTGACAGCAGCTTTCCGGCAGAGACCTCACGGTATTTCACACCTTTCAGCGCCAACGGAATGAGCGCGATAATGATGAGCGCATTATAAATGATCGCAGAGAGGACAGCACTCTGCGGGGAGTGCAGCCCCATAATATTCAGAGCAGACAGACCCGGATAAAGTCCCACAAACAGCGCCGGAATAATGGCAAAGTATTTTGCCACATCGTTAGCAATGGAGAAGGTGGTCAGGCTGCCTCGTGTCATCAAAAGCTGTTTGCCGATGCGTACAATGTCGATCAGTTTTGTGGGTGAAGAGTCCAAATCCACCATGTTACCTGCTTCTTTTGCTGCTTGTGTGCCGCTGTTCATGGCAACTGCAACATCTGCTTGTGCCAAAGCCGGAGCGTCGTTGGTGCCGTCGCCTGTCATGGCGACCAAATGACCCTTGGCCTGAAAATCACGAATCATTGCCAGCTTTCCTTCCGGCGTTGCTTCCGCCAGAAAATCATCCACACCGGCCTCAATGGCCGCTGCGGTAATCGGGTTATCGCCGGTAATCATAATGGTTTTGATGCCCATTTTCCGCAGATCGGCAAATTTTTCTTTTACGCCCTGCTTGATAATATCCTTCAGATAGATCACGCCGAGTATTTTGTGGTTCTTCGCTACCACAAGAGGGGTGCCGCCTTTGGAAGCAATAGACTTGACAACTCGATCACAGTCCGGAGAATACATTCCGCCTGCATGGGTCACATAACTCTGCATGGCATCTGCCGCGCCTTTGCGGATTTCGTTTCCGTCAAAGTCCACGCCGCTCATACGGGTCACGGCGGTAAATGGGACAAAGTGCATATTCTTGTCCTGAAGGCTTCTGCCACGAATTCCAAACTGCTCCTTTGCCAGCACAACAACGCTTCTGCCCTCGGGGGTTTCATCGGCCAGAGAAGAAAGCTGAGCGGCGTCCGCCAGTTCTTGAATATCAACACCATCTACCGGAATGAACTCCGATGCCTGTCGATTGCCACCGGCGGCTTCAATGGCACGACCACTCATGGCCAGAACATTTGCCTGGTTCAGTCGGGACATACCGGCAATACCGATGGCGGAAAGCAAGGCACCAATGGTAGTAGGCGCAAGGCACACCAACAGCGCTACCAGAGTTGTTACAGAGGTGGGATTCTCAATTCCCGCCAGCTTTGCAGAAAAAATGGAATAAGTGTAGAGAGAGACTGTCACCAAGATAAAGATAATGGACAAGGCTACCAGAAAAAATCTGCAAAGCAATTTCGTTGGGCGTCTTCTTCCGGGCAGCACCTTCTACCATCGCAATCATCTTGTCCAGAAAGCTTTCTCCGGCTTCGTTGGTCACTCTGACAACGATCCAGTCCGACAGTACAGTGGTGCCGCCGGTTACAGCGCTGCGGTCGCCGCCTGCCTCACGAATTACAGGAGCGGATTCGCCGGTGATGGCGCTTTCATCCACAGATGCCGCCCCTTCTACGACTTCGCCGTCTGCCGGAATCTGCTCTCCTGCTTTGACAATCACCAGTTCCCCTTTTTTCAGCTGGGCGGATGGAACCACGGTCACGCTGTCCTTCTCCGAGACAGAGGGAATCTTATGCGCGTCTACGTCCTTACGGGATGCCCGGAGAGAATCTGCCTGTGCTTTTCCTCTGCCTTCTGCAATGGCCTCTGCAAAATTTGCAAATACAACGGTAAACCACAAAATTACTGCAATCGCCAGCGTATATCCGCTTGGAGCGTCTTTTAAGCCGAACAGGGACACCACCCAAAGAATGCTGGTCAAAATAGCAGCCACAAAAACCAGAAACATGACCGGATTTTTTTGCCTGTGTTTTCGGGTTTAATTTTATAAATGAATCTTTTATGGCTCTGCCGAGCATTTTCCGGTCGGCAAAAGCAGTTTTCTGTTTTGTACTCATATCTGTAACCCTCCGTTACGCAATGCTTCCAAAGAACTCAGCAAGTGGACCAAGAGCAAGCGCCGGGAAGAAGCTCAGCGCACCGATCAGCAATACCACAACGATCAGCAGGAAAACAAACATTCCATTTGTGGTAGATAAGGTGCCCGCAGTCGTGGCAATTTTCTTTTTCCCAGCCAGGCTGCCTGCGATTGCAAGTGTGCCGATGATGGGCAGGAACCGGGCAAAGAGCATCACCAGTCCCAGGCTTACATTCAGAAATACGGTATTCCCATTGAAACCGGCAAAGGCAGAGCCGTTATTGCCGCCACAGGATGAGTAGGTGTACAGCATCTCAGAGAAACCGTGGGCACCGCCGTTATGCAGGCTATCCATGACAGAGGGTACTACAGCGGCAAGGCCGCTGCCGACCAGAATTGCAATGGGTGTTGCAAGGCAAACCAGTACCGACCATTTCATCTCATAAGGCTCAATTTTCTTGCCAAGGAATTCCGGTGTACGGCCTACCATCAGACCGGCAATGAACACCGTCAGAATAGCAAAAGCAAGCATACCGTAAAGGCCGCAGCCCACGCCGCCGAAAACAACCTCGCCGAGCTGCATCAGCAGCATAGTCACCATACCGGCAAGCGGCGTGTAGCTGTCATGCATGGAATTTACAGAGCCGTTAGAAGCTGCTGTGGTGAAAGCTGCCCAGGTAGAGGACGCTGCAATGCCGAAGCGAGTCTCCTTGCCCTCCATATTGCCGCCCGCCTGTTCGGCCATTGACATATTGACTGCGCCGTTTTGTGCAAGCTGGGGGTGCCAACCTGTTCAGTGACGGCGATACAGCCCAAAGCAACAACCAGGCAGAGAAACATTGCCATAAAGATCGCAACACCCTGCTTCTTGTTCTTTACCGCAGAACCGAATGTGAAACACAGTGCCGCCGGAATCAGCAGAATGGAAAACATATCGATGAGATTGGTAAAGGCATTGGGATTTTCCAAAGGATGTGCGGAGTTGACGCCCATATAACCGCCGCCGTTGGTCGGTCTGTTTGATTGCGACCTGGCTGGCCGCAGGACCCATCGGTACGAACTGCTCGGTGACGATCTGTGCATTCGAAACGATTTCGCCATCTACAGTGACGGTTTCGGTGTCTAAGTCAATTACCGCATCCTCAAGGATTTCGCCTTCTGCACTGACGGCAATCGGTTCTACAAGGGATACTGTTTCTGCACTTTTCAGGTTCTGAATCACGCCGCCGCCTACCAGCAACAGAGAAATGACCAGATTCAGCGGGAGTAGGATGTGAACCACGATGCGGGTCAAGTCCACCCAAAAGCTTCCCAACCCGGAGGATTTCACCTTGATAAAGCCACGGATCAATGCAAATAGAACGGCGATACCTGTAGCTGCGGAAACAAAGTTCTGAACAGTCAGACCTAAAGCCTGAGTGAGATAACTCAATGTGGATTCACCGGAATATGCCTGCCAGTTTGTATTGGTAATGAAACTTGCAGAAGTGTTAAATGCCAAATCCCATTTCACACCGGAAAGATTCTGCGGGTTTCCGGGAAGAACTCCCTGCAGAAGTTGAAGCAGGAACAGAAAAACAAGCCCGATACCGGAAAAAATCATTACACTTACCGCATATTTTTTCCATGTCATCTGTTCTTCTCTGTCTACACGCGTAACCTTGTAAATCAGGTTTTCGCACGGTGTCAGAACTTTGGACAAAAAGTTTTCTCGCCGCTCATGACGTTTTTTATGTATGCGCCCAGCGGAATTGCCAAAACAACCAGAATGGCAAGGTATAAAACATACTGAATCATGGTGCTCATGCACCACCTTGACGATGGACAGGAACATGTTCATGGGGTTCACATCCACGCGCTGACCGGCATACAGCAGGGTGAGCAGCGGGGTGAGGAACGGAGCCAGCACGGTGGAAACAGCGGTCATGCCAACGGACAGTGCAACGTCGCCCTTGGACAGATAAGTCATCACGTTAGAGGAGGTGCCGC
>VOFG01002187.1_pt1 | contig 13093 bp, 19 predicted proteins | sample 5384171 | NCBI WGS metagenome assembly VOFG01 (sample SAMN12384726, study PRJNA508395) | human gut metagenome | isolation source: healthy gut F | host: Homo sapiens | reverse complement strand
AAAATTAAGACGGAAGGAGATTGCTATGGTTTATGGCTATGCTAGAATTTCTACAAAAATCAAAATATTTGAACGTCAGGTGCGGAATATAAAATCTGTATATCCAGCGGCGGTAATTGTACAAGAGGCTTATACTGGAACAACATTAGAGCGACCAGAGTGGCAGCGCCTTAGAAAACACCTTCGTGTGGGTGATATGATTGTGTTTGACTCTGTATCTCGTATGGAGCGTAATGCGGACGATGGTTTTTTTATATCAGGACTTATTTCAAAATGGTATTGACCTTGTTTTTCTCAAAGAAAGCCGCATATAAATACAGAAACTTATAAAAAGTCATTGGAGAGTAATATTCCTATTACTGGAACGTCCGTAGATATTTTACTAGAGGGTGTGAAAAATATCTCATGGTAACGCGGAACAAATTAGGGCTTGCTTTTGAACAGTCAGAAAAAGAGGTTAGTGGATTTGCGTCAACGGACGAAATAAGGAATTGAAACAGCCCGCCTAAATGGAAAACAGATTGGCGGGTGAAAGGGAAAAAACTTCATGTAAAGAAGAAAATCATGGCACAGGATGCTATCAGGAAATATAGCAAAGATTTTAATGGCGCCCTTTCGGATAAAGATGTGCTTAAAATAATCGGGATTGCACGGAATACATATTACAAGTATAAAAAAAGAACTTCGATAATAGTGGTATATTTGTCGATGGTCTGTTACATGATAAAAGCAGAGTAAAAGCGTATTGTTACACGTTTTACTCTGCTTTATATTTGTGATGCGTAAAAAGGTTTTAGGCAACAATATCTTTGTGGATTCAATGGTAATGGTACAGATACGTTTTGCATACCATACCAAAGCAATCGGAAAAAAGAACATCATCGTGGTTGCGACACAAAGCCAGAAAAAGTTGATAATTAAACCAAGCGCCCTAATGCCCTTTGTTGGTGCAGTCATATATTTTCCTAAGTATTTAATTGCTCCAGAATAGCACTGGATGACAACATTTGCAATAAATAGTGCAGTTGCTAGCCACGCATAGAGCAGGTCCAAGCAGCTTGAATTACAATTGGAAATTACGGATAAAATTATAGTTGGAATAAAAATTTATTAATCCGTTCTAAGTTCTTTTTGCGCTGTTTCACAGCATTTTCTTGTTTGATCTTGATTTCTGAATTCATCGACACCTACCATTTCATTTCATCTCCCTTTCTGTATATATGAGTAGATATATACTCATATAATACCACTCATACAAAAAGTCGTCAATCGGAAATATTATAGATATATAAACGATGGAGGGCTGAAGTTTGAAAGATATTGATTATGGATATATAAATATTAGACTGGCGGAAATAATGAAAATCAGGATATAAGCATTAATAAGCTGGCTTTGTCGTGCGAAATGCAACGGACTCAACTTAAGGCATATATGAATAATGAAGTGCAGCGAGTGGATTTGATGATACTGGCGCGTTTGTGTTATACGTTGGAATGTAATATCGGATTTGCTGGAATATAGGCAAATGGATTAACAGAGAAAAAAAGAGAAGGTGCGAGCCTTCTCTTTTTATGGCATTAAGTTGCAGAAAATATTAAAGAAAGAATCGTCCATTCATCATTTGTATTGATTTCTATAGTGTCGGATAATGCACATAGATATTTCATATTTTTATCATTTTTAGAGATGTCAAAGCCATGTTCATTTTTTTAATGTGGCAATAAAGGAATGCGGCTCTTGATATTCTGTTTCCAGTATGGAAAAGGATTGTTCTGCATAGCATTTTTAAGGCGGGGAGTATTGCAGATTCAATTAAACTTTTCCATGTTTCCGAAATGGCTTGTTTAGAGTCTTTTTTGATGGTTTAATGATAGACAGAAGTTTTTCACTTTCTGTCTGGGATAATTTGTCAACAACTTCGGAAAGTTCGTTGGATATGGTTGATTAATTCTATAATCAAATATTTGCATGTTTTCACCTCCGAGAATATTGTACCCAAATTTATGGGAATATTCAAGGGGAAATACCCTCTTACAATGGTTTTAAGAGGGATGAAGATGATAACATTTAAACCATTGTGGAAACATTGAAGAAAAGAATATTTCAACATATGATTTAATTCATAGATACGGTATGAGCCGTGGAATGCTGGATAATATCAAACATGATCGTAGCATAACATTGCGCACGTTGGATGATCTATGTGAAACATTAGATTGCGATATATCAGATATTATTGAGTATACAAAGAGTGAAAAAGGGAGCCTTAATGGGCTTCTTTTTTTATGCCTAAATTTATGCTAGAAAATCTGGCTCACGATCAATTTTCCATATTCTCCATAGAAATGCTTAGAGATTAATAATTTTGGACTAAAGAAGGGCATTTCTACATAATTATGGACAAAGCCAGAGAGGTGAAATGACCGTGAAACAAGAACTTAATTACCGCTTTATCAACCCAAATTCCGAGGAAGAGACTATTAAAAAAATTGATCAGTATTTGTATAGCTGCAAATACTAAAAAAATTGAAGATGCTCTTTTAGGAGATGACTGTGAGGGGTACGACATTGAGAAAAAATGGTTAAAGTTAAAACCAAAACCTCAAAACCAGTACCATACTAAGAAGCTGTGTCAACAGCAAGGGCTTCGCCGGCGCAAGCGCCCTGTTGACACAGCTTCTTAGTATGGTAGCAATCCGAAGCGGAACAAAGGGTTGTTCCGCCAAACACAATTGACGGAAACACATTTTACATGAAACAGGAGGAAGAAAGATGAATATTGCCGCATATTGTAGAGTATCCACAGAAAAAGAGGATCAGTTGAATAGTTTGGAGACTCAAAAAAAATTCTTTACTGAATATGCTAAGAAAACAGGGGATAATTTAGTGAGGTTATATGCTGATGAAGGCATTTCAGGAACGAAGACCAAAACTCGAAAGGCATTTTTGCAAATGATGTCCGATGCAGAAAAGGGGTATTTTGAAAAGGTTATAGTTAAAGATATTTCCAGATTGGCACGAAACACGGTTGATTTGTTACAAAGCGTGAGACATTTAAGAGAACTGGGAATAGATACTCTGTTCTTAAATAATAATATGGGATATTTAGGGGAAGGAGAATTTGTAATTACAATTTTTGGCAGCAATGGCACAGCAGGAGAGTGCTAATATGTCTAGCCGCGTGAAATTCGGAAAAAGGATGAATGCCCAGAAAGGCAAGGTCCCTAATATTGTTTATGGATATGATAAAACAATAGGTGACTATTTTAATTTAAGCATTAATGAAAAGGAAGCTAAGATCGTAAAGCAGATTTTTTCATGGTATATTGAAGACGGAATGGGGGCTTTAAAAATTGCGCAAGAATTAAATGCTATGGGGCTAAAGACAAAAAGAAATGCTAAATGGAGCCAAAATGCCATATGCCGGATTTTAACAAATGAGATTTATACAGGGAGAATTATAAACGGAAAAGAAGAGGTTACAAATTTTTCTTACAGGAGAGCGCAAAAACAGATGAAGCGGATTGGAATATAACAGAGCGACCAGAATTTAGAATTATAGAAAAGTCAGATTTTGAAAAAGCACAAAAGAATTTTACATGGTCGACATGATAGATTTCATATATCCCATGAGGCAGAGTAGTAAGTTCTTGTTTTCAACGCTTATTAAGTGTAAAGAATGTGGTTGGTCGTATAGACGTATTGTTAGAACATATAAAAACACTTATATTCGCTGGGGATGCTCTGGAAGAAATGGAAAGGGCGCAAGTAGTTGTGCAAATGCTACTTTGATAGATGAAGAGGAGTTAATTCAAGTTTTGCAAAATTATTTTTCGAATCTTTTAAAGAGTAAAAAGAATGTTATCCGTAGTATAAAAAAGAGTTTCAACGTGTTTATAAAGGAAAAGAAGAAAATGAGGATTATGAAAATGAATTAAAAAGAGAATTGCGAAATTGCATCGTTCTCGTGAGAAATATATGGACATGTATGAAGATGATTTAATTTCCAGAGAAGAATTAAAACAAAAATGGGAGATGTACATCAAGAATTGGAACAGTTGGAAAATGAATTGAAGATGATATCCGATCATGTAATAAAGGAAAATCAGTTAGAACAAATTCTAAATGAGACTTTTAAGAGAATCGAAGATATCACAGATGTTCATTTAATGACAAACTATCAGTTAAAACAGATTATCGAAAAAAATAGAGGTAGATAAAAAAGGAAATGTGGATATTTACTTACGATTATTCAAAGATCTGGGACTGGATGAAACCGTTCCAATTAATGACAGCTATACACAAGGACGTGGCTGATCGTCTGAATACATAAATCCGGCGCTAGCGGCTCCGGGCAAGGATTGTGTTGAACATCAACAAATCCGAGCGGCATATCCGCGGCGGCATGGCCACGCGGGAGAAATATCAGCACAGAGTGGCAATCTGCAGCCGGGAGGAAAATTCCTAGGACTAGGGGCAGGAGCAGCCGTCAGATATTCGGACCATAACAGCAATCATAAAAAAGAGCGGCGTGTTCAGTCATGCCGCTCTTCTTCGTTATCCCAGGTTTCACAGAACCGTGCCGCAAAGGAAGGTTCTTCCCCGGCTGCGTAAAGGTGGGAAACATCCCCAAACGCGCTGACACGGAAGCTGGCAATGCCTTGTCTCCGTTCCTCAGTGTAAATGGTGGTGACGGAGGATGGTGCCGCGCACAGGCCATGCCACAGTGGCATCGGCGAAACGTGCATCAGGTGGCTTAGGAGCACGCACTCCACACCGAAATGGCAGAACAGCACGATGGTGTCCCGGTTTGGCCGGACAGCCCGGTAGTACAGGCCTTCCCGCTCATATCCGTGGGAGGCCAGAAGCCGGTCGAATTCCTTTGTGACCCATTTGTATTCCAGTTCCGCGTTCACGGAGCGCATTGTATTGTTGTGATACCATTCCTCCGGATCATAATAGCGGGGTTCCTTCGTCCAGATTTCCGGAAGCCAGTCCCAGATGCTGGTGCTTCGGTCCATGCCTGGTTTTACAATGCGCGGGGAAAATTCGGAGCCATTCACAGGTTTCGGCGGTGCGCCCCAGCTTCTTTAAGGTCAGGGACGCGGTAGCGTTTGCCCGGCCCAGTGGAGATACGTAATAGGCATCCGCAGGCATGCGCAAAGTCGGTTGGAGAGCAGTTCCGCCTCCTTCCAGCCGGTCGGGGTTAAGGAGTCAATGGAGTAGTCCGGGTCAGCGTGTCTTACGATTACAAGTTTCATGAAAGTTCCTTTCGTTGTGTTATCAAGCCTTACTTTACATTCTTTCTTATAGCAGGCACTGCCATACTTAATGATGTTTTTCATTCCGTTGTCATTCTATTTTACCATTCCCGTCCTGACGAAACAAGCAATAGATTTTTTCTTGTGCATTCGCTGCATATGGTCTAAAATGGAAAAAGAAAAATTTCAATACGGAGGATCCCCCAATGAAGAACATCTTAGTTGCTATGCCATTCCATGACGCACATAAGGCTTATATCGAAAAATCGGTGCAGGCTGTGAGTTTCACTATACGACCATCAAAACTGCCACTTGCAGAGGAAGTAAAAGCTGCCGATATCATTTTCGGAAACATCAGCCCGGAGCTGGTGAAACAGAATGACCATCTGGAGTGGATGCAGTTGAATTCCGCTGGTTCTGACCAGTACTGCAAGCCGGGTGTTATCGGACCGGACACCATTCTGACCTGTGCGACCGGCGCGTATGGCCTGTCTGTGTCTGAGCATATGGTTTCCATGTCCATGATGCTCTGCCGCAAAATGGATTTATATATGAAGAATCAGATGAACCACGAGTGGAAGGAAGAGGGAAGTGTAACCTCCATCTGGAATTCTACCACACTGGTAGCAGGTCTTGGTGATATCGGAAGCGAGTACGCAAAGCGCATGAAGGCGCTGGGCAGCCATGTCATCGGCATCCGCCGTCATGTGGCAGACAAGCCGGACTTTATTGATGAGCTTTACACGATGGATCATCTGGATGAGGTTCTGCCGAAGGTGGATTTCGCGGTATTCATTCTGCCGAGCACCCCGGCTACCCATCATATCATGGATGAGCGCCGCCTGCGCCTCATGAAGCCGGGCAGCTATCTCATCAATGCAGGCCGCGGCGATGCGGTGGACTGCGACGCTTTAAATAAAGTCCTGCGTGAGGGTGTAAGCCTGGCAGGCTGTGCCTTAGATGTAACGGAACCGGAGCCGCTTCCGGCAGACCACCCGCTGTGGGATGCGCCGCGCACCATCATTACCCCGCACAGCGCCGGAAAGTTCCATCTGCAGGAGACCTTCGAGCGCATTGTGCGGATTACCGGGGAGAACCTGGAGAAATATCTGGCTGGTGAGAAGCTTAAGATGCGCAACCAGGTAGATGTGAAGACCGGAAACCGGAAGTAGGAAATGGCATAAGTCCAGGCATACATTCTGCCCTGGAAGAATAGGTTATTACTATCAAATTTTTTCGGGGAGGCTGTTATGGGAAAGAAAAAAAAGCGGGAAAGTGCTGGTAATCCTGGCTCTTCTAGCCTGGGTCTTTGTGGTGCGGTTTCTGACGGCCTGCAGCGTGGAGAAAGATGACCTGAAAAAAGGTGCGTGACCTGGAATTTACCGTAGTCGGGAGGCAGATCTGCCGGAAGAACTGAAGAACGTGATCGGAGAGAAAAAAGGCGGCACCCTTCAAGCTGACCTACACCGATGACCAGAATCTTTACATAGTCGTGGGTTACGGGGAGCACGAGACCGGCGGATACAGCATTTCTGTGAGGGAGCTTTACCTGACAGAGAACGCGATTGTGGCGGACACGGAGCTTTTGGGACCGGAGGCTGCGGAGCAGGCAGGTACGGAAAAAATCATTCCCGTACATTGTCATAAAAACGGAATATCTGGAGGAACCAATTATATTCCAGTAAAATACTAGGAATTATTTGCTCAGCACTTGTATTTCCTTTTGCATCATATGATAAAATAAGAGCCAAAATCTAACGTATTGCGGAGGCTTGGAATTATGATTTTGAAAGATATCTGGATGGATGTAAAGGCAGTACAGGAACGTGACCCGGCGGCACAGGTGCCCTGGAAGTACTTCTTCTTTACCAGGGCGTGCATGCCTGATCTGGCACCAGTTTGCCCACTGGTTTTATAAGCACCATATGTTTTTTATCGCACGGCTGATTTCTCAGATCGCCCGCTTTTTCACCCTGATCGAGATTCATCCCGGAGCACAGCTGGGGCATGGCATTTTTAATTGACCACGGCTGCGGCGTGGTGATTGGTGACTACGGTAGTCGGGGATAACTGCACCATTTATCAGGGTGTGACTCTGGGCGGCGTCGGCCTGAACAAAGGAAAGCGCCATCCTACCCTGGGGAACAATGTCACCGTAGGCTGCGGCGCCAAGATTCTCGGCGCTTTTGAGGTGGGAGACAACTGCCAGATTGCGGCCAACGCAGTACTTTTAAAACCGCTGGGCAACGACACTACGGCGGTCGGTATCCCGGCGCAGCCGGTCAAAGGTAGCGGGTGTTCCCATTGAAAACCGGAAAAAAGCGGTGACCATGGAACACTATGAAAGGATGGAGAAGCGCGTCCGGGAGCTAGAGGCCGAACTGGAGCGCCTGAAGGAGGAAATGGCAGACAGCTCAGGAGAAGACTGATCGCGCGGAGTGTCGGCCTGGCAGTATCATAAAACGAAAAGCATTCACATAGACTTTCTGTAAAAAGGGTTTCTGATATGGAAAGGAAGGTGGGTGCTTTTTATGCTGGAACTGGAAAAACAGAACCTGCACAGAAACCGTCTGAAAAAAGCCAGACGGAAGCGCAGGTAACCCTGGATGATGATTTTATTGTTCCGGATACCATGAGTGACATTGACGAGGTGATCCTGGATTCCGGCCTTATTCAGCTGGAGCCGGTGAAGGTGCAGCGGGAGCGGATCACAGTGCGGGGAAAGCTGGATTTTCATGTGCTTTACCGCAGGGAGGAGGGAGGCCTGCAGGCGCTGGGAGGGGCGATCCCCTTTGAGGAAACCATCAATGTGCCGGATCTGGATGAGAAGGATTATGTCAGTGTTTCCTGGCAGCTGGATGACCTGAACACGGAGATGATCCATTCCCGCAAGCTGGGAATCAAGGCGATTGTAACGCTGGAGGCAAAGGCAGAGAGCCTGTATGACACGGCGGCAGCCGTGGATGTGAACGGGTGGATGAGGAAATCCATCTCCAGGTGAGACGGGAGCAGATCCCGGCAGCGGCCATTGCCCTGCGCAGAAAAGATACCTACCGCTTAAAGCAGGACATCACGCTTCCCGGCAGCAAACCGGCCATTGAGCGGATGCTGTGGACAGAAATGAAGCTTGCCGGGGGCCAGGCAAAGCCGTTGGACGGCCAGATCCATCTGGAGGGAACCCTGATGGTATTTGCCCTGTATGAGGGCGGCGAGAGCGGCATGGTTCAGTGGGTCGAGGAAAGCATTCCATTCTCAGGGAAGTGGAAATGCAGGGTGCGGCTGCGGAGATGATTCCGCCATCGGCCTGAAGCTGATCCACCGTGACCTGGAGGAAAAGCCGGATTACGATGGGGAGATGCGGGAGCTTTCCATCGACGCGATCATTGAGCTGGATGTACGCCTTTATGAGGAACAGCAGCTGGAGCTTTTTGCAGGATCTGTATGCCACGAACCGGGAAATTGTGCTGGACACCGGCGAGGCGGTCTTTGACCGGATCCTGACCCGCAATTTCGGAAAATGCAGGGTTGCGGAGAATGTGGAGATGGAAACAGACCCCAGGGTGCTGCAAATCTGCCACAGCAGCGGAAGTGTGAAGCTGGATGGGGCGGAGGTCCGGGAGAACGCGCTGGTGGTGATGGTGTTCTGGAGGTAAAGCTTCTGTATCTGACAGACGATGACGCAAGGCCGGTGCAGGCGGCCACCCGCCTGGTGCCCTTCCATTATGATGCAGAGGTTCCGGGCATCACAGAGGAAAGCATCTGGTATCTGGAGCCGGGACTGGAGCAGCTGACCGCGGTCATGGCAGGAGGCGGACAGGCGGAGCTGCGCGGTGTGATCACCCTGGATTTACTGGTTCTGCAGCCGGAGAAAAACAGGTAATTTTGCAGGCGCAGGTTCAGCCGGCAGATACAGAAAAATGAAAGCCATGCCGGGCATTGTCGGCTATCTTGTACAGCCCGGAGACAGCCTGTGGGATGTGGCGAAGCGTTTTCATACGACAGAGGCGTCGATACTGGCGGCGAACGATCTGCCAGGAGGCACCATCAGTGCGGGGACTGCCTGATTCTGGTAAAAGAAATTTAGGTACTGTGCACAAAACGGGCAAAAACTGCGTAAGATGTAGTATAAGATATAGCTGGTCACTGCATCAGGCCGGTGCTTTTCATAGATCAGGGGAGACCTGGGCGGCGCATGCTGTACTTGCAGAAGAAGCAGGCGCCGCCTACATAGCGTTGCGCGGGAGCATTTCTTATGGTACGATGATAACCGTAATGCAAAGGATGGGAAGAACGATGTCAGAAGAAAATTACACCTATATTCTGAGTGCGCGGACGGAACCCTACTGCGGATGGACAAACCATCTGAAGGAGCGGGTGGCGGCCCACAATGCCGAAAAGGCGCCAAATACACAAAAACCGCAGGCCCGTGGTGTTGAAGTATTACGAAACCTTCAGCACGAAGCAGGAGGCCATGCGGCGGGAATGGGCGGTCAAGCAGTTAAGCCGAAGGAAAAACTGGCGCTGATCGGACAGTTTCAAAAACAGCAGATGCCAGAAACGCAGTAAAAAAGGCCGCCGGGCAACTGTTCAGGCAACGAACGCGTACATCATGATGTAATGGCAGAGGCTTCCACCCATCACGAACAGGTGGAAAATCTCGTGGGAGCCGAAGTAGCGGTGTTTCTGGTTGAAGATCGGCAGCTTCATGGCGTAGATCACGCCGCCAACGGTGTAGATGATACCGCCGGCCAGGAGCCATCCAAAGGCCTGGCGCGGAAGCGCTGCGATAATCTTTCCAAAGGCCAGCACGCAGACCCAGCCCATGGCAATGTAAATCAGGAAGAAACCATTTGGGGCAGGTGATCCACAGCGCGTTTATGAGAATGCCTGCAGCGGCAATGCCCCATACCAGCGCCAGAAGGAGCCAGCCGGTGCGGTCGCCCAGAACCAGCATACAGACCGGAGTGTAGGTCCCGGCAATCAGAATGAAAATCATCATGTGGTCCACCTTGCGCAGCATGCGGTTTATCTTCGGTGAGATGTCCAGCGTATGGTAGACGGTGCTGGCCGCGTAGAGCAGCACCATGCTGGTAATAAAATGGTAAGAGCCAGCACGTGGCTGCGGCCGGGCTCCTGCGCTGCCTTGATGATGAGCGGGAAGCGGCGCAAAGCGCCAGGATCATGGCAATAAAATGAGTCAGGGCACTGACCGGATCTTTGATTTTCAGAGGCATAAAATTCCTCCTTTTTAGAAAAACAATGTAGTTTTAAAAAACTACGTCTAACTGTTTTATATACTATACAGCGACAGGGAGAAAAATGCAAGGCTTTTGCGGAAAAAACTTTGAAAATCAAACTATTTGACAAAAATACCAAAAGGGAGAGCAGCATGCTGAATATACTATATGAAGACGAAGCAGTTTTAGTGGTATGGAAACCGGTGGGGATGGAGTCCCAGTCCGCCGTGGTTTTGACGCGGATATGGTCAGTGAGATCAAACACTATTTATCCACAAAGAGAGCGGTGGATAATCACAACTTGTCCACAAAGCCAGTGGAACCTTATGTGGGGAGTTATCCACAGACTGGATAAGCCAGTCAGCGGCGTGATGGTGTATGCTAAAACGAAAAGCGCGGCAGCTGCGCTGGAGTAAACAGGTGTCGGAGGGAAAAATGCATAAAAATATCTCGCGGTGCTCTGTGGAAAACCTGTGGATAATGTGGAAAAGCATGTGGATTATCTGTTGAAAGACGAGAGGGAAAACACTTCCAGGATTGTGGATATGGGGATAAAAGGTGGAAAACGCGCAGAACTCATCTGCAGGCCGCTTGAGACAAAAGCCGGTGGAACCTTATGGGGAGCTGACACTGGCAGAAATTGAGCTTACGGGACGGCATCACCAGATCCGCGTGCAGATGTCTGGTCATGGACTGCCGCTCTGGGGGATAACCGCTACAATCCCGCTTTCCGGAAAGGGGATGCGGCAATGTCAGACTGTGCGGCAGAAAACGGCGGGCGGGAAGAGATGGCAGAAAAGAACCGGGAATCCGCCGCACTACGCTTCGCGGACGGCGCCGGGGCGGTACAGGACGCAGCGCCCGCCCGCCCCGGGCGGATGTGGCCCTGGCGGCGTATGAACTGACCTTTACGCATCCGGAAACCGGGGAGTCCATGACATTTCAGCATAATCCGTCGGGCGGCATCTTCCGCCAGTTCCAGATGCCCAGGTAACAATGAGAACAGGAAAACGGCCAGTGCATTCTGTGGCCGTATAAATCCGGAAAGAGCGGGCAGACTAGAGAATGTACAAAGGAAGTACAGATCAAAAGCAGGTGAGTCCATGGGAAACCGACCGAGACACTAATGATAACTCCATTTACATATGAAAAAAAATGTCGTATACTGGTACTGCTTCACGAAATGAAAAGAAAACAGGAGGCAGGATCATGACATTTACCTATCCTGCGGTGATCACACCGCATAAAGACGACGATGGTTTCCATATCGTATTCCCGGACCTGGAACTCTGCGAGGGAGACGGACCGGATTTAGAGGATGCTCTGGACGATGCCAGAGGCAGCCTACAACTGGCTGATGCTGGAACTGGAAGAAGGCGGAGAGTTCCCGGCACAGAGCCATGAGGAAGATATTGAAGTTCCGGAGGACGGTTTTGTACGCCGCATCATCGTGCGGATCAAACTGCTGCCGGACAGCGACTGATTACGATGCAACCTGGCCGGGCTGCTTGCGGAAGCTGCGGCCAGATTGCATGTTGTATACAATGAGGAGGAGTTGAACTATGAGATACACTGTAAAACCACACGACGTGTGCCCGACATCCCTGTCCTTTGACCTGGAGGGCGACGTAGTAAGAAACGTAGAATTTACAAGAGGCTGCAACGGCAACTTAAAGGCCATCAGCAAGCTGGTAGACGGCATGACCGTAGACCAGATCTACAATACCCTGCACGGCAATACCTGCGGCTACAAAGATACATCCTGCGCAGACCAGCTGGCCCAGGCAGTGCGCCAGTGCTACGAGGAGAGCCAGAAATAATCAGCTCATTTCCGTGCGAGACGCAGGAATTCCTGCATTTCTTTGTGACCCATTTATCTTTGTGATAGAAAATCTGCCGCCAGGTCTGCATCTGAAATCCGCGGACCTAAGCGCGGTCAGCCGTTTCTTTTGCCGGATGGTACCGGCAGAAACGAGATTCCCGTATTTTTTAAAAGCATGTGAATAATGAATTCGGTACTGCCGATTTCCAGAAACGGCCGGATCATACGGTCTGTAGATGCCAGATACTGTTCTAACATATGACGGTAGCTGGCATCTTTTTTCTGTGAGCAGAAATGGAAAAACGCAGCACTCGTCAAGCTCCAGCTCCCGATTGGCCCTGGCCGCTCATGATCCGGAGAAGCCACAAAAATATTCTCTTCCGGTTCCTCCAGGGTTTTGCACCAGCGGTTGTCATAGATGCGCCGGTCTAAGAGATACACGAGATCAATGGCATTTTCGTTCATCCGGTTTAACAGAACATCCGGTGAATCCGTAACAATGCTGATGGTGACCTCTGGGTAGAGCCGGTGATATTCGGACAGCAGATCCGGAAAGATAGAGGCGCAGATGGACTCGATGGTGCCAAGACAGAGCTTGCCGTTTAACGAGGAAGAATCGGAGACTGCGCCCGGGCCTGCTCTAAGTCCTTCTGGATGGTAACCGCGTACTGGTAGAAGACCTGTCCCTGGTGGGTCAGGGAGATCTGTTTTCCAATGCGGTCAAACAGATGGACACCCAGCTCCCCTTCGAGCTGTTTGATCTGAATGGTGA
>VOFG01001707.1_pt1 | contig 13100 bp, 19 predicted proteins | sample 5384171 | NCBI WGS metagenome assembly VOFG01 (sample SAMN12384726, study PRJNA508395) | human gut metagenome | isolation source: healthy gut F | host: Homo sapiens | reverse complement strand
CCAATTCCATCAAAGAAACGGAAAAGATGCTGGTATTACCATTTTTCTTCGCAGCAGAACCGGAATTACTCTGACAAAAGATGGTGCTGAATTTCTCGGTTATGCTCGTCAGGTGATACAGCAGATGGAACTGCTGGAGGATCGGTATGTTACAAATCTTCCGGGGAAAGTGACATTTGGAGTATCTTCTCAGCACTATACTTTTACGGAAAACGCTTTTGTGGAGTTAATTAAGCGTTTTGGACAAGAACGATACGCTTTTTATTATAATGAAACCGGAACACATCAGATATTGGATGATGTGAAAAAAATCGTGTCTGTGATTTAGGCATCCTTTATGTATCGCATGAAAACGAAGTCGTCATGCGGAAAGTGATAGAGGAAAACCATCTGGTGTTTACCGAGCTATTTTCAGCAAAGACTCATGTTTTTTTGCAAAAAGATCACCCATTGGCATCGAAAAAAGTAGTTTCCGTCAATGACCTTGCACCTTATCCACGGCTAAACTTTGTACAGGGAGAGTATGAATCCGTCTATTTTTTCAGAGGAACTATTCAGCTCCATCCCGGTGGATAAGGAAATCCGGGTCAATGACAGAGGGGCTATTGTCAACTTCATGCTCCGGACTGAATGCCTATACTATGTACAAATCTTATGCGCAATTTTCGTATATGGGGTTAATTCTTTGCTTCCAAATGTAATGGGAGTGATGAAGTACATCGGACGCGTCTGTAGTAATCCATGTGGTCAAAAAAACGCTTCCCGCCAAAAAGACGGGAAGCGTTTCTGCCATTTATCAGCTGACTTATCCAAAGAAATACTGTTTCATATCTGAGATGCTGCCGTCCATATCGCAGAACCACTCGTAATCAGAGCGGCATTCCACGGCAGTGAGCGATCACATCGAACCCACCAGGTGAATGCCAGCTGTCAGCAATGCTCATGATTTCCAATGGTTTTCCGCAGGTCGGGCAAGGTCTGGTTTTCCTTGCTTGACAAGTGGCGCGATCTCGCTGCTCTGTTTCAAGTGCATCTAAAAGGTTCTGCCAAAGATCTGAATTCGCCTCGTGCTCTGCGTAGTATTCAAGGTATCGCTGAATATCATCGGCAGCCAGCGTGAGAAACTTATCGCCCAGAAGCTGAAGATGACGCTTGATATAATCAGCGATCACCGATGACATATGGGTTTTCCTGCGCATCGCATATCGCATTGCCGACAGCAGGATCAGACGAAAGTCAGAATCAGAAATTGGGGCAAGCATATCCTGCGGAAAAAGAAAAAACTCCTTACCATTATTCATGAATACACGCAGCGGCCGCTGCTCCTCTGTCACAAGATTCAAAAGACTGTTTGACTGATCTTTCAGGTCGTCAACGCTGATTGATGAATAGCCCCGAAAGGGACTGCTTTCATAGTTCATCCTCTAACCTCCGTTCAGTTCGTCTTCGCTATAAGGTGTAGGCATTGTAGCTCTGATTGCCCGAAGGTTCAAGTGTTTTGTTCGCAGAGGCTAAGAGACCCAATGATATTCCGCTGAGAACCGCAGATCAAATTCTGCATCGCAATAAGCAAAAGAATACTCACTCCCACAGTATACAGCAATCGCCTTGGATACGAATGCCGCTGTGCCTTCTCCGCCGGCCTTGTCGATGTTCTCGCGAAAACGTTCGTCGGCGACATACATCTCGCCCAGTCCGGCCAGAATTTCCGGTGTGCAGGTGTAGAAATGGTCAGTGATGAACTGCTGCAGCTTGCGGATCGCGGTCTGCACCTCAGGCGTGGCAGGCGCAAGATTTTTTCAACTTGCCCAACTCTGTAAACTGCGCCATCAGCCCGGCAAAATCACCGACAGAGCCATCCTTTTCGTGCTGCTGGTATTCCTGATATGCGGCTGTGCCGCCCCACTTTTCCTTGACCTCGGCGGCGAAGCGTGCCTGCTCGGTCTTGTCAAATGCGTCAAATTTCATAGGTGTCACTCCTGTTTTCAAAGTCTCACGGGCGAGGGCGATGAGTTTTCCAAGCTGCTTCCGCCGCAGCTCCAGCAGTTTGATCTGATCCTCCAGCGCGGCAGCCTGGTCAAAGTTCGGATCATCTAAGATCCGTTTGATATCCTTGAGCGGAAATTCCAGCTCCCGAAACAGCAGAATGGATTGCAGCCGCGCCAGTGTTGTATCGTCATACAGCCGGTACCCCGCTTCGGTAAGCGCAGTGGGTGGCAGCAGGTCAATGGCGTCGTAATGGTGCAGTGTCCGGACACTGACACCGGCGAGTTTGCTGACTTCATGAATGGTCATCATGGCATTCCCTCCTCCGTGTGAGTTTAGCATACACTATGACGTTACGGGAGAGTCAAGAAGAAAATGTGACATTTATGAAAACATCTATTTTAGTATCGTTTAATACAAAAATTGTGCAAATTCATCGTTTTCTTGCTTTCCTCGCCAGAATATGTTATCATAATAAACAACGCCGTCAAGTGTTGCAATAGGCCTTGGCAGTATGGCTGCGATAGATCGAATGCCCTGCCAAACGGCAGGGCATTTTTGTATATTAAGCAGGTAAAAAGATTATGCTTATGCGTATAAAATCGCCGAAAGATGCTCATCGATAAAGATATTACAGAGGTAAAGGCTGCGCGAAAAGAGCATCAGCCCAGTCTCCATTACAAAATGAAAGAATGGCCATCGTCAAAGAAATACTTTTGAAGATTTGCACACCACTGGTTTGTGACACCGAAAGTATTTGAAAGACTAAGCCGAATAAAAGGCATATAGCTTATAATGATCAAATAATCATATTAATTCGACACACCATGGGGCGTTGTTGCAAGGAGGAATCCATGAAATCAAATTTTGATTTTCTGAATCGATACTGGCCTGCATTGGCACAGATCGGCGCAACCGCAGAAACCTATGTCTATTCTGATCCCAATGCCTGTATCTATAAACTCGGAATGTTTGCCGAGCGCTTAGTGCAGGAGATCCTTGTCTTTGAGCACATTGCGGAGCCGGCTGTTGACAACACCCACGCAAACCGAATTCGTATTTTGAAGCGCGCCGGTTTATTGCCGCACGAAATTGACAACACGCTATATGTTCTTCGCAAGACAAGAAACACGGCAGTACATACAGGTACGGACTCCGTGGACGAAGCAAAGACATTGCTGTCCTTGACTTACAATCTTGCTGTTTGGTTTATGGAGACTATGGAGACTGGGGATATATTGCGCCCGAGTTTGTTATGCCGAGCGAGACCACGCACGAAGATTTGGAATCCGTTATTGCCGAGCAGGAAAAGGAAAATTGCGGAATTGACGAAGCAACTGGCTGTGGTCACGACTGCCGCTTCGGGCAAAACGCAGAAGGAGCGCGCAAGGCGGTCGGAATCTGTCTCCTCTATGATGAGCTGGAATGAGGCGCAGACCAGATGCTTGATCGATGAGCAGCTTCGTCTTTCTGGTTGGGAAGCTGATACGCAGAACCTGCGCTACAGCAAAGGAACGCGTCCTGTAAAGGGGAGAAATATTGCCATCAGCGAATGGCCTACCAATTCGGCCTTTTACAAAAACGGGTATGCGGATTATGCATTCTTCGTTGGCGAAAGCTCGTAGCATTGATGGATGCAAAAAAGATGTCGGAAGATGTGGCATCTACCATCGATGTGCAGGTAAAGGACTATGCTGCACATATTAAGCCGGAGGATATTCCACATACAGTTGGAAACTGGAATGGTTATCAGGTCCCCTTCCTCTTTGCTTCAAATGGCAGGGCATATTTAGAGCAGCTGCGGACGAAGTCTGGTATTTGGTTTTTGGATGTCCGGGAACAGGAAAATCAACCGTATCCTATTCGGAACTGGTTTAGCCCAAAGTGACCTGATGGAAAAACTTGGTCAGAATACAGTGGCGGCCAATCAGGCGCTGGCTGCGGCAGATAATTCGTTTATGACAGATCTAATGGGTTGAATCTGCGCGACTACCAGATCAAGGCCATTGATAAGGCAACAGAGGCAATCGTTGACGGCAAGAGAACGGCCTTGCTTGCAATGGCCACCGGAACGGGCAAAACCCGTACTGTTCTGGGACTTATCTACAAGATGCTGGAATCAAGCGTTTCCGTCGTATTCTTTTCCTTGTGGATCGAGTGTCCCTCGGTGAGCAGGCAATGGACACCTTCAAAGATGTTAAGCTGAAGGAGCTGCTGACGCTGGATAAAATATATGAGATCAAAGCGATCGATGACAACATCATCAATCTGGAAACCAAGGTCAGCATTTCAACGGTGCAGGGGGGCTTTTGAAACGCACGATTCTGGCAGAAGAACCGGATTTGATGCCTGGTGCATTTGATTTGATTATTGTGGACGAAGCCCACCGAGGCTATATTCTTGACCGTGAAATGACGGAAGAAGAAATCCTCTACGATAATCAAGATGATTATATGAGCAAGTACAAGCAGGTTATCGAATATTTCGATGCGGTGAAAGTTGCCTTGACTGCTACGCCCGCCCTGCACACGACCGAGATTTTCGGGGAGCCGGTCTATACCTACAGCTACCGTGAGGCGGTTATCGATGGCTGGCTGGTGGATCACGATCCTCCGTATCTGATTAATACGGATTTCATTGAAAATGACGCACAGTTCAAGAAGGGTGAAACCTTGGCGCAATATGACCCCAACACCAATGAACTTTTGAACGGTGCAGTTTTGGACGATGAAATGGATTTCGATGTGTCGGAGTTCAACCGCAAAATTGTTCTGCCGGATCATACCCACAAGGTGCTGGAAGAAGTTTCAACCTACCTGAATCCGGAAAGTGGAGAAAAGACGCTGATTTTTGCGGTGAATGATGCACACGCTGACCGTATTGTGGATACGCTCCGAGAAATTTACAAGCCTTATGGCATTTCAATGATGCCATTATGAAAATCACGGGCAAAACTGCCGGCGGCAACAAAAGAAGATTTTGCAGGTGATCAAGCAGTTCAAGAACAACCAGTACCCCAACATTGCCGTAACAGTCGACTTGCTGACTACCGGAATCGATGTGCCGGCAATTTGCAATTTGGTGTTTATGCGCAAGATCAACAGCCGGATCCTCTTTGAGCAGATGCTGGGACGCGCTACTCGCCTTTGCCCGGAAATCGGAAAGACGCACTTCAATATCTTCGATGCAGTTCGCGTGTACGAGGACTTGGACGACACTTCAATATGAAGTCAGTCTCCGTCAGCAAATCAATGGCTGAATTGTTGGAGGATTTGTTCCGTCAGGTGAGGTCAGCAAGCAGCCTGTCAAAGATCGCATTTTGGCAAGATTGCAGCGTAAGAGCAACAATCTGACCGATGAGCAAAAGTATGATGTATCCGAGCGTTTAGGCGGAAAAACAATTCGGGAATATGCGAAGGAATTGAAAAGCTGTACAGAGGAAGCTTTTGTGCGACGCTGCCGGGAGGATAAGGATTTCCTGCTTTGGTTTGACAACCTGAAAGGTAAAAAGCGCGGACATTACTATTCCGAAAAGGAAGATACCCTTTTGGAAACGACCCGCGGCTATGGTGACACGGAAAAACCACAGGATTATTTGGACTCTTTTGTGGCCTATGTCAATGAGAACAAAGACCGTATCGAAGCGATCCGCATAGCCTGCACCCGCCCCAGCGATATGACCCGGGCGCAGCTTCGGGAGTTAAAGCTGGAACTGGATAAGGAGAATTTCACCGAGAGCAGCTTGAATGAAGCGGCCAGTGCGGTGAGCAATGAACGGATCGTGGCAGACATTATCGCCTTTGTTCGTCGGGCTGTACTTAAAACGCCGCTGGTGAACCACGATGACCGCGTGAAAATGGCCTTTTCTAAAACTGATTTCGGCGCATCACTTTAACAAAATGCAGCTGGATCTGCTGGAAAAGATCAAGGTATATATGCTTCACGAGAGCATCCTCAATACCGAGACCTTTGAGGCACCGGCGTTCAAGATGGATGGCGGTTTCGCACGCTTTAACAAGAAGTTTGGCGAGCAGCTTGCGGAGATTATCCGTGAGATCAATACTTATATTTACGAAGGAGCAGCTTAAATGAGCACGCAAGATATTGTACAGAAGCTTTGGAACCTCAGCAATGTGCTGCGGGATGACGGTATGACTTATCACCAGTATGTGACAGAGCTGACCTACATTCTGTTTTTTGAAAATGGCCGATGAGACCGGTGCAGATAAGGATATTCCCGAAGCATATCGTTGGGGCTCTCTGACCAGCCGTTCCGGCATTGACCTGAAAAAAGCACTACTATACGCTGCTCAGTAAGCTGGGCGAAGAATCCGTTGGCCGTGTGGCACAGATTTATGCCAATGCGTCCTCCAGCATCGAGGAGCCGAAAACCTCGAAAAAATCATCACGGAGATTGATAAGCTGGACTGGTATGAGGCCAAAGAGGAAGGTCTGGGCGACCTGTATGAAGGACTCTTAGAGAAGAACGCCAACGAAAGAAGTCCGGTGCCGGTCAGTACTTCACCCCTCGTGTGCTGATCGATGTGATGACGGAACTCATCAAACCTCAGCTGGGCGACCAGTGCTTTGACCCGGCCTGCGGTACTTTTTGGCTTTATGATTGCAGCCAACCGCTATGTCAATGCGCATAACGATATGTATGCGCTCTCTGACCGTCAGGCAGATTTCCAGCAGAACAAAGCGTTCAACGGTGTGGAGCTGGTGCACGAAACCCATCGCTTGGCATTGATGAACGCCTATCTGCACAATATGAATGCTAACATCACATTGGGGATTCCTCGCACAAAGCGCCAAGGGATTGAAAGATTTTGATGTCATTCTGACCAATCCGCCCTTTTGGCACGAAAAGGGCGGTGAGCGCGCCACCAGAGATGATATTTCTTTCAGACCTCCAACAAGCAGCTGAACTTTTGCAGGTGATCTATCGCAGCCTGAAGGCGGACGGCAAGGCCCGCTGTGCCGTGGTACTGCCGGATAATGTGTTGTTTGCTGCCGGTGACGGTGCCAGCGTGCGCCGGGAACTGATGAATTTCGCAACCTGCACACCATTCTGCGCTTGCCTTCCGGCATTTTCTATGCGCAGGGCGTCAAGACCAATGTGCTGTTCTTTACCCGCGGGACAACCGAGCAGGATAACACCACCGAGGTTGCGTTCTACGATATGCGCACCAATATGGACAGCTTTGGTAAGACCCGGCAGCTGCGCAAGAGTGATTTCGCCGAGTTTGTGGCAGGGTATGAAGACCCGTCCAAGCGCACGGGCGAGCGCTGGAGCAGATTCACTCGTGAGGAGATCGCCAAGAATCCGGACGATAGTCTTGACCTTGGCTTGATCCGCGACGACTCCATCGTGGATTATGACGATCTCCCGACCCTGTAGAAAGCGGCGAGGAAGCGATTGCGAATCTGGAAGAAGCGGTCGATCTGCTGAAAAGTGTTGTGCGTGAGCTTCGTGCTCTGACGGAGGAGAAGTGATGGCAAGAGCAAAAAGAAGCCGCCCTCACGCCCGAAGAGCGTTTGCAGGCAGCCTTGGTGCCGGATTGGGAGCGGCCGTATAAATTGCCGGAGAATTGGTGTTGGACAACTGTTGGGGCAATAAACCAATATGTTGGTATTTCTGCCGATCCTACGAAAGCTAAAAATAAGACTTTTGAGTTATACAGCGTTCCGAGCAGCGCAGACAACTACCCGGAGATTGTACTCGGCGCTGATATTGGATCAACAAAACAATCTGTCAAAAGGGCGATGTTCTTCTCTGCAAAATCAATCCGCGGATAAATCGGGTCTGGAAAGTCTCAAAGTATACGGACCACTCTTTGCTTGCTTCGTCTGAATGGATTGTTATTAGAAATAGCGGACTAATTTCCAATTATTTAATGTGGTGTTTTCGGTCACCATATTTTCGCGGGTATATGCTTTCAAATGTATCGGGCGTTGGCGGATCGCTAATGAGAGCACAGCCAAAATTCGTTCAGGGATACCCTGTCCCTGTCCCGCCTCTTGCCGAGCAGCAGCGCATTGTTGACCGCATTGAAAGTCTGTTTGCCAAGCTGGATGAGGCCAAGGAAAAGGCACAGACCGTGGTGGATAGCTTTGAAAACCGTAAAGCTTCTATTCTGCATAAAGCCTTCACCGGTGAACTGACTGCGAAATGGCGGGAAGAGCACGGCGTGGGATGGATAGTTGGGAAAAAAAAAAGAGTGTGGGTGAGCTGTGTATTTCATTAAAATACGGCACTGCAAAGAAGTCTGATGCATCTGGCAATGTGGTTGTACTTCGGATGGGCAATTTGCAGCAAGGTGAAATCGACTGGTCAGACTTGGCTTATTCGAATGATCCAGACGATATAGAAAAGTATAAGCTTTTCCCCGGAGATGTTCTTTTCAACCGAACAAATAGTGCAGCGCTTGTTGGGAAAAACAGCAATCTATCGTGGTGAGCATCCAGCCATTTACGCAGGTTACCTTATTAAACTGGACTATGATCGCGATAAAATAATAGGTGATTATTTGAACTATGCATTGAACACTCTTGATGCGAAAAAAATACTGTAATTCGGTTAAAACGGATGGAGTGAACCAATCTAATATCAATGCAAAAAAGATTGGAGCCTATTCGTTTAATGTTCCCAGTATCCCTGAGCAGGAAAAGATAGTATCTGTAATACAGAAGTTGCTATCGAAAGAACAACAGGCTAAAGAAGCTGCCGAAGCAGTCCTTGACCAGATTGATCTGATGAAAAAATCCATTCTCGCCCGTGCCTTTCGCGGTGAACTGGGTACGAATGACCCAAGCGAGGAGAGCGCGGTGGAATTGCTGAAAAGGGCCTTGAAAAGAAATAAACAGTACTATTCAAAGATTAAGTGGACAATTACATTGAAAGATGATGAGTTTGTGTTGAGGGTAATGTATCATGAGTAGTCTATTTATAGCCGGAAATGGGTTTGATGTCGCTCACGGTATACCAACCCAATACAGTGAATTTAGATCTTTTATTATTCAAAAATATCCTGAAGCGTTAGAACTTCGAGACGAAGTAGTTTGTTTGGAGTGATTTTGGAAAAATTGACCAAATGAATTTGCAGCAGAGATTTTGCTAAATGCCATGGATAAAGCAGCTGGCGAAAACTGGTGCAATTTTGAAGATGCTTTGGCCTATATCAATTTTGACAACAAGTTTCCACTACCGAACCACAAAGAAAATGAAACTGACGAGGAAGACCAAATGTTGATGCAGCAACATCTACTGTATATGGATATGCTTACAAGTGGGTTTATTAATTGCTCAAAGATTTGGCAGGATTTATTTAGGCTATGGATAAAAGAAATTCAGTCACGATAGACCGAGGAAATTACCAATCTAAGGCCAGCTTACTCAAACTTTTTCAGACCCGAAATGCAGTTTCAGTTTCAATTACACAAAAACTCTACAAAAATTATATGGGCGAAAAAATTCATATTCACAATCGCGTTGGTCAAAATTGATTTTTGGCCATGATAAAGCGGCAAAGTCGGATTATATCAAAATATGAATTACGAAGATGGACCAAACATAAGTTCTTCATTCTTGGACGATATGGTGTTGTCATTCAAAAAGATACCGCATCTCCGATGAAAAAATATGCTAATTTTTTTAGGAGTCTTAATTGTAATATTGATAGGGTGTATTCTTATGGTTTTAGTTATGGGAAGGTTGATAGAGTTTACATTAAAGAGATAATCAGCCGTATTTCGAAAATACATTGTGGCTCTTTACTGAGCATGAAGCATAACCACGAAGCTTTACGAATTAAGAAGATAAAGCTGCGTGTAGATATGGTTTTAGAGGAGTTTTGGTATATATATGATGGGTAACTGTTTCTATATGTTTAACCGTTGAGCAATGTAGGAGGAAAATGAGAATAAAAAGGATATCGATTAGAAAATATAAAAAATCTACTTAATTTGAATGTGAGTTTTCAGCCTCTAATATTTCGGCTTTTATCGGAAGCAACGGATCCGCAAATCAAACCTTCTTGAGGTAATACGAAAGCTTTTAGTAATGCAAAAATTATGCCGCAGGCAAAGATTTACCCCTTTCACTTGACCCAACGCTCGACTGTATCATCGAGTACGAATTACATGGAACTGATTATGCATTGCAATATAATCATGATACAGAAGGTATTTTAACAAAGATTTCTGAAAAAGCGTCCACCCGATAAGAGATGAAATTTCCATATGTTGTGGCGAAAAAATACTTGCCCAAAAAAGATATTGATAATGCATTACCGGACTCGATTCTTCTGTATTATGGCAGGTGAAACTCTTCGTCAAAAAAGGTGCCGCAGAGAGCACCTATGATAGTTTTTATGAGGAAAAGCTGAAACGAGCAAAGTCTGCTGCGTTGCCATCATTGCGCTTTATAGACTACTATTCAATAGGGGGACCTGCCTCTTCTTCTTTGACAGCAGCTGCGTATAGAGGCGATTATTATGCAGAAATTTTTGTCGTTTGTTAATTGTTCAGAGTCTCTCCCAAATTCAGCCTTATCCTAAGAAATCCAGGAAAGGGAAAAGGAAGAGCTGATACTTACTGGAATGCAACTGGATTCGTAAAGTGTTTTCTGGATAGTGCGAGAAGATTTGTAACGGGTACATCGCGATTCTGACGGGCCATCAGTACTATATGTTCTTCGATGGCCCTGAAAAATTCCGTACAATTTCAGAAAACGAATTTGATTTGTTTGCCAAACTAAAAGCTTTTGAGGCACTATGGATATTTAGAGCATATTGGAATCGAGCTAATTAAGAAAGATGGAACCACATTTCATCTCTTCGCCCTCAGCGAAGGTGAAAAAACAACTCGGATTACTCATGCTGTTGACATCATTTACAGTCCGGCATGAGTGCTTATACCTTTTTGATGAGTTTGATGCGTATCTGCATTTAAATTGGCAAAGGCAATTTGCAAGCAACATTGCGAACACCAATGTTGCCGGACATATTCTGTTTACTACGCATTCTCCAGCCTCGGTTTCGAAGGTAAAAATGGACGACTTATTTATCATGAAAGATGGAAAAGCTATCTATCCTGAAAGTGAGACGTACAATCGTGCTCTAAACGAGATTATGTTTGAGCAAATGGATGTTACCATGCATGACCCAGAAGTTGAAGAGTTATACGATCAGTTTAAGGAATGTATTGCTACTCATAACAAAAAAGCGCGGCAGAGGAAATCCAACAACAACTTGTTGAACGGCTCCATTCAAAAAAGACCCGTTGTTGCTGAAATTAAGGATAACGCTTAGAGACTATAAAGGATATGTGGCATATAAAAAACGAGGCCGCCCGAAGAATTTGTTGAATATTGTAAAACTCCAGGTGTTTCATATGAAGGCTTGAGTGGCGAACACAAAAAAAGAAACTGAGAAAACGATTGGTAGAAGATCAAGGATATATATGCTGCTATTGCGGCATGGAAATATCTGATGACGAACACACAAAAATAGAACATGTTCAGTGTCAGAAGTATCATGGCGATCTTGCCCTGTGCTTTGATAATATGCTTGCCTCTTTGTGATGGAGGTGAAAGTGACAGGAAAGCATTCAATAAGGCAGGGAGGCCAGAACGTCAAACAATGCAGAAGCATCAAGAGCACTGTGACGCGAAGAAAGAAGATCAAGATATCCCGGTTTCTCCATTAGATATTGGAATTGAGAATTTCATTACATATTTTGACGATGGCTCGGTAAAAGGTTGTGATGATTCGGGCGAACAGCTTGTCCAAATTCTTGGGCGATTGAATGCGCGATATCTACAAACGCTGCGTGCTGAAAGATATGTTAGGAGAACAATACGCTCCACAGTTTGGGATACATAAGGCAGGAAACTCGGCTGTTCTACGACTTATTGCGCCGAAATATCTGGATTGGCAGATTCCATTTGAAGAACAGATCGACGTAGTCGAAGATCATCTGCGCTTGGTTGCGCTATTATGCGAGACGGCAAAACAAATTGACAGAGAAAGGCTGAGCGCTTTTTATGCGGTAGCAGCCCCAGAAAAACTCAAATGAGCAACATTTGTGAGGACAAACTATGCAGCTTCGAGAATACATACCTTCCGACTGCGCACAGTTGGCAGAACTCTTTACCAGACCGTTCACAGCGTGAATGCAAAAGATTACACAAAGAGCAACTGGATGCGTGGGCAACCGGAGAGGTTGATTTGCAGGCGTGGGATGCGTCTTTCCGTGCGCACAAAACAATCATTGCAGTAAAAATGGCGAAATTGTCGGCTTTGGGGACATGGATGAGACCGGCTATCTGGACAGGCTGTATGTCCATAAGGACTATCAGGGGCAAGGTATTGCATCTGCGATCTGCGACGAATTGGAGCGCTTCGCGACTGGAAAGACATTCACGACACACGCTTCCATCACGGCAAAGCTGTTTTTCCAGCATCGCGGATACCATGTCGTGCGCAAACAGGAAGTGATCCGCCACGGCGTTGCGCTCACGAATTTTGTGATGGAAAAACAGCCAGGAAGGACAAAATAATGATGAATATTCCTGACCCGAATGCGGTCTTTCCGAATGAATACAAGACCTCCTGCTTCATCAAGAACGTCGTCAGCGCGCCGAATATCACGTTCGGCGACTACACTTATTATGACGACGCGGTCGATCCGACCGGGTTCGAGCGGAACAATGTGCTGTTCAACTACCCGGAGTTCGGTGATCATTTCGTGATCGGCAAGTTCTGTCAAATCGCGTCCGGCACGAAGTTCATCATGGGTCCTGCGAACCACCGCATCAGCAGCGCCACGACGTATCCATTCAACGTTTTCGGCGGCGCCTGGACGGAGAATACGCCGCCGCACATGGCGCAGCTTCCGCGCAAGGGCAACACGGTCATCGGAAACGACGTGTGGATCGGGCGTGAAAGCATCATCATGCCCGGCGTGAAGATCGGAGACGGCGCAATCATCGCCGCCTATTCCGTGGTGGTGAAGGATGCCCCGGCGTACACTGTTTACGGCGGAAATCCGGCAAGGTTCATCAAGGAGCGATTTGACGCGGAACTGAAAGACCTGCTGCTGCGCTATCAGTG
>VOFG01002847.1_pt1 | contig 13107 bp, 22 predicted proteins | sample 5384171 | NCBI WGS metagenome assembly VOFG01 (sample SAMN12384726, study PRJNA508395) | human gut metagenome | isolation source: healthy gut F | host: Homo sapiens | reverse complement strand
ACAGATAAACGAACAGCTATGTGGCATCTGCATAAGATTCGGTTTTACTTCGTAAAAGGTCTTTCCTGCTCCGGAACCGCCACAGATAAGAATATTTCCATTGAGCTTCAGCCTACGGAAATCCAGCGACATTTTCACATTCTGGCTGAGTATCCGGTTGAAATTCTCGTCTTTATCCGCCAGTATATTATTGACCTGCTTCGGATTTTCAAATCTTGCTGTACCATATTCTTTGCCGGGCATATAGTTTCTCTGGCTCGTGTAATACATAAGAATAGCCATTGCATAGATACCTAATGCAATGGCTACTGCTTTTACTGTATTTGAATTGTAATAGTTGGCAAAAGGAACTGCACACACTTCATTGAACCTGTTCATAAAGTCATTGAAGGCTATTCCCTCTACCCACGCACCATTTATCAGATAACCAAGATACCCGGATAACACTGCCCCAACCAAAATAAATATCAGTAACGGTTTCTTCTTCGTTGTCTGCATAGGCTCCTACCTCGCTTTTCTGGTAGTAACCGTTTTCTTCTTTGTGGTCTTTCTCTGTTCCTTCTGAACTTTTTCATATCGCTCCCTGACAGATGATTCTCACCTTATCATAATGCGTATAAAGTTCGTCTCCCTTTTTCGTAGTTACCACACGGTTCTGCTCATCATAGAGTTTGTAATCCTTGCTGGTATCAAGGAATGTGAGCATTGTCTTTCCATTATGGATATCCATAACGTTCTCCTTACGCAGACCACACATATCTGACATCTTTTCCCCAAGTACCCGAACTCTGGTTTTACTGCGTGGTCATTTTCTTCTGCAATAAGTGTCTTGCTGATTGTGACATCTGACAGGTTCGTGTTCTTTTGAGGCGGATATTGCCCTCATTCTGTCCGCAAGGCTCTGATACCCTCTGATCCGGTTAGTGAAAGCCTCCTTATCCATCATTACCTTGTGTGTACCGTCCTCACTCTTACCGCCAAGCACCCCGATTGTCTCAAGCTGTTTTATTACATTTTCTGCCTGTTCCCCATTGATGCTGAAATTCTCCTTGACCTGATCCACACTGATAGCCTGTTTTTCCATAGCAAACATTCCCACTTTTTCAATGAGTCCGTCTATGGCAGAATTTACCTTATCCCCTTCTACCGTGTGGCTTTTCTCGTTTCCCTGCTGTTTTCTCAAAAAATCCATCAGCTTGCCGAGGGACTTTTCATCTCCATTCTTCAGATAGTCATCAAAGGTGGCAATCCTGCCAAATTTCAGCTTCTGTATCATCATATTCACACGGGGAACTGCCTCTGTATGAAAGATAACCTCACTCATACCATCTGCTTTGTTACAGTCTGGAAGAACCGAATATAAAATTCCATATTTCTTTGCCATTTTCTCAACTTTTCTCATATCTTCCGTTTTAAACTGCAATACCTGCAAATCTCCGCCTTTTTAAGAGCAGCTTTCTCATAGATGTTTTTCCCAACGACTTTTCATAATCAAGCATCCCCTTTAAAAAGTCGATTGCCTTCTGCATGGCGGCAATACCGCCACTGCCTACTTTCATAGCAATCTCTATCCCGTCATATGCGACACGGATAATCTGTACCGCTTCCTGAATTTCCTCTGCCATTATCGCACCTCCGCTTTCTCTCTTATTGTTGTTCTTATTTCTTCCGGCTTTGTATTGCGGATTTCCTCTGCTGAAACATCAATACCATATGCTGTTAAAATATCAGACAGATGACTGATTGCTTTTTTTTCCTCCTCTATCCGGTACATCTCAAGTGCCACAAGCAGGTTTTTCGACCTGTTCCACCCACGCAGGCTTTATATCGTACTTTGACCTGTATGTGACCATAATCTCCTCGGACTGTACCTTATCCGTGGAATGTGCCAGAGCTTCGATCATGGAAATCGTATCTTCCTTACTGCCGCTTCGAAAGCAAACTGCACTACAAAGTTCTTTTCTTCTTCCGTGAACTCGTGTTCCACACCGTTCATCCCTGTTACCGCCTCATTGACTACTGCTAAATTCATAAGTACCTCTAACCTGCCATACTGTTTTCAAGCACGGCAATCTCAATAATCTCTTTCATCTTTTCTGCTGAGACATTATTATTGATAAGTTCCACAAGCTGCCCTTCTGTCAGTCCCTTTTCTATGGCACTCTTTATCTGGACAAGCTGTGCAGGCACTAGATCACCGCTTGCAACCAGCTTTACAATGTCGGCTCTTGACTTCTTTTTGAATGAAAGTCTGGCAAAAAGTGCCGCAATGCCGCCATTTGATTTTTCTTTCTGTACGCTCAACCGGAAGGTGCTGGATTACACGCCCGGCAGAGTCCGTAACAGGTATCTGATAATACACAGGTATTCCATTGTACACAGGAGAAGGTACAGGCTGCGTATCTGCCAGTGTTTTCGCTATCTCCTTATCATCATTGGCTTCCACCGCCTCTGACGGTTCTGTCTTTTCCTCTGTTTCCGTGGCTTTCTGTTGTTGTGAAGCCACACTCATAATCTTATCTTCAAGAGATTCTATCCTGTCTCTCATACGCTCCATCTCCTTTTCCTTATGCTCAATGCTATCTCTTAATCTTGCAATCGTGCTGCTTGCCTTATTAAGTTCATCCTGCTGATGGCTGATAATTCCATCCTTGTCCTCATTTTCCTTTACAAGCCTTTCCGTGACTTCCTTATCTTCCTTTAATACCTCAACATCGGATAATTTTTCTGTTCAGGGCATCGTACCTTTCCTCCTGATAGTTGATTTTCTTCACTACCATTTCCATCTGTGCAATCAGCTCTTTCACATACTCCGAGTCCTGCGGATACTGTTCTTTTGCATTTGACAACTGCACAAGGACTTCCTCATACAATCTTCTCATCACAACGGGCTTTTCTCCTCTTGCCACAGCTTCCTGTATGGTTTCAACCGGAACTCCCTTTCCATAAAATTCCAGTGATACCTTCATCTGATTGCCGGAGAGCTTATTATTATGAAGAATATTAAAAAGTTCCTCCGGAATACCCTTATGCAGCCCTTCCGATAACACTTTCATCTGTCCGATGTTAAAATTCTTATCCAGATACTTTTCCGTCTGCTCCTGTGTAAGTCCGTCCTCAAGGTCACTTTTTACAAGCCCGTATACCTCATCATCGAAATTCATTTCCTTTTTCAATGACTCAATATATCTGGTAATCTGCATATTGCTTAATGGCTTGTCATTCAGATTTTGTTCCATATGCTCCTCCTAACTGCATAAAAAAACAGCCTATCGTATCGGCTGCTCCTTTCTGTCTCTTATAATCTCCCTGTTGTATTCTGTCTTTTTCCATCAGAAATACTGTCCGGAATAATGCTGTTTAATATTGCCTTACCCGTATTCAGTTCCCGAATACAACCTTATCTTTCGCACACACCTGCGAATACTCATTCTTATAGTGCTTTCTTAAAGCCTCCACTTCCTCAAGTGAATACCCCTGTGCCTGTAATTCCTGTTCCAATGCCACCCACTTTCTATGCTCATCTTCAAAGAAGGTATCCCCAAGCCTGTAGGACTGTTCTGCTGGCTTTAGAGTCTCGATCTCATCAGCCGCAAAAAAGTTCCCTGCTCCTTTCCCTTGCTTTATAAACCCGGCTCTTTTCTGCCGATGTCTCTTTTTCTTATCCGTAAGAGAATCTATCGTCCCCACAAGTTCTTCCGCTGAATGGATATTATGCCTTGCAAGGAACAAATACTGCTCCTGCAGCTTGTGCATTTTACGGATATCCTCCTGTACTTCCATACCTGACTGTATGGTCTTTTTAAGTTTCCCCACACGGTACAGCCTCGCATAATACTTTTTCTGAAGTCCTGATAAGCCTGCCCTGCGGTATCTTCTAACTTTGCACTTTACAATGGAAACTTTCGGTATCTCCTGTTTACTCTTATAAAATGCAATATCCTCTTTTGCAATCCTGTCCCGGATTGCCTCCTCACAGTACATATCCCCAAGAGATTTGCACCTTCTGAACCTTGTCATACCCTGTGGCTTGATTGCCAGATATTTTCCCTGCTTTATCTTGTATCCCTTTTCAGACAGCATTTCCAGAAATTCCTCATAGTCCTTCGCCTGCAAAATACAGGCATCAAGTCTCTTTTATCATATCGGACCATACAAAACTGCCCTCCCTGTAATCACTCCATTCCTTATAGCCTTCGTGTGTCAACATCAATAATGGAGAGTCCGTATTCCTGACACAGCCTGTTCGTGATAGGCTGGATATACTTTGCCCAGTCCCCTTTTTCGTAACGGTACTTTTTACCGTCCACAAAACTCACGCTGTTAAATACGATATGGGAATGAACATGGGCTGTATTATCGTGTACCACAAGCACCGCTTCGTATGACTTACCAAGATATTCCTGCACAAATTTCTGTGTGATTTCAAATGCAGTATCCGGGTTCACTTCATTTTCCTTAAAGGAAAGTATGATATGATACCCCTGACGCTTATCAATCTTTCCAAAATTACGCTTGGTTTCCTTCATCTGCTCAAATGCGGTATCGACCTGACAGTTTATTGCACCCACCAGTCTGCCATCCTGCGTTTTCTCCGGGTTCATCACATAATCAAGTGCCCGCTTTAAATGCTTTCCGTGAAAATGTCCGCCACAATCTTTCATATTAAGGATTTTACTGATTGCCAGTCTGCACCACCGCCTCATTTACTTTCTGATTGAGTTTACGCATATAGGCAACAAGCTGCGTCTTATCCTCTTTGGAATAAAGTCCTGCATTGTTATTAAATACAATCTGATTGATATTGATTCCAATACGGTTCACTTCATTGATAAGCTCTTTTAAGAGTTTTCTCACTTCCGGGTAATCATTGGGTTTCTGGCTGATGAGCTGTCTTAAATAATCTGCTTCACACATTCCGCTCTCCCCTGCTTTTTTCGCAAGCATTTCTGCCTCCTGTGGCATAAGGCGGAGCGTTTTTCTGATACAGTGGATTTTATCTGCCATACGCTCACCTTCCCCTCTTATCTGTACTGTAATCCTTTATTCCCTCAGTTATTGTTGCTACCGCCTTATCCAAATCACCCTTGCCCTCCAGATTACTGATAAATGCCTCCACCAGTGCTGTCGCAACAGCGTCAATCTCTTTAGCGTGACGGGTTTTCTCAAATAATCGGTCTAACACCCTCTCGTCAGCCTTTAAACTGTCATACTTTTCCTGAAATTCGCAATATTCCTGAAAATCTTTCGGATCATCTTTCTTTGCCTCTGCGTGAAGTATCAGATCATAATTCCACTCACACACCTTATCAATCACATCATCTATCGGATATGGCTCCATCTCACCGTTTTCCTCTGCCATATCCTGCCTGTACATCTTCCCCTCTGCGTCCGTTCCGATTGCATAATCGTGTCCTTCCATATAATTAAGAAGAAGTGCAGCATCTTCTAGCGAAGGGTTTATTTGCTTATCATATGCTTCTGCCCAGGCAATCAGTTCCTCCGGTTCTGAAAAAGTGTTATTTCCCTGTTCTCTGCCACCTTGCACCTCCTTATCCGTGTTTCGTAAATATTCACTATGGCTCCAGTCACCAATAAGTCCCCGGCGACTGCTAGATACGCATTAGAGACATCTCTGTCCTAATGCCATCTAGTTAGGGGGAACATTCCCCTAATACCCCTGCTAAATATAAAGTGGTGGCACTTTGTTCCACCACTTTTGAATAAAAACCACCGCTTTTTACCACCACTTACGGTAAAACCACCGCTTTATGCCACCACTTTTTTAATTTATATTCATATGAAAAAACAGCATCGGAAAGTGGTGGTACTTTGTACTATCACTTTTGAAAAAACCACCGCATTGTTCCACCATTTTCCGTAAACACCACTGCTTTTTACCACCACTTTTAAAGGCACTGTCCGGCTATGGTCATCTGCTCCTTTTTCTCATTTGCAAGATTAAGTTTCGTCGCAACAAGCCATTCATTGTAATCCTTATAGCCTGCTGGTGGCGGACAGTCCTCAATCTCATAGCCCAGTCCATAGTATTTTTCCATAAGTTCTGCGGCTCGCTTTCCTGCCCGGTGAATCCCCGTCAAGGCAGAAACGGATAAAAAGAAATCTGCGGGTGTTCCCCAAGAAAGGTTTCCAGTGGAGCGTCCGCCAGCATTCCGAGTGCCAGCTTGTTTGACTCATAATCGGCAAATATATCCACATAGCTCATAAGGTCGATTGCCGCCTCAAATACAACAAGCTCTGTGCTGTTTACATTCACCACATTAAATCCATAATTCTTATCATTCCCTCCACATCACACTTGAATGGTTTTCCCTGCTTGTCAAACACACCACGCATACTTGCAAATTTGGTTACTCCATTCTTGTCATTTCCTTTAAAGACAATATTGTGATAATGCCTGCATTCATATATGAGATTTTCCTTTAAAAACAGTTCTATCACTGCCTTACTGATTCCACGTTCATTGTTAAGGTAGGATATCAGGTAGGAATTATCCCCTGCTGGCTGTGGAAGCACAAAAGGCTTTCTTTCCTGCGGCTGTTTCTTTGTGACCTGATGAACAAGCGGCTGCTTTGCAGTGCTTTCAATTCTCCGGTACCCGGCAAAATCCAAGAGCCAGAATACAGCCTCTTTTACACTCATTCCGCCAAATACACGCAGGAAGTCTATCTGTGAGCCGCCATTGTTTCCCTTATCAAACTGCCTTGACCATCTGTACCAGTGGCTTCTGTCATAGATACGGATTGAGTCAATTTCCTTTAAGGTGTGATATTTTCCAATCCTCTTTACGGTATAACCGAGGCTTTCTGCAACAGCACAGAGGTCTACGCTCTTTGCTATGGCAAGTTCCTCCTCTGTAAATCTTCCTTCCATACTCTCACCTTGCCTTTCCCTGCTCTGCCACAAGCGGTGACTTAATATCAAGGTTCCTGTAATCCGTACTGAGTGTAATTCTTGGATTATCAATCATTCCCTTTTCCTTAAAACTAAAGAAGGTACGGTTATCCCCTCCCACGATGATATGATCCAAAAGAGGAATTCCAATAAGCTCACACAGCTTATTCATACGGTCCGTCATCATCGTGTCTGCCTTGCTGGGAAATATATTTCCCGACGGGTGGCAGTGGATCAACATCATACTGGCAGCATTACTTAAAATACTTGCCTTAAATAATTCTCTTGGGTGTGCCATCGCTTCATTCAGCGAACCGACACTTGCAAAATGCACATTGATAGGCTTTAAGTCGGAGCTGAGATTTACAACACACACCACTTCCCTGTCGAACTGGCACATACATTCTCCCATTACGGCAGCTACTTCTTCCGGCTTGTTAAAGGACTGCTCCGAATAAATCGGAGCCTCCTTTACAAGCCTTATGGATACAACATCAAGTTTGAAGTCGTTCTTCTCTGTCACAGGAATCCGCCTCCTCTCAAACTCAATACGGATAATAAAGTCACCTTTCTGGCTGTTTACAAGAGCAATCAGTTCTTCTACGGTAAGTTCCTGCTCCATAACTGCCTCCTATCTCGCCTTTTCCTTTGCGTCATATACAAGCTGCGGCTCTGCCACGATACCGTCCAGTCTCTTGTTCGGTGTATCCGTTGCAAGTGTGAGTTTCCTTAAATCTTTATCATAGTGATACACCTGATTGGAAAGTCGTTCTTCCAATGCCACCTTCTGCATATTCACCTCTGCCACCATCTGTGCAAGCTCCTCCGGTTCAGTCAGTTCAGTAGACACCGCAAGAACTTCGTGCACACTTGAAGGCAGGATATACAGGTCACTTTCAAGGTTTTCTGCCAGTTCGTGAAGCTCATTCTCATAAAGCATTGTCACTGCTCCGTTAATTCCCCTGTCATTGAAATTACCCAGAGAGTCTGCTCCGGTGGAACTTCACTAATCATCATCTCTGCTATTTCCTCCGGCATTCCGTCCCTTAAAAACATATCTTTCATAACATCATTCATACTTCTTAGCTTTGGCGGGAAGATTCTTCTTGTGTTCTCAGCCGCACACTTAAAAAGCTGCTCCCTCATTCATACCCAGTCTTTTTTGCAAGGCTGTTCGTGACATTTGTACTCTGAATGCCTCTGTCATCGACATTTATCACAAGTTTATAGATAATGGAAAGATCCTGAAATTCTCTGTGTGGCACCTGCTCCAGAAATGACCTGTTCTGTTCCGTATTGATAAGCTGGAATACTACCTTTTCATTGGCATCTTTGTATAAGCTGTCAACATCAACAACAGGTGGTTTCTGGGCTAATGCTCTTATCATAAGGTCACCTGCCGCCATCAGTGTTTCCTCAAGATCACCACAATTCTGGTATTTCTTGTACATATCGTTGATATAAATAGTAGGAAAAATATTAGTATCTTTGCCTCTGATACTGATACCGTCATAGGTCATATTTACCTTTTCCACAGGCATAACTACAAGCTCCATACCTTTGAAGTTATCCGGCATATAGTCCATAAACTTCTCTTTTACTACTTCCTTAAAAAATCTCATAATTCATCATATCTGCTTATCCTCCAAACAAAAAAAGCGGGGAACATAAGTCATTGGCTTACATTCCCCCAAGGTTGATTATTCTTTATTTTCTCTTTTTCTTTCTTCCACGAAGTCCTGCTCCGATTCCTGTGATAAGTGCAAGTGCACCAATTCCAAGATAAAGAAGTGGATTTGCATTATCGCCTGTCTGTGGAAGTTTTGGTTCTGTCGGTACATTGACAAGTGAAATTGTTGTTACTACAACATCTGGTGCATTGTCATCATATCGAAGTGTTACATCGTGAGCTGTTTCATCAGGATATATCCGTCAGCACCTTTACCTCAACCACTGTATAATGGATATCTTCCTTGAATGAGCCGTCCTCATTGTAAGTACAGATTGGAAGTTCCTTGCTCTCTGCGTGACCATTCTTGTCAGTTGTGAGTGTATCAAGTACATTTCCGTCCTTGTCCCTTACTTCAAATACAACGCCCTCAATCGGCTTTCCGGTTACTTTGTCTGTTTTCTCAATGACAATCTTACCTACTGCCTGTTCATCCTTCATAGATACCTTCTGAATTTCTGCTGTTTCCTTTACTTCAAAGGTTACATCACTAGCCACCTTATATCCATATGGGGCACTCTCCTCACGGAGTGTGTACTTTCCGACTGGAAGTCTTTCAATCATATGAGTCTTTCCTGCCTCAGATGTCCAGCTTTCAACCAGCTTCCCATTCTCATCAATCACCGAAAGTTTTGCACTCGGCAATTCTTTCTCTCCGGTAATATCAGTCTTTGAAATCTCCACCTTAATCGGTGCATTTTTTCAAATGCTTTGCCTCAAACTCGATAACCTTTACCTTATCTCCCTGATAAGAAGCGTCCACATCAAAAATCTTATCAGACTTAACATAGCCCTTTGGTGCTTCAATCTCCTTGACATAATACTGTCCAAGCGGAAGATCAGAAGTAAATGTTACTTTTCCATCCTTGCCTGTTACTGCTCTTTCAATCTGTGTATCTGCCTTTACGATTACCTTACCGTCCTTGTTTACGATATCCTCTTTCGCAAATAATCCAAATACAGCACCTTCAAGGGCTTCCTTCGTTTCTGAGTCTGTCTTGGTTACAGTAATCTGAACTCTCTGACGCTCATTTGTCACATCCATTCCTGCGAAAACAACCTTTGTATTCTGGTCAATATAGGAAAGGTCAGCGTCAATCAGTGTATCATCCAGTACAAATCCCTCAAGTGTCTTTGTTTCCACAAGGTAATACTTGCCAAGTGGAAGGTCATCAATTCTTGCGATACCCTTCTCATTTGTCACGATAGTTGCCACCTTGTCTCTTGCCTTATGATATACAGTGTTAAGTCCGTCAGCACTTACGATGTCCTCTTTTGCATATACATCAAAGGTTACTCCTGCAAGGCTGTCCTTGAAGAAGTTGAAAATAAAGTCATACCAGTAACCCTTCATAAAGAGTGGTATCTGTCACAAATTCCCCGTCCTTATTGATAACGATAGAACCTGTAGGCACTTCGTCCTTCATTTCTACTTTCTGTACCTTTCCTGTATCCTCTACTGTAAACTGGATATCTGTTGCTTTAAGGTATCCGTATGGAGCAAATTCCTCTCTGAGTGTATAAGTCTCCCCGACAACCAGCTTTTTGATGATATGAGGTTCCTTTGCGTCAGATGTCCAAGTGTCGATCACATTACCGTCCTTATCAAGCACGGTAAGTGTTGCCCCTGTAAGCTCTGCCCCGCTTGTGATGTCAGTCTTTGTAAACTCAAAGGTTGTAGGAGTATTTTTATACTCACTGTTATAAACAGCAGTCTTTACCTTCTGTCCCTGATACTCTGTATCAAACTTCACCACTTCATTATTTGTCACATATCCTGCTGGCTTTTCAATTTCCTTTGCAACATATTTGGCAAATGGATAATCCTTAACAAAAGCAATCATTCCATTTTCATCGGAAACTGCCTTTTCAAGAAGTGTACCCTTTTCAATGATAACCTTGCCATCTGCATTTTTGATATCCTCACCTGCATAAAGACCAAATACTGCCCCTGCGATTGGTGTATTATCTTCTGCGTCCAGCTTCGTAACCGACATAGCAAGTTTCTGTCTGTCATTAGAAAATGTCAGGCTCTCCTTGATAACCGGAGTCTTATCATCTACATAAGTGAATGTCACTTTCTGCTCATTCGGATTTAATACATATCCGTATGGTGCTTCTACTTCTACAACCCTGTACTGTCCAAGAGGAAGATTCTTTGCTACTGCCTTTCCGTCCTCTCCTGTTACAAGTGTGGTTACAAGGTCGCCCTTGCTGTAATACTTAATGCGTTTGCCGTCTGCATCTTTCTGGTTATCTGCTGTGTAAATATCTTCCGCAGCGTACACCTCAAATTTTGCTCCGGCAAGCGAGCTTTCCTTATAAATAAACTCTTTCTCATATGAGCTTGCAAGAAGTCCGCCCTTGAAGCCATCAAGTATCTCTCCCTTCTTTTCTATGGTAAGCTCCAAACGCCGGGGCATCGGAATATTCCACGGTAATGATTGCGTCATTGGTATCCCCGTCTGTCTCAAATGCTGTGTCAGTATCAACAGAAATGTTGACATACTTATTGTTTACCACATATCCAAATGGTGCAGACACTTCCTCAATACGGTAATTACCGATTTTAAGTGCTTCCGGTAAGATTAAATCCCCGTCCTCATCAGTAAAGAATGAAGTATGCTCTACCTTTGAAGGATAAGTTGTGTACTGCTTTACATATTCGTTCTTATCAATATTGAAGATTTTGAACTCTGCATTAGGCACAAGTACTGTCTGCTTTGTATCGGAATCTTTCTTGATAACACGGAGTTTTGCAGTAAATTCCCTGTCAAGGAATACTCTCCAAATCTGAGGCTCTGTTGGGTGGTTCTCTGTAATCTTTACCTCAAATGGCTTGATTGTTTTCATATTGTGTGGAGTCTTTGACTCTACTACCACATAAGTTCCATAAGGAATTGCAATGGATACTGCGTGTCCCTTACTGTCTGATGTGATTGTTGTTGCTCCGTTTTCCCCGATTACTACAGGAGTAGCCTTATCAAAGTCATAACTTCCATCTGCCTTTACGGATAAAGAAGATTTTAAGTATGCTGTGAACTCTGCACCTGCAAGTAATCCTGTTTCTGTATCATCGCCATTGTCAGATACCTTGATAAGCTGGAATGGCTGCTTGATAACCTGCTCTGCTGATGTTGTGCTTGATACCTCTGCTACAAGGTCTCCTTCGTAATCACATACCACATCGTGCCCTCCTCATCTAAAAAGGTAACCCTCAGAAGGTGTGATTTCCTTTTACATAATACTTACCAAGATAAAGGTTGTTTACCTCAGCTTCGCCCTTCTCGTCTGTAGTAAGTGTTGCCACAAGGTCTCCGGCATTGAACATAACACCTGTTGCTCCGTCCGGGTGGTTGATTGCTTCCCTTGCATAAAGACCATAAACTGCTCCGGAAAGTCTTGCATCTCCCTGTGGAACTGCCTTTCCTGTTTCCTTATCTACCTTGTAGATATGAATTTTGCTGTAGTTCTGTCATTAGAAAAATGTGTGGCTGAATGTTGCCTTTGCCTGTGTTTCCGGTAATACATTGAAGTTAAAGCTGTACACATCTTTGCTGTTTCTGATATACGCATATGGAGCCTGTGTCTCCGAGATATAATATCCATTAGAGGTTGGCAGATCCACGCTATAGCTTGCCTTTCCGTCCTCACCTGTAGTTACTGTCTCAAGAGCTGTGCCCTTTGTTACAATAACCTGTCCGGCATAATTCTATTTAACATATAAAATTGAATCGTCCGAAAAAGTATAAGTTTCACGTTCATCCCAATCAGCCACAGATATACGTACTACCGTTTCCCAAGAATGTTCATTTCTTCCAGTAAGCGATACCATATCCTATTCAACGAATCAGCTTGCAAAGGGAACATATGCAGTATATAAAGAGTGCATCCCTCTCAAATTAGAAAGATTGCTCCACATTATGAAAGTACTTTTCATAAGGAACAAAAAAAAGTCCTTTTACCATATTCACTTTCCATTTCTACCTTTATCGGCTCCTTCTTAATGTCAATGGAATCATCCGGTAACCCAATATTCACTGACGAACTGAAATACACGTCAACTTCATTCCTTTTCTGCAACTCCTTCCCTAAAGCTACACGAAAAGCACTGCGTGCCTGCGTTTCCCAGTACTCCATCCGGTTTTGATATAAAACCAACCAGTAATTACTGCTGCAATAATCCCTATAGCAACGTATATCAATAGCATTTGCCGTCTCCCTCTTTTCTCTCGTCCACGTTGTGTGTGTTCAAATATTAATCCGCCTCAAAGTTAGATATTTTTAACAAGAGACACCCATCTTAATCATCTTCTTACCGTTTGCTTAATAAAGGACGGCGTGATACCATTGCGCAGCAGGTAAAATCTTAAGAAAAACCAAGAACTGATAAACAGTATTTGGATAGAGCGAGCCAACCATAAACATAACTTAATCTATTTCAAAGTATACTGTACCAGTTC
>VOFG01000887.1_pt1 | contig 13112 bp, 16 predicted proteins | sample 5384171 | NCBI WGS metagenome assembly VOFG01 (sample SAMN12384726, study PRJNA508395) | human gut metagenome | isolation source: healthy gut F | host: Homo sapiens | reverse complement strand
CTGAAATGCCTGTTCGACATGGGCTTTTGGCATCAGCGAAATTGCGCTGGAGCTCCGGCGCGGAGAGCCTGCTATCTGTCAGCAGATGGCGCATATGGACCTGTTTGAGCGTAAAGCGCCGCCAGCCTGGGGTGCGCCCGCTTCCCAAGCGGCTGCCTGTGCAAAAATGCGGCAGACCCGGAGGCCTGCACCATCCGCCGGCTGCAGAAAGCAGCAAGGGGCCGTGTAATGTTTGAAGATTACCCGGATATCTTTTCGCCGGAGGAGGCCGCAGAAGCCCTCAGGATCGGTGAAAATGCGATTTATGGTGCTGGCAAAAAACTCAGCGCCTAAAACAGGCGCAATTGGCTGATCCCAAAGGAAGCTGTGCGAAAATATGTTGTAAACAGTCAAAGCTGGAATGATCCACAAAGCAAAGGTCGAATCAGAAACGATTCGGGCCTTGCTTCGCTTTGTGATCAGTTCAAGGATTCCGCAGGTTTGTCGATGCTTTCCTTATAAGCAACGTCAAGCTGACTGATTTTGATGTCGTATCAGACCATGCGCTTTGATTGACCTGTCCCCGAACAGCAGTTCATCGCTGCTGCAGGAAAGAATCTTGCAAACCGTCGCATAAGCGTGTCCAGACTGAACGCAGAATCGCCCAACTCGACATTTGCCAAAAAGCGCGGACTGAGAGAACAGAGTTCGCTGAGCTGTTCTCTGGTGTATCCGGCAGCTTCGCGTTTCGCCCGAAGCCGCTTCCCAATTTCTGCTTTGTTTTCTTTATCCACGAAATCACCTCTAATCACAAGTTTAATATGTGTTATAAGAGGTTGAAAATGTGATAGAAATTCATGTAAAATATGTGATATAGAGTGATAGAAAAGAAAAGGGGAGGGTTTCAGATGAAGTTTCGGCTGCTCGGTCAGGACGTAGCGATCAGCGAAGCGGCAGAAAAGCTACAACACATATCGGAAACTGTTCATTGGACAGGCCAAAACCGCGGCCAATCAATTCTTTGATGCGTATGAAAGAAACCAGTCGCTGGAAGACGTTGTGAGAAAAACACCGGATCAAATTGCAGCGTGTATTGCGCCGTCGGTCGAGCTGTGCATTCAGATACTGGTCGACCATGGTGTTTATACCATTGACCGTGAACCATTCTCCAGCACATATCGGTCTTATCTGGATCGGTGGAAGAAAGCGTATGAGGCGATCTGCGGCCAGTATGACAGCATTGTTTCTGAGCAGGAGGAGCTGGATCAGTATCGTGTTGCGCGCCGGGAGAATCGCGGCTGCTGGGTCGGCGGAGGCTTCTGGCGTCGGCGGTGCATTGAAAGAGCTGCGACCGCAGGGGCTATGAACATGGTATCCGGCGCTGCACACAGGGTCGTAAACGGCGTCGGAAAGATTTTCTCATCATTATCTGCTTCAAGCGAAATGCGGAAGATCTTCAACGACAGCAAAACACGATCCAGTCTGGCCAGAAGCGTCTGGAATACAGTTTTTATCTGCATTACGCGCTGATCGACTGTCTGGATCGTACCGGGGCTGATCACCTGCCTTATGAGGGGCGCGAAACCTCAGGTATGGATCAAAAGGCAACCGCGATTTTGAATAATATCGGGCATATAGCCGACGCTTCTCAACGGCGCGAGGCGTTGTTGGAGGCCTTTCGGATCGACCCATATCTCTCTGACTGGTATTTGCTTGCGCTGCAAAGCGATGGCGATCCGGATGGAAAGCTGCAGGAAGCCGCAGATTATTTTGATATTCCCGGCATTACCAGTGCGAAACAATCCATACTGGATACATTTGCGAAAAGCATTGCCGCTCGACACCGAAGGCGCCGCAAAACTGCCGTTCAGAAAATTCAGGCAGAAAAAAAGAACGGCTGCAATACTTTGGGACACCGAGCATACGCAGTTGGCTGTCGATGCGGTTAAAAATTTTGATATTGCCTATCGGACAGTAGACGGATACCTGCACCAAACCAGAGAAGACGCCGATTTTTCCCGCAGTGAAATCAATCAGATCTTAGCGGTCGAAGAAGGCGTCGATTTTCAGACATAGACTCGGTTGCGAGAGGGCAGCAACAGCTCAGCGTTTTTCCATTCTGCCGTAGCCCAGCAGCACCAGCAGAAGCTGGACGAGGCATGGACCGGACTGGATATCAAGCGGCGGTCTGTTGCGACAGGGATTCCAAACGGAGGGGAAGCCGCTCGTCTTTGACACTCAGAGTTCGCCGCACAAGCACAGCAATCGCCGACCAATTACGGCAGCGGATGATCACATATCAAAAGCGCAAATGCGGAAGCTGCGTTTAAGACGATGCTCGACCATCTTGCATATGAAGGGCTCCCGGCAGAGCTGCTTGCCTGCTATACGGCAGAGCTGAACCGCCTGCTGCGCGAGATCGACCAGAAAGAACGCACTGCATTGGGGCGGAATACCCCACCAGAAGAAGCGGCAGCAAACGCACGGCAAACATATACGCAGTTGGAGCAGAGCGTTCATAAGCCGGCGCCCCCAAACATGCGGAGGCGATCCGAAAGCAGATTGCACAGGCTGATTTACCGGAGGCAACAAAGAAGCGCTCCGAACCACACTCTTTCAGAAGGAGCATGCAACACGGATCGCCGCTGCGAAGGGATTTGGAAAAAGCAAGCACATGGTTCTGGTTGCCGTAATCATAGTGAGTCATTTTCTTTCCCTGTCCTGCACACAGGCTTTTTAGGCAGACGCTTTTATATTCTGGGTTATTCCTATATGCTCAGCGACCTGAATATCTGTGATCGGCTGTCTTTCTGGGATGGCATCAAGAATGCGGTCGTTGTCTTCGGCCACTGCGCCGGCGATATCTTTATAAGAGCTTTCACGAATATTTTGCAGGTTTCCACAATGGCTTTCTGGCCGGAGTTGTCTGGGCCGTTGTCGGCATCTTCTGGACGCTGATCAAGCATGCGTTCCTTGCAATCCCACGGTACATTCTGTGCCTTGTCACCGTATTTTTTCAGAAGGCTTCCATCTTTTATTACGTTGGATATGCGCTTGGCACATGGCCGCTGTTCCGGGTGCTCAGCGCGTACAGCAACAAAAAGGGAGAGGAAGAAGAAAAACATCCGCCGTCAGGTCGAAGGAAACTCGTAAGGAGAAGAATTGAAATGAGAAAACAGCATTTTTTACATCCTGATCATTTTGTGATCTGTTTTCATGTCTGCTGGCGATCACGGGCTGCGGCGGCTGTAACAATGCCTGTTATGATTGCGGGCTGCACAACGAATTCATGTCTGAAGTCCTGCAACTGTGCAACAAAATCCTGCGCAACGTGCGTCGAATGCGCGGGCTGCGGATATTTCTGCGAAGGCTGCAGAAGCCCCTTCGTGGATTAAGGAACAGAACATGTGTCCGAATTTTACATTTACGATCCACGGGCTTGCGTCGTTCTCACTTCCAGCCTACTCGGTATTTGCCTGCATCGGTCTGCTTTTATGATGCTGTTTTTATATGCAAAAACACGCAGCAGATCGGGGTCTCATTTTGCGGTTCCTTCTGCTCGTCGGGGGCAATGGCGGCAGGCGTTGGTATTGGCAGTAAGGTGCTATTCGCACTGACGCAATCCCGGAATTTCTGAAGGAGCCGACGCTTCGGAATCTTGGGGAAATAATCTGGACGAGCGGGTTTGTATTTTACGGCGGTTTATTCGGAGCGATATTGGCCGTAAAGCTCTATGCAAAAGGTGTTCCGCCTGAACGGACAAACCTTTCTTGACCAGATCGCGCCCGCATTCCTGCTGTTTCCATTTCTGGGGAAGGATCGGCTGCTTTTTGCAGGCTGCTGCTACGGAAAACCCGCCGACTGGGGAATTGCCATGCAGCAGACACCGGACGTGCCACGCATTCCGATTCAGTTGATCGAAACGGGCTGTCTGCTTGTTATTTTCACAGGACTGCTCCTGCTGCAGGCGCCGAAGGTCCCATGCTCCTGCGCTCCGGATTTATCTCATTTCCTATGCAGTCTGCCGGTTTGCGCTGGAATTTTTCCGTGGGGACGAATTGCGCGGCATCTGGCTGGGCCGCTCTACATCGCAGTGGATTTCACTGGCAATTATCCTGTATTTTTGCGTTAGCCGCTTTGCCCCTTACAGACATGAATCATCGTATCCATCACACAGAAAACTGGAGGAAAATGAACAATGAAAAAGAAAACAGCAATTCCAATTCTATTATGCGCGGTATGTCTGGTGACACTTGAGATGTCAAAAGACGGAGTCAGACAAAAGTACCGAGACAGTGAACGATAGCAGCAGTCAAAACAGACTTGCGGAAGAGGCAGTATTACCAGAAGATTCTCAAAACGATACCCCAAGCGGGGATAGCTATGAAAGAATTTTTACAAACACAGGAAAGATACCATTTGTTCCGACAATATGTTCACAGTACAAGTCAGGCAGGCAGAAGTTGAAATCGATAGAGTGAATGAGAAATCGATTGGCTATGACCGACTATTGGAGCAGGATTTACATGCGGATATTTTGGACGTTTATTCTCTTCGAACGCAAACGATTATCTGTATGTCGACGTTTACTCTACCACAGAAAATGTTAGAGTGCGAACATTTTTGATATCTATAACGGCTACACAGATGTGACGACTAGGGATGGACATCACGTGACGAAAGCACAGGCAAAATATATATAGAACCGACAACATTTCGGTGTCCAGAAGTTTCACATAGAGAAATAAGCTATAAAGTAGCAGTCCCAGAGGAATGGTTTGATAAGACAGATTATGTATGTGAAAGAAGAGGAGGGGGCAGCATGGTGACATTCTACAGCCTCCGCGAACGAAATATCGGCGGCAGAGGAGTGCTTTTGCACTTGGATGGTTTGAATCGGAGTACAATTATGGATGGGCGGGAGATTCGGAATTGCTAGAACGGTTCATGCTCCTTGGGACAAAGAATATAATCTAGTCGCAATTTACCCGAACTTCGATCAATTTGATATTGTTGACGAGGAATCATATCGTGCTTTATTTGATGAAGTTGCGAATATTCTCGCATCAGTCCAGATTGAAGGGGCTGAGTATTCGCCGGCGTAGTAAATGTATTGAATCCCGTGGGAGGTGTATTTCTCGGCGGCGATAATATTTGCTGTCGAATAATGTTTCCTTAAATTGTTCTCCAATTAAGAATCCCACTGCTTTTTCATAAGTGGTGGGATTCATTACTTGATTACAATTTTTTCTTGTGTTATATTTAATAATAAACGTGAATTTTTTGTAATTTGAGGATGGGCGTATATATGAAATCAGCGAGCGACTTGATCGGGAACGAATACTTGGAATGGAAGCCCGAACACCGTATATCTTATCATCGCAGACCGGGCGTGGAAAAACAACATTCGTTATGACGCGGCTGTTGAAAAATGCTGCCGCACAGAATAAAGACGTTTTTGTATATTTGCAACCGTAAAGCCCTGTATGCTCAGGTGGATCAGATTGCCGCAGACATGACGCAGAGTTTTAAAAATTCTTTTTCCCTTACAGAAGAAGAAAGCAGACACTTAGTCATCCAGACATATCAGGCTTGCGAAACTAAAATGGAAAGTCCTTTTCGTTTTTCTGGAAAACTGTATGTGATATTTGATGAAGCACACTATTTTCTGGAGGATGCTTCCTTTAATAGTGGAACAAATCTATGGTCGGACTGGATAAGAGAATTTTATGGGAAGACAATCAATGCGGGGACCCCAATTTGTGTCTTCATGACAGCAACCCCCGAGCCATTGATGTGTTTTCTTGCAATGAATAACGAAAAGACATCATTCGGGTCAGACTCTCTTTTGTAATATCAGGAAAATGTTTCAGCGAAGATCGTGGTTGTGCGATAACATAGATTTCTTAAAAAAGAGAGTTTTATATGTATGATGGAAGCAGTGACAATAAATCAAAGAAAAATCTATGCGAAAGGGTGCTTAATGAGTATCCAGAGATAGGAAGGTATCAGCGCGAGCTTCAAGACCTAGATATCTACAGAGATGGAAAGGCTTACATTCAAACGGCACTCGATTCTAAAGACGGTGTTCAGGAGATTCGCGATGATTTGGATTATAGCTATGTAGAAGAATGTTCTTTCCCGGATTTTATTGAGATAGTCGATAATATCTGCAAAACTGATGAGAAATGGTTAATTTTCATCAATGACTCGGTTAAAGGACAGCAATTTGCTCAAGAGTTGAATACATTGGGAATTGAGACGGTGTTTACTAACGCTTCCCTCAAAAACACGTCAGCGGTGAAGGAGCAATTGAAACAGTTGGAAACTAAACAGTCATTTTCGTGCAGGGTCTTAATATCTACGTCTATTCTCGACTGCGGAATTAACGTTATAGACGATGCGGTTCGAAATATTGCGATTTTCAACGTAGAAAAGACTGCATTTATGCAAATGCTTGGACGTGTTCGCGTCCGGGATAATCAAAAACTGCGATTATATATTAAAGCCTATACTGCACAGGAGATCCGAAACCGTATACAGTATACCTGCAAAATAATCCATATAATGTATAACTTCTATATGCTGCACCAGAATGAATATTCAGGAAATGGTACGACATTTCATTATAAACCAGTTATGCGTATGGATCAGCGCAAAAAATTCTTGAGGGAATTGAAGGGCTCAAATTATAACGCTATTTCTTTCAAGCCAAAACTAATGATTGGAAACAACAAGGTAAATCAAGCGTAATAGACGCATGGAAAGAAGAAAAGATTCTTTCCGAATATGAAATAAATAGAAATTATCTGGGCCATTCTCTTTATGTGTTGTATTGTTTTGATCAGGCAAAAAATATACGCACGAGGGAAAAATCGACGACATATACTACCTGAAATACCAACTTTCTTGGCTTGGAAAGAAATATGATGAGAGCCGTTGGGTTTCTTATACACGGCAGCGGGATGAAATAGCAACACTCTTAGACGAATATCTAGGCAACGAAGATGGCATGCTTTCTGAGGAGCAAGACGTGTTTGCAGAGAAAGTATTTGAGCTTTATGCCGAATGTCAGTAATTCCAAGCACAGCGAAAAAGAACAGCAGTGCATTAAAGAGAACCGGGCATACACCGGAAAAAACATACTGAATAAATGCTTTGAAGAAATTGGACTGCCATATATCATCGCGTCAAAATCAAAAATGCAGAATGGAAAACGTGAACAGCGGTGGTATGTAAAGAGGATAGATGCCGAAACTGACGAATGATGATGCCTTTCTATTTCTGTCGGAATCACAAACGAAAAATGTCTGATAAGAACATCCGTATTGATTGTCATATTTTTAATTGTCTGATATGATAAAACTGTAAAAAGTTTTTTGGCTTCAGAGAAATACCGTGCTTTTGAAGGCTACTAATGCTATGCATATACGCTGAAAGCGGAGGAGCATATGTCCAAACTGACAGACATTAAATATCGGATAGATCAAATGGATGGCGGGGAGTTTCAAAATCTGTGTGATGAATACCTTACCTGCCGGGGCTATAGAGCGCAATATCCATTTGGTATGAAAACCGGTACCAATAAGACAGCAAAGGGAAATCCAGACACCTATTTTATAGGCGAAGATGGTAGGTATATCTTTGCTATGTACACAACGCAAGATGGTGATTTTGTAAATAAAGCAATAGCAGATCTGGAAAAGTGCTTTGATGCCAGTAAAACAGGACTAGAGCCGGAAAAGCTTGAGGAAATTGTGTATTGTCATACATACGGAAGATTGTCGGCAGGCGAAGCTCAACTGCTGCGTCAATATTGCGAAGACCGCAATACACGGCTTACCTTTAATTGGAACAGACGAAATAGCCAGCGATCTGTATAAAAGTATCCACGATTAGCAGCAGATTTCTTGGGTATCAGCGTAGACACAGGGCAGATTTTATCAACCTCTGAGTTTGTACGGTTATGTGATGCAAATGTTATGTCAGCGCCATTATACACTGAGTTTTTATTCCGCGAAGAAGAACTGAAATCTGCCAAGGAAAAACTTTGTCAAAGCAACGTGCTGGTTCTCACGGGTCCTGCCGGAGTTGGAAAGACAAGGTTGGCTCTTGAGGTGTGTAAAGAGCTTTCTGAAGAAACGGGAATGGCGGTTCTATGCGTCAAGAATAATGGCGTGGAGATTTATGACGACTTAATTGCTGCGATTGAACCAGATAGAGAATATTTGGTATTTGTGGACGATGCAAATGAATTGACAGAATTGAATCTTGTTCTGTCGTTTCTTCCGGGCGGCGCATTTGGACACCGCTGCATTAAAAAAGCTAGTCCTTACTGTGAGAGATTATGCAAAACAGCGAGTGATCCAACAAATACTTGATGTAGCACGGCCGGAAATATTGAAAATAGGATTGCTGAAAGATGGACAGATCAAACAGCTTGTAGAGAAAAACTATGGCATTATAAACTACAGATTCTTAGATCGCATTGCTCTGATTGCGGAAGGTAATGCAAGGCTGGCTATGCTCGCGGGTAAAGTAGCCGCAGAGCATGATTGCTTGGATGCAATTCGGGACGCAACGGAACTATATGAGCATTATTATGAAAAACAGTTGAAAAGTCTTGCAGCCGGTGAGACTTGGATTATATCAGCTGGAATTATGGCATTTGTTCATGTCCTTCGATTAGATACCTTGGAACGGATGCAAGCTGTTTTTCAATTCTCTAATTTGACAAAGGGAACAGTTTATCGCAGATGTACATCAACTCAATCAACTGGAGTTAGCAGATCTGTGTCACGATACCGCTGTCAGAATGTCTGATCAGTGTTTTAGTAATTACCTGCTTAAATATATTTTTGTAGACACTAAAAAAATTTCCTGAGTCAAATGATTGAAGTATGCTTCTTCATCAACAAGGAAAAAAACAATTGAAGCGTGCAATACGCTGTTGAACCTTTTTGCGGAGAAAACAGTACAGGAATATATCAAAGAGCAAATTGAAGCAGTATGGGATAGGCTGCGCCCTGAAGCAGACAGGTTTATCCCATTTTTCAGAGCATTCTTTCCTATACGACCGACAAATACGCTCACAATATTAAATGACTTGATTTGCGAGACAGAACAGCACGACGTTGATGTACGTTCTATCCCGTTTTCAAAAACAAAGAGCCACGACAATATAAATGACTTCATTATTGAAATTTTAGGTGGATTTGCTGGGCAGGAACAATTACAAACAGCAGTCGAATTATTATTGCTTTATTACAGCAAACGCCCAGAGTTATTTGGACAGGTATACAGTGCCTTTATTACCAAATTGGGTGCAAACGCAGCTTCAAAAAGCGACAATTACTATACACAAAGAACGGTGGTAGATTGTCTTTGCAATGCACTGGAGGAAAATGCAACAGAAGCAACGCAGTTGCTGTTTGTGCGCGTTGCTGAACAGTTTCTGAAGCTGCGATTCTCAGGGGTCGAGGGTGGGCGGCAGAATACCTTTTCTTACTATACGGCCGCTTTGGACAACCGCGAGTCTGTGCTGACATATCGAAAGCTTCTCTGGGAGCATCTTTCCTCCCTCTATGAGAACGGATGCTGCCGGGAAGAAATTGAAAGTCTTCTTTATGAGTATGGTAAAGATTGTTATAATGATGAAGACAACGCAATCGTTTTGAAAGAAATGGATGCCGTCGTATCAATCCTAGCGTTTTTTCAACCGGAAAAACTGCACCATTGCATAATAGCAGAAAACATCAAAAAGATTGCAGAACATGTGAAATATGACTATGGAGATCGGCTTATACCATTTTTAGAGTCAAGAAAGCTCATACTCTTTAATAAGCTCTATGCAAATCGAAGCGTACACCCAGACATGGATTATACTGCATACAGGTCTTGGCGCACGGAGCAAATTCAAAAACTTGTTGCAGAATTTGATCTTGATAGCTATCTATTTGTATTCCAGCTTTGTAAAGAAGCAATGCTGCTGCCGGAATACAGGCAATCGAGTCTTGCATCCGGGATAGAAATTGCAATCAACGGATGCTTTGAACGCAAAAAGCTTTATGTGTCTGTTGTAATTGAATACTTGAAGGAAGATACCCCCTGTGATATTGATGCAGACAGCATTTTTACGAATCTTTTTCTGCATTATGCCAGCAACATCCGTTAAGAAACTCATCGACGATCACAGCTTTTCACAAAAGAACGCTTGGCTCTGGAATTTTTACACGCAGTTACCGGACGAGCAGGTATCTCTGGACTGGTTTGAAGACTTCTTAGCATATTTGGAGCTTGCACCGAAAAAACTCCGCAGCAAATATGAACGTCCTTTGAATAAAATTGTGAAATACGAGGGTGTGGATAAAGATGCTGTTATAAAAGCAAGCATGGTCATCGCTGCGCATTATAATGATGCTCCAGATGTTTTTGGCTTGTATTTTTCTTTTTTATACTGAACCCGTATTATGAAAAAAGGCAAGCACAGTAATAGATAGGTACAAAGATAACCTTGCGTTACTGGAAGATATTTATCTGAAATACCTTGATCTGCACGGTGACGAAGATCAAGATGGCGAGTTCCTTTGCTGAGCTTTTTCTGTAGGGATCCCCGATTTTTTTGTACTGTTATCTGGATAAAGCACTTGACCATATGGGAACGTCTTTCTATGCGCATAATTCTTGGGCAAGTCGGCTGCATTTTTGTCTGGGACAATGAGACTTTTCAATCGTATCCAGAATTGATTTCAGACTACCTTTTTGAAAAAACAGGTGAAGAAGAATGGAGGTACAGTGCAATTATCAGCCAATTGCTTCTTTGCAACAATGAAGACAGTGATATCGTTGCGAAACGGCAGAATGCTTGATTCTTCATACAATTGAAATGCACGCTGCGGAGCCGACGAGAATGCACTATCTTTTGGCGCAATCAGTGAAAGCAGTGAAAAGCAGTGCTGATCGGCGCAGGATAGCACTGGAGAAATTTTTGAAGCTGAATGATGACTATGCTCTGTTTGAAAAGTTGCCGTTAGAATCCCCAAGTATAGGCGGTATCGGAAGTATGATTCCCTACATACAAGCCAGAATCGACTATTTCTTATCTTTGAAGCCACTACTCACTGGTGTGAAATTTTTGAAACATAGGCAGAGAATAGAACAAAGGATTGCATATTGGACAAAGCAAATAAAGGATGAGGAAATACAGGAGTTGTTAGATAACCTTGGATAATGATTGCGCCATCTGAAATTCTGCAGGCTCAATATGTGCTTGCTTTCCCTGACCCCATTTTGACTTTAGTTGAATTAGGCATGTTCAGGAACGAATTTTGCGGCTCTGATTATTGTTGATCCCTCATAACCCGGAGGTCGGGGGTTCAAATCCTCTCCCGCAACCATCTAGTAGAACCAAAAAAGATATCTACGCGAAAAACCCAGAAGTTTCAACTGTTTCGCCCCATAGGTACACAATGTGTCATGGGGGTACAGTCGGTACGGGCAAAAGCAAGACGCAAACTCAAATGCATGAGTTTGCGTCGTGCTTTTTACATAAGGATAGAGCTTGACAGGAGCAATGTCGACGGTCGGAGTTTTCAGGCGCATCCTGATAAAATGCTGTATTTTCAGAGGCTTGTGCGATTTTCAGCGAAAATATCCGGTTTCTCTGAATTTTACGAAAACCATTGAAAACACTGGATAAACCGTCTTTTGAGGCTTCGGGGAGGATAGTAGTCAAACAGTAGTCACGCCCCGCCGTTGACGGTGCGGGCGATTCCGGGTATAATGAAGACAAAGAATGGAGTCGAGCATAACCGGGGAGAAACGAAAAGCAAGATATGCCAAGCCGCTATCTCAGTAGCGGTAGGGCGCATCATGCAGTAGAAAGAAGATTCGATGAGACTATAGGCTCGGCTGGTAATAGCCCCCAAGGGCAACCTGGCAAACCACCGGCACGGCCGGTGGTTATGATTATGCTGCGTATGTCCGCAAGCGTTTGGAGAGCAGCCGCACGGCGCTGAAAATCAGCCACGCGCCGAAGCTCACGCAGGGAATATACAGCGCGGTCGCGGCATACCAGCCGAAGCGGGCGGCAATGTCCTTGAATACGATGAGCGTCGTGTTGGCAGGCCCCACAAAGAACATATTGATCTCGCCGTTCGACGCGCGGAACAGCGCCAGATTGATGCAGAACGCCATACCGCATAAAATCAGAAACAGCACCGTCGCACGGCCAAAATCTTTGAGCGATTTTGGCCCGTTTCCGGACAGGATGAGAAACAGCCCGATGAACACCAGCAGCGTATGCCACACAAAGCCGTGCAGCGTCAGCGTCCAGTAGTCATGGCTGAGTCCCGACGGCTCCAGCAGTGCGGGAAGCCGCCCAGCAGATTGTAGGCGCAGAGAAAGGTGTAGATCGCGCTGCGTGTGTGCTCCTTCCGCACAAGATTTGCGGCCAGACACAGATACATCGGGATGCTGCAAAGCTGAAAGGGGAACACCCACCACTGAAAGCTGCCGTGTCCAATCACAAAGTAGTAAACAGCAGCTTGTACGCCTCACAGACGATCAAAAACAGTCCTACACCGAGTAAAAATTCGGCGGCAGCAAACGGCGCTGCACCTGCGAAGACGATACGCAAGTGCGGCGCTGATGCCAAGACCAAAGCATAAAAACAGCAGATGAAACGACCCGTAGGCCGACGGCGGGGTCATCGGCCACGCCGTCGCAGAGATCCATTGTTCCAGCATACCCCTCCTTACCGCGCGTGCAGAAAAAATGCCCTTTTTTCGCAAGCGCCGTCCGACCCTGTCTCCGATCGTGCAGGTCACAAGCCCGATTCCAACGCCCAGTACAGCTGCGCCAAGGATGTCAGTCGGGAAGTGGACGTAGAGATAGAGCCTGGAAAACGCGATGAGCGCCGCGAGTGGAATTGCTGCTAAGCCAAATTTGGTTTGCCTCGTCAGCACCGTCGCGCCGATGACAGACGAGAGCGTGTGCCCGGACGGGAACGAGTAATCCGTCGGGTTTGCAATGAAAGCTGCACGCTCGAATCTAACCAGCACGGGCGAGGTCTTGCGATGAGCGGCTTGAGCGTCAGATTGCCGGTCAAGACGCCGACTGCCAACCCCGCCAGC
>VOFG01001518.1_pt1 | contig 13140 bp, 13 predicted proteins | sample 5384171 | NCBI WGS metagenome assembly VOFG01 (sample SAMN12384726, study PRJNA508395) | human gut metagenome | isolation source: healthy gut F | host: Homo sapiens | reverse complement strand
GCTGAGCAACAACACTTTCTTTGAAAACTATAAAATCTAAACGGTACAAATTTCGAACAAGGGGGAAAATAGCCGTTCAAAGCACTCGGCAAAGAGAAAAAAAACTATGACAGGGTCAAAAAAAGCAGATTTAAGATTATTTATGAAAATATTTTGGGCGATTTTGGCTGTTTTCTATCCAAAGAGCGCATTTGAATAGAAAATCGCACTCGCAACAACCGTAGAGAGATTGACGGTAGAAAAAGGAAAAAGATGGGGTTAGGGATGCGGACTGGAGGCATAAATTAGGGTCAAAAACAGGTGTCTTGTACCGTGGTTGTATCTCTGTCTGCATATATCGTTGATAGACAACGCAGGTTAATAATTCGGCGGCAGTAAGTAACAATATTGAACTAATGGTTATGGATAATTCAACTAGACACTAGTCATCAAGCAGAATAACAGAATAAATACAGAAAAGTCTAATCAAGATAGCAATAATACTAAATATATGTTAATTACAAGTCGCAAATATGCATCTTTTTTTTACCCGTTGTTCTTGATTGTCGGCAATTTTTAATATATTTGCACCGAATTACAAATGTTTTACTTGATATGGCAAATTTGAATCGTATAAAAGTTGTGCTTGTAGAAAAGCAAAAAACGGGTAAGTGGTTAGCTGAGCAATTAGGGAAATCTAATTGTACCGTAAGTAAATGGTGTAGTAATACCATACAGCCAGACTTGAATACACTCGACAATATTTCAAAATTGTTGGATGTTAACATAAACGACTTACTTGTGGACAATAAAGAATAAAGTATGTACCAAACTCGAAAGAAAAAAGAATTACTAAGAGAAAAGAGATGGCAAAAAATATAGCTTCATTGTTCTCCGGTTGTGGAGGATTAGACCTCGGCTTTACAGGAGGCTTTAATTTCCGTGGTCAAGACTACCCAAGGCTTGACACGAACATCGTATTTGCAAACGACTTTGATATTGATGCCCAGACTTGTTATAACTCAAATCCATTGTTAACGAATGATGGTGTTGAATGCTTATTGGCTGACATAAGGAATGTAGATGCTAATGATATTCCAAATTTCGATATTCTTCTTGCAGGATTTCCCTTGTCAACCATTCTCTAATGCTGGAGCGAGAAGAGGTGTAGAGGATGCCAATGGTCGAGGTACTTTATTCGCAGAATGCGAAAGGATTATTCAAGCTAAAATTAATAACGGACATAAACCTCAGGCGTTTGTGTTTGAGAATGTGCGTGGTATTCTTTCTTCAAAAATGCCGGATGGACGTACTGTTCCAGAGGAAATTATTGCAAGAATGCATGTTCTTGGCTATAATGTGAGTATGCGTTTGGTTTGTGCTTCTGATTATGGTGTACCGCAAAAGCGTTTTCGTGTACTGATTATTGGAATTGATGAAGACCTTGGAATCGGTGAATTCGATTTCGATAATCTAATAGATATTGTCCATCACTATAATGTACCTTCTGAACATTATGGACGGAAAGAAGAATTGGTTTTAGGTAGAATCCTTCAAGGAGTGGAAGAAGCACCTAATCATGAAATTTGGCAATTTAGTCCAGGAACACAGAATACAGTAGATTTAATCGGACCATGCCGACATGGTATAGAAGCATTTGAATTATTCCACGATGGATATAATGTTGATGATTTACCTGCGAGTTGTTTTGAAGGACGTTCGTGGAAAGATATACCTTATGAATTACTCACACCACGTTTTAAAAACATTGCAGACCATCCAAAACAGTATCATGCGCCCAAATTTTTCCGTAGATTTGCCTTCGGGGAAATCTGTGGTACAATTACGGCTTCTGCTCAACCAGACAAATGTGGAGTGACTCATCCAATAGAAAACAGAAGATTCTCTGTCAGAGAATGTGCTCGTATTCAGTCGTTCCCTGACAATTATATTTTTAATGAAATCCCACTTCAATCTAGATACAAAAGTTATTGGAAATGCAGTACCTCCCATTCTTGGTTGGATTGTTGCTACCGCATTGTTAAATTTCTTACCAAACAACGATTAATATGGCATATATACCAAAAGGGTTAGTTTTAAAATCCTATTTATCTTTATCTTCACTGACTGAAGATCACAAGCAGGGACAGACACAAATAGTTAGTGCTGTCAGACATTTATTTGCTCTTGATATGTACTACAGAGAAAAGGGAACTGATTGTGATTTGAATATTGCAGATGAACGTAATCTATTCATTGAAAATGTGAGGTATTTGGTAAATATTAGAGACGAGTATTATACTACAAATTTTTACACAACAATAAAACCATTGGAAGATTGTGGAGTTGGAAGCAACTTTACATCTGCTGGTGTAGTAAATAATTCGAAGCAGAACACAACACAAGTATACGATTATCCAACAAGGGGGCAATATCCTCTCTTTAACGTACGTAATGCGATTTTAATCAGAAATATATCTTATTATAAGAATATCAAACACTACCTTAGTACCGAAACAATAAGGTGTGCTTTTGTAATATGGGTATTAAGAAATACATATCTGTCGGATTTATCACTTGAAACAATAAAAAGAAAATTGTCTTCAATATTCACAAATGAACTTGTGGATAATTTCATGCCAAAGGATGAGAATATTTTGTCATATATTGATGGACAAGAAGTGGTTGAGCATTTATATCAACTGGAATGTTCTGATTTATTATCATTATTTCAAAGTAAGATTAATTGTAATCCTCAATACAATAAATTCCGTCCATACCTCACCGCCATCAAGTCCAAGCCCTTCCTTCTTCTTGCGGGCATATCGGGTACTGGCAAGAGCCGCATTGTTCGTGAACTTGCTCGTGCTTGCTGGGATGTTGATTCTGAAGAATACAAGGTGCATAAGCCAAAGAACTTTGAGATGGTGCAAGTGAAGCCAAACTGGCATGACTCCGGTGAGCTGATAGGTTATGTGAGCCGTGTAAGTGGAAAGGCAGAGTTTGTGGCAGGTGACTTCCTGAAGTTCGTGGCAAAGGCATGGGAAGACCTCGAAACACCTTATTTCCTCTGTCTTGACGAGATGAACCTTGCTCCTGTAGAACAGTATTTTGCCGAATATCTCAGTGTCGTGGAGTCTCGAAAGAGGAATGAAGAGGGTATGGTTGTGACAGACCCGATTATATATCCTCAGTATGAACACGAACGTGATGAGAATACAGGCGAACTTATCTCAAAAGAGTGGTATAAGAATCTTGTAAAGGAATTGCTTGCTGAGTGTCCTACCGAAAAATCGTTTGCGTTGAATAAGCAATTTATGAGCGAAGGAATCTCTTTGCCCCAAAACCTTGTCGTGATTGGCACTGTAAATATGGACGAGACAACCTTCTCTTTCTCTCGTAAGGTGCTTGACCGTGCCATGACCATCGAGATGAACGAGGTGAATCTGTACGGGGTTTGACAGACCGACACGAAGTAATCGGGAAAATCGGAAACAATGAGCTGGTGGGCACAGCCGTGGAAGGAGTGGACGTATATAGCGAAAACAAAGAGGTTTGTGACACAGCTATAGACTATCTTGCCAAACTGAACGAAATATTGGAGGGCACACCATTTAAGGTGGCATACCGCACACGCAACGAGTTCCTGCTCTATGTCGTGAACAATCTGCCCTACAGCAAGGACAAGGACGGCAACGAAATGCCGCAAGGCTACGTTATAGCTAGGGCACTCGTTGAGATAACGAGCATGAAGATTCTTTCCCGCATTGAGGGTGATGACACCAAGGTGAAGGAGAGTCTGCTTGACAATCTGATGGATGCCATCAAGGATGGGCTGAGTGAAATAGCTGGTGAGGAGAATCCTGTGGAATCCGTCTCTATTGCTAAGTTGAATGAAATGAAGGGCAGGCTCAATTCGGGTTATACAAGTTTCTGGAGTTAATATCATAATTTGTTTTCTATGGCTAAGATAAATGTACAAAACACGGAAATTAGCGTGCGTTCAATATAATGATGAGGATTACATAAGCCTCACAGATATGGCACGCAGCCAAATGCAGGAACATATCATATTCCGTTGGCTAAGTCTCAAAAAGTACTATAGAGTATATAGGTGAATGGGAGACTCTTTATAATCCCCATTTTAATTGTACCGAATTCGGTGCAATTAGAAATGCAGCAGGCAGCAACAACTTTGTCCTATCTGTCAAATCTTGGATAGAACGGACTAATGCAATAGGTATCCGTTCAAAGGCAGGTCGCTATGGAGGTACTTACGCTCATCGTGATTTGGCATATCATTTTGGCATGTGGATTTCTCCCAAATTCCAATTATTACTTGTCAAAGAGTACCAACGCCTAAAAGAGGAAGAGCAACGTCTGTTAGATGGTCTGCCAAGCGGGAACTCTCCAAAATCAACTATCGGATTCACACCGATGCCATCAAGCGCAATATCATCCCCGAAGAGGTGACACCGCAGCAGGCAAGCATCATCTATGCCAATGAGGCAGATGTGCTCAATGTGGCTATGTTCGGCATGACTGCCAAGCAATGGAGAGGCGAATGCCGACAAGAAGGGCAACATACGCGACTATGCAACAATCAATGAGTTGATTTGCCTTTCGAACATGGAAAACCTCAATGCCGTGTTCATCGACCAAGGCTTGCCGCAAAGCGAGCGATTGATAAAGTTGAATCAGATTGCCATTCAGCAGATGAAGGTGTTGGAAGGTGATGATAATAGAAAACTAATTAAGTAATGTAACAATAGAGATGGAACTCCTGACCATACAGCACGCAGACTTCACGATGAGCATCGAGTGCGGAAAGTTCAATGCCATCTGACGAAAGCCATGAATAACATTGGAGAGCAAGCTTTGCACTCCACATATTCTGGACAGAAGGAGTCGTGTCTGTGACTCTGAACACCGATGATGTAGAAAGGCAAATAGAAAAAGGTGAAACTGCACCAGCTGTATTCTTCGACAATGCAGACTATCCGATATGGGTGGAGTTTGCCGACTATGTGAAGGATGCGCAGTTTGGTTCGGAACTGCAAGGTGACAACGAGCGGTTTACCTTCCGCAGACACATTTTGGCAGGATTCCTTAACTATGGCAACGAAATAGGAAAGAGCGAAATACATCTTATATACGAGACAAAGGAGGGAACGAAACGCTTTACTTTCTCCTTTGAGGTATTGAGTACCAAACTCGACTATCATGAACATTGGCGAAGCATCATTGAGGACATAGAGGCGGAATACCGCATGTTGTCGCTGGACTACATGCGAAGGACATTCCATGGCTTTTCTCCCGACCAAAGCGGAGAAACGCCCGAGATAGTATGGTGGAGCGTGTTTGCCAGTGAACAGGAGAAGTTTATTCGTGCCTGCAAGAGCATTATCGAACGTCCCCGACACAGATTGCACGGACGAGAAACATACAGGCGTGCAGATCAACTGAAGATGGTGCCTCGTGATATAGAGAATAATCTTGCTGAACATCGGAAGGAAAACGGACATCTTTATAGGGTTGAGGAACAGATACAAACCAATGATACGCAGGAAAACCGCTTCCTGAAATTCGCCCTCAATCAGATAACATCCAAATATGATGTCTTGAAGCGCAGAATTGAGAATCTGAACAATGTGTCGGATCTGAAAAAGGAAGAAATGCGCAACACACTCTCTACCTTGCAGCATCTGCAACGCAACCCATTCTTCCGCACTGTAGGCAGATATAAGGGTATGAATCAGGAAAGTATGGTGCTTCACAAGGCTACAGGCTATAGTCAGGTGTATAGAACTTGGAACCTGCTTCGCCGTGGCTACTCGCTATATGACGGTTTGTACAGACTACAGACTAAGGACATCGCCACGCTATACGAGATATGGTGCTTCATTGAGGTGAGCCATATCGTAAAAGAGCAACTGCACCTATCTGATACGGATGTTGACCATCGCAACCGCATGGAGATGAACGGAGTGTTCACATGGGAGTTGGGCAAGGGCGAACATTCACGCATACTCTTCAAAAAGACAACGTGGAATTAGCCGAGCTGGTCTATAATCCCAAAAATACTGAGCGAGAAAACGCGTATATGGGAATGAAAGACCTTGTAGTACGCACCGTGCCGCAGAAGCCTGACATCGTACTGCAACTTACCAAGAACGACTTGCAGCAGGGCATGAAGATGACTTATCTCTTCGACGCCAAATATCGCATAGCAGACAAGCAAAACGGTGTCGATACTCCGCCTGACGATGCTATCAACCAAATGCACCGCTATCGCGATGCCATCTATTACAAGGAGCATGGCTCTGGGGCTTTGAAAAAAGAAGTGATAGGTGGATATATACTCTTCCCAGGAGATGGTGAGCCTGACGATGTGGCAATGGCGAGATTCCATAAGAGCATTGAGGAGGTGAACATAGGTGCATTCCCACTTCGCCCAAAGGACAAACGCAACCGCCAGCTATTAGAGGACTTTATCGAACAACTGATTGGCAAAGGGCACTGTAAACATTCTGGATGACAGCATACCCCAAAAGGGGCTGTTCTACACATCGGAAGAGCCAAAGGACGCTGTATATATGATTCTTACGTTGGACGAACAAGTCAATGAAGATGTGGCTTCTATTCTTGAAGGCAAAGCCAGTCATATCATTATGGGAAAGAAAGGGTTGGAAGAGGCAAAGGATATACAGTCGATAAGATATATCGCCCCAATCAAGCCCGGTTCACATATTGAAGGATATTACAGGGTTTCACAAGCTCGGTTGAAACGCATAGATGATGCGGCATATCCTGTCCGTATCATATTTGACGTGAAGGATTGGGTAAAACTGAAAACACCTGCAAAATATGGATTGGTGAAGTATGCATATAGAGGGCATTGTAAAACACGTGCTGAATTCCTTAAGCATTGCGAAAACAATCCAGCGATTGATAAACAATAAACATATAGTATGACAAAATTAACAGCAAAAGAAATAGCCAACTCTTGGCAAGGGAAATTTCATTTTAACAAGGAGACAGAAAACTCTCCAGGTTTACGTTCACCTCAAATAGGGGCACTTCATGCCCTTATGGCACATGTTGAAGATGGTGAAGACAGTGCTATAATTGTGATGCCAACAGGAACAGGCAAAACAGAGACCATGTTAGCATTTCTCATTGCAAATTGTTGTCATAAGGTCTTTGTTATTGTGCCTTCTGATGCACTACGTACACAAACAGCAAAAAATTCAGAACACTCGGGTTGTTACCAAAACTCAACGTAGTACCATCTGACATCAATTTCCCGATAGTTGAAACTATTAGAGAAGGTTTAGAGGATGACGAATGGAAACAAAAGATTGACAATTCCAATGTCATAATAACAACTATGTCTTTAGCAGCGAGAATTTCCCCTGCTGTACGAAAATATCTAAAAGAAAACATATCGTACCTATTTGTTGATGAAGCTCATCATTCCAAGGCAGAAACATGGAATGAGTTCATTAATATATTCTCTCCCAATAGGGTTTTGATGTTTACGGCTACACCTTTTAGAAATGATGGCCAAAAATTAAATGGAAAAATAGTTTTCAAATTCTCTTTGAAAAAAAGCTCAGGAACAGCATTATTATGAAAAGATAAACAATTATCAAATCATGAGGTATTCCTTGAAGATGCAGACAGGGCTATTGCAGAAAAAGCAATTTCCATCCTGAGAAAAGATTTGGAGAATGGATATGACCACATAGTAATGGCTCGATGTAAAATATCAGCCGAGCAAAAGAGGTATTCGAGGTTTATAAAAAAATATTCGGATTATTCTCCTATACTTGTTTACAGTGGAATGAAGAACTCCAATGGTGTTTTGAAGGAAATCAAAGAAAAGAGACATCGTATAATCGTATGTGTGAATATGTTGGGGGAAGGATATGACTTGCCACAATTAAAAATAGCTGCCATTCATGATGAAAAGCAGAGTTTAGCGGTAACATTACAGTTTATCGGTCGTTTTACAAGAACATCAGGCACGAAATTAGGTATTGCCAGCTTTATTACAAATATTGCATATCCTCCTATTGCAGCAGAAATCAACAGTTTGTATCAAACTGATGCAGACTGGAACTATATATTGCCACGATTGAACGATGATGAATCAAATAATCAGCGAAGCATAAGCGAATTTCTCTCAGACTTTAAAGGTGACTTAGGAAATGAAATTTCCCTTGAGGATATTCGTCCTGCATTAAGTGCGGAGATATATACAACGACATCAACTACCACGTCTTTTTTCAAACTGGAAATCGTGTCTAAACAACATAAGTAAGGATGATTTGGTTCTTCATACCATTTCCAACAACACTTTAATTGTTGTGATAGGGAAAAGGCAAATGTATTGTGGGGTGACACAAAAACTGTACAAAAACTTAAACTGGGATATCATTGTCGTATATTTTGATGCTCAGTATAAACGTATTTATTTGAATTCAACCATTAAGATTAAAGGAGAGAGTTTTCTGAAACACATGTTCTCAAATCCTCTGAAGATTCAGAATGATAAATTGTTCAGAGTCTTTTCGAATGTCAGAAGACTTTGATTATTCAATGTGGGTGCTAGATTACCTCAGGGTAAGGATATTTCCTTTCAATCTTACTATGGAAGGAGTGTAGAAGATGGTATTAACTTACTTGAACAGGGTAAATTGTTAAAGAACAACCTTTTGGAATTGGATTTAAAAATGGTGCAAAGGTAAGTATTGGATGTTCAACAAAAGGTAAAGTTTGGTCAAGAGAAAGAGCAGACTTGCTCCACTATCAGGAATGGTGTCGAGACATAGGGAAAGATTATTTATGACGAAACCATTGACCCAAATGTAGTCTTGCAAAATACACTTTCATTTGAAGTGTTATCAAAGTTTCCAAAGGCCTACCCAATTAGCATTGATTGGCATCCCGATGTATATGAGCACTATGTACAACAAGTGGTTTTCGAAAATGGTATTTTCTCTTTTGATGAGATAGATATTTCTGTTGATCCCTCAACAACTGTAGGGGATAATGTAATCGTAAATTTTGTAGCAGGTGTCAATCAGAGTAGATACAAGTTGGAAATACAAGATAAAAAGTCAAATATTCTTTGCTCTCTGGAAAACCAATCCGATTCCTACACGGCAATTCAGAATTGTCCTTGGAAGATTTTTTGTCTGAAAGTCCAATGACTATCTATTATGCGGATAATAGCATTTCTTATGGTGTGAATTTATGTAGGCCAAAGCCTCACGCAGATGAAATACCTGAAGAACTAATTAGCACATTTTCATGGGATAATATAGATTTGTCAAAAGAATCTCAGAGGTCTGCTCCATATCGTAAAGACTCAATTCAATATTATATGGTTCAACAGATTATTGGCGATTATGATTATCTTATTGACGATGATGGTTCTGGCGAAATTGCAGATTTAGTTGCTATCAATAATTCTGAAAATACAATAGAAGTCACTTTATACCACTTGAAGTTTGCGATAGGAGGAACAGTGTCTCAGAAGATTGATAACCTATATCAGGTATGTGGACAAGCACAGAAATCCATCCGATGGAAATACGTATGCGGAAACAAAGTATTTGAACACCTTCTGAAAAGAAACGAACAGAAGATTAAAAATAACAAAAGCAGCAGTCTTCTTAAAGGAACTATTAAAGATATTACCAAATTAAAAGAAGAAGCGTCAAACCGGAAAGAAATCTGCTATCATGTTGTCATTGTACAGCCAGGCATGAGTAAAAGTAATTGTACTCACGAAATGAAAATCCTATTGGGCAATACTGTTCAAGTACTTCATGAGATGGCAAATATTGATTGTCGAGTTATTTGCAGTGAATAAGATTTGAGGAACTCGGAAATTTATATATGACTTAAATCCAAATATCATTTAATTAATATAAAGAAAATATCTATGGCTCGCATACACTCATTGCATATTGAAAATTTCAGAGGCATTAAGACCTTTGACCAAGTTTTTCAGAAGAAGCCTTTTATTTGTCTCATTGGAAGAGGTGACTCTGGAAAGACAACAATATTGAAGGCTATATCATGTGTCCTATGTCCAAACTGGAATATTAGTATTTCTGATTTGGACTTTACAACGCAGATGTAAGCCAAGGTATTGTTATCGAGGCAGTAGTTGGAGACCTGCCTGTTGAATTGACCAATCTACAGAAGTATGGTCAATACATAAATCTATTGGATGGAGACAAAGTCGTTTCGGATATTGAAGACCCTAATGCCAATCAAGAACAAATAGTCTTGCGCATCAGATTCACAGTAGATGAAACTCTTGAACCAAGATGGGAAGTGTGTAGTGGTCGCGATATAGGCAATATCTCTATTTCCGCATCTGACAGAGCTAAACTCAACATGTTTATGGTATCTGATTATGTTGATAATCATTTTGCATATTCAAAAGGTTCGCCACTTTATGCTCTGCTAAGACAAGGGGTTGTTGACAAAACATTGACAGACAAAAAGATGGTAGAGGTCGTAAGGAATTCTTATGAAGCCATAAAAAAGAGGCGAAAACTTTTAATGAATTTGAAGAAATAACTTCTAAAGTTAAGGATTCTGCAAAACAGATAGGTTTGACAATTAAAGACCTTAAAACCATGCTGGAATTTAAAGAAAACGCATATACAGAAAGTAATATCACACTTCATAGCGATGATATTCCGTATCGTTTGCAAGGTAAAGGCTCAAAACGTCTTCTATCTATGGCTATACAAAAAGGGTTAATTGGAGAAGGAGGCATTATGCTTGTTGATGAAATAGAGCAAGGATTAGAACCTGATAGGGCACGAAATTTAGCACGTCTATTATCTAAGAATGATAATGGTCAAATCTTCATTACAACCCATTCGAAAGACGTAATTGTCGAACCTGATATTTCTTCTATATATTTAATGAGGAAGGGTGAATCTGCATTGTTCAAACTCCCCAAAGGCATTCAAGGTACATTGCGTTCTCAACCAGCCGCATTCTATGCAAAACGCATTATTTCGTGCGAAGGGGCTACAGAAGAAGGTATTATAAGGGCTATAAGTGACCATCTTCAAGAAGAGAGAGGCTACGGATTAGCCGTACAAGGAATTGTCCATATAGATGGAACAGGCCATAATCAGTTCTATAAATATGCAAATATATTCAAATCAATAGGTTATGATAGTTTGGTCTTCTGTGATGATGACAATAGAGATGTAGATAAAGACAAAGAAGATGCTCGTAACAATGGCATTGAGATAGTATTATGCGATAAGGGTAAGTCAATAGAACAACAATTATTCAATGATATTCCTTGGGAAGGAGTTTGTGAGTTGTTGGACTATGCCATTCAAGAACATGGAGAACAGAAAATCAGTGAGTCTAATGGCTTTGGATCTGTCAAAGAAATAAAGGAATCTACAGAAGAGTCGCAAACTAACTGGAGAACAAAACTGGGCGATAAAGCAAAAAGCAAACAGGCCTGGTATAAAAAATATCCATCATGGCGAACAATTGGGAAAAGTTATTATCAAATATGTAAGCCAGATGGACAAAGAATGTACATTAAGAAAGGAATATGAGCAGATAATTAATTGGATTGGAAATGACATTGACTGATTTTCTTAAAGCCTCAAAAGGTTTGCTTATAGCACCTGCAGGACATGGTAAAACACATACAATAGGTAATTGTGTAAAAGCATGCCCGGATAATTCTGTGCAACTCATTCTGACGCATACGCATTCTGGTATAGCTTCATTAAGAGCGAAGTTCAAGAAACTTGGTATATCAAATAACAAATATAAACTTAAAACTATTTCGGGCTTTGCCCAAAGATTGGTGTTCGCATATGTACATAAGGACAATATTCTAAGCAAGAGGAAAAGGGGTATTTTGATTTTATAATTAAAAAATCTATCGATTTATTGAGTTTGGTCTCAGTGCAAGCAGTTGTAAAAAAAACTCTTTTCAAGGGGTTTTTGTCGATGAATATCAGGATTGCACGATAGACCAACATAAAATGATTATGCGATTTGCAGATTTAATGCCGATACACATTTTGGGTGATGAGTTACAAGGTATATTCTCTTTTGCAGGAAGGAAAGTTGAATTTAATAAAGAATTAGCTGATTTTGAAAGTTTTGACTTTCTTACCGAACCTTGGAGATGGAAATTGAATGGGAATTGTGAAAACTAGGTCACAAAATTCTCCATATAAGAGAAAGGCTTTTGTCTAACAGAACTTCCTTTTACACTTATTCATGATGAAGAAGCACATTTCTTTGTATATGAATATAGTTCCAATGACAATAAATATTACACAATAAGGAAGTGTATAGACAAGATTAAAGACGATAGTATTCTTCTGATAACACCAACTTACAAGGATTTAGAATCTGGAAGGCTTAGAGGGGGAATAATTGACAGGGCTGATATGAGAAAACGAATGGGAATAGAACATTCGTTCACCCTTCTTGAGGCTATTGATGACAAATCTTTTTACTCTGTATCAAAAGATGTTGATGACTTGATGAAGGAATATCTCGGTCGAGGCATAAAATATTCAAAATATATGAGGTGCTAACAAAATTCACTTTCAATATTACAGAGTTAAAGGAATGGATTAATCCAGACAAAAATAACATTAAACAAAAACGAGACAAATTTAAAGAACTGTCAAACGCACTCAATGAACACTGCAATACATTTATAAAAAAGACAGCTCTATGAACAACTTCTATAGAATATTCAATTTCTTTTATGAGACATTACGTTTACGTCCCAAAAGGCCAGAATTGCTACGTAGTTTGGCTGTTTGTATGAAAAAATGCCCTCACAAACAATATTTCAGTATATGAGAATATGGTTGAATATAAAAACCGAATTAGACAAATCGGCAAAAAAGTTGAGGGACGTTGTATGGGAACTACCCCATGCTTACAAAAGGTCTTGAATTTGACACTGTCGTTGTGATTGATGCGCATTTATTCTTAGACAAGAAGAATTTTTATGTCGCAATTTCTCGTGCTTGTAAAAATGTAATTATATTTACGGAGAGTAAAAGAATCACATTAAACTGATAAGGATAATCTTAAAATTCACAATCAATGTCTTTTACGATTGTTTAT
>VOFG01004238.1_pt1 | contig 13152 bp, 14 predicted proteins | sample 5384171 | NCBI WGS metagenome assembly VOFG01 (sample SAMN12384726, study PRJNA508395) | human gut metagenome | isolation source: healthy gut F | host: Homo sapiens | reverse complement strand
CTTCACGCTCTCCGGCACATAGATGCGGCGCCCCGCAATCTCCGACCGCGCCTGCTGCAGATACTCATCCGCTGCCACTTCCATGACGCCTTCTGCATACATCCGGTCGAAGAAGGTGTCCCGGTCTTCCTGTGTCAGTTCGCCGTTCTTGAGCATCCGGTCTGCCAGAGTGTCAATGATCTGGTTGATCTCTGCCCGCCGTCCTTCCGGAATGGAGAAGATGCCCTGCATATCCTGCCGCAGATTCCGCTTTGCAATGATTGGCAGACTTTCTGCTACCGGCTTCGTCTCGTTCTTCTTGCGCGGCTTTTTCTCCTTCTGCTCAGGCTCTGCCGGTTTGCTCTTCGGCGCCTGCTCGATCTCGCTGCCGGTTTCCGCCTGCGGTTCGTCCACGGAGAAACGCATACCCTTCAGACTTCTGGCGATCTCCATGCGCTGCTCGTCGTTCCCGGCCTCGTACTCGATAACGTTCAGGCCCGCCGCCTTCATCTTCTCCAGCCGTTCCGGCGGACAATCATCCGGCGCAATGCAGACCGGCTCGTCGAATGTGACCACGCGCTGCGGCTTCGCCTCGAAATATCCCGTCGGCATTTCTGCCGCCTGGCGGTACATACCGGCAATCTCCGTGGCAAGCCCGCCGTCGATGTCATACCCCTGCCTGCTGAAGGCCTGCTGGATGCGCATGGCGTCCTGCCCGGCGTTCTCCATGAGAAGTCCCGCGATCTCATCCATATCATAGCTTCCGGCCGTCTTCTGCACATCTGCAACGATGCCCTCGATGCGCTTGTCAAGTTCCTGCAGTAACTGGTTGTATTCTTCTTCCGGCATATTCTGCAGGCGGCCCTCGTCTGCATGGATGGCGTCCACGCTTTTGTATCGTGGCGTCGCGACAGATAAGATTCCCTTGGCGCCCACGCCCCAGTAGCTCTCGCCCCTGGCGCTTGCCTGGTTCATTGCTTTTACGATGTTCTCTGCCGTGTACGCGCCGTGCGTTTCTCGGAAGCTCCTGCTCCTGCCGGAAGCCGTGAAGCGTTCCTTCCCATTGTAGATGCCCGGCTCGCCCAGCACGCCGCGAAGCTGCCCGCGTACCCATGCCTCGACATCTGCATCGTCCACCGCCTCGCGGAGCTTATCCTGCGTGGCATAGCGGTCTACGCCGTCGCGTGTCTGGCCGCCATCTTCATAAAGCGCTTCTGCGTTCCGGATGAAATCCTCTACACGTGCGTCGCTGATCTTGTCCCGCTGCCGTGCAACGCGCGTCTCGCGCAGCTCCGGCCTGCGGCTGAGCGCATATTCATGGTCTGCAATCCAGGAGGCCATGATGCTCTCGCGTGCCGTCTCCAGCTCAGTCTCTGTCAGCCGGTCTCCGGTCTCCAGCTTCACATACAGCTGTGCCAGCTCCTGTGCGCCGATTTTCTCTGTGTAGTCCTGCAGTGCCTGGTTGCCAAAGCTGTCCCAGACTTTTTCCTTCAGCACCGGCTCGATGTCTTTCCCTTGCTCTGCAAGATATGCGGCCCGCACTGCGTCGTCTCTGGAAATCGCTTGGCAAGCTCCGCTTCGTCCATCGTGGACACTTCGCCACGTGGCCGCTGATGACGCTGTCGCGGGAGAAGATACCACCCGCCACCTGGTTCTGCCAGCTGCGCGATCTTCTGCTCTGCTGCGCGTCTGGCCTCGTAGTTCACCTCCCGCTCGACGATTGCGTTCGCTGCCGTCGGCGTCCAGGCGTCTGCGCCGTAGACCTTGTTGCGCCGGTCTGCCTTCGGGTCGATGCTCTGGCGAGGGAAGACCAGCGTATAGTCTCCGTATTGCGTATGCCCCTGGCTCGCCTTCACAATAGCGACCGACGGCGACGGATAGCGCCGAGCTGCAGCATACTGTCCATCTTCTTGCCGTCCAGATTGTGAATGGCCATCAAGTCTTGCGTCTGCTCAACCGGCTCGTCCATAGAGAACCGGGCCTTGACAGGCAGCCGCTTCTCTGCTACACTGGCCTCATCTGCTGTTCTGTGCCTGGCTGCTGCCCGGCTGGAAGCTGTTCTGTGCCATTGTTCATTCCTCCTTCATGCGTTGTTGCTTCATTCTGTACGCCGGGCTGCTGGCTCCTGGCACCTGCTGCGCGGCAGTGTTGCCCGGCTGCTGATTTTGTGCGGCTGCACGTTTCCGGACACGACCGCTTCGATGTCCCGCGTCCGTCATCTGCCGCATGACGTTCTGCACTTCCGGGAAAGAAAGCAGCTTGCTGAGAACTTCGCCATCTGTGATCTGCCCGCGATAGAACGCCTCAATGCCGCGTGCCATCGACTGTGCGCGTTTTCCGCTCACGCCCATGGTCTCCAGGCGTTCCAGCGGTGTGGCAGTCTGTTCGGTCTGCACCTGCTGCGGCGTCAGCAGCCCAGCTTCCTGCTGCGTGCTCTGTTCCAACTGCTGCGGCTGCACGGCTGCGGCCTGCGCCGCCGTCGGAAGACTTGGCTGCTGTGCCTGATGGTTTTGTTCCGCTGCCTGCACTGCAATCTGCGCAGCTGCGGCCGCCGCGTTCCCGTTTTGCAGAGCCTGCCCGCTCTCCGGCTGCTGTGCGCTCTGTGTTCCGGCCTCTGCCTGCTGCAGTCCCTGCTGGATGGCGGTCTGCAGCTCCTGCTCCACCTGCTTCTGCATCTGCGGGTCTGTCGGTGTCGTTGGCAGGTCTGCCGCCGTTGGCAGCTGGCCCGTGCTTCCGCCGCCCGGCAGCATGACGTTCGGTGTCTGCATGGCGCTGGACGCCGCAGCGTACCCGTTGACATACGCCCGCATCGCCTCGTCGATGAGATCGAGCGTTTCATTCAGATTGTCCACGGCCTTCTGCTGGCCTGCAATGTAGTAGCTGTTGACGCTTTCACGCAGGCTCTGCGTCTGCTGCATGATGAACTGCGCCCGCTGTGCCTTCGCTTCCGGCGTCATGTTTTCCGTTCCGGCCGTCATTGCACGGTATCCCTGCTCAATGGCCTGGTATGCCTGGTTCATCTGTGCCTTCTGCTGCTGTGTCGTCTGGTAGCTGCTGATTGCGCTGCTCAGCACAGAGAACGCAAACGCCGTCACGAGGTTTGTGGCGATCTCTTCTTTCGTCGGCTTTTCATCTGCCGCAAGATAGCCGACCGCCTGGTTCACGCTCGCGTTCGTCACGCCGCTTGCTGTCTGCCGTAAAAACTCCATGAACGGCGTCATCTTATGCGTATCACGCAGCACGTTGGCAAGCCCTGTTCCTACCAGTCCGCCTGCCAGGTTGCCAGCCATGCCCTGTGCGCCGCTGATGGCAATGCGTTTGAGGTAATCTTCCGTGCTCATGTCGCCCATGGCGGCTGCGCCTGCATTGTGTACGGCGTCGGCTCCGGCAAAGCTCAGCGCTCCCGCCGCCACCTTGAAGCCGAGGCTGCCGGTATTCATTCCTGCTGCCGCAAGCCCAGCGCCCGCCGCTTCTCCGATGCCGGACATCAACGCCAGGCTTCCCGCGATCTTCGCGCCGCCTGCGAGCACCGGATGCTCCGCCTGCGCCCGCTGTGCATTTTCCATCTGCCGGTGATACTCGTCCTCGTTCGCGCCGAGCGCTTTTCCGACTGCAGCCGCAGCCGATGTCACACCCAGCCCCTCCTGCAGCCCGCTCGCAACCGCCGTCTGCTTGGGTACAGTCTCGTGTAAAGAACATCGTAAATCTGCTGCCACTGCTTTGCCGCCTCTGTGTCACCCTTGCGCATCGCTTCCTGGTACGGCGCAAAGGCTGTCACATTCTGCTCATAGCCAAGAAGCCCGCCGAACCCGTTCTGTGTGCCGATGATCTCTTCCGCCTCTTGATTCTGGTGTTTCGTCCAGGTTCCCGGAACGCTGGCCAGCGCAATGAGCCGGTCTTTATATCGTCCCACATTTTTCGCGGTGTACGTCTCCGGCCGCTTCGTGCCCTGCATCTGGCTCTCGCTCTCCTGGCGGTCGATCTCGTCCTGCAGCGCCTGGATGCGCCGGTCTGTTTCGCTCTGCGCAGAGCCTGCCCGGAAAGTTGGCAGCGTCGAATCGCTGGCTTTGCCCAGCATGGAAAGGATACCGGGCTGCTGCACTTGCTCCTGCTTCTTCTGGCTCTCCAAGATGGCGAGCGTCCGTTTCATGCCCTGCAGCTGATCGAGTTGTACCCGCTCTGCCACCGTCTGTTCCTTCTGCGCCTGCGCGCCTGCGTAACTGCCGCTGCTCTTCGGCAATGGCGGCATTCGGGTTTTCTCCGTCGGCGATCGTGTTCCTTCCGTGTTCTTCCGCCGGATTGAGCTTGCGCCCGCTCTGCTGCTGTTTTCGCAGCTCTTCCTGTCCTTTGCCCGCTGCCGTTCGCGTTGCTGTTTGCTTCGCACCGGGCGAAAGCTGCTTTTAGGAAGTATTCTCCGGCCAAATCCCTGCAGTTCCTTCGCCCGGTTCTCATACGCCTGCGTCAGGTACTGTTCTTCCGAGACTTCTGCCGGGCAAGCGTCCTGCTGGTCGATTTTTCGTTCGCTTCGTTGTAGGCCAGCTTGTAAAGCTCCGGGATTTTGTCCGTCATCTGGCTGGCGTAGTAGTCGCCCGCCTGCGCCGCCGCGTTCACCGCGTAGCTGGACGGAATGCCTCCGCTGGCTGCCGCCGCCGCGCCCCCCAGCGCGTCCTGCGTGGCTCTCTGACCTTCCCGCGTGTACTGCTTGCGGTACTGGCTGTAAAGCTGGTCGTTCTCCGGGTCATAGCTGAAGTCCTTCCGGTTCACGATCTGGTCAAGCAAGTCCTGAATGGTCGCGTCGTAGCGGTTGTTGTATTCCGGCTGCGCCTCGCCGTAGGAATAGCTGCCGTAGCCCAGCTGCTTGTCCAAAAGGCCGCTGATGGTGTCGGCATAGTTGTTTTTGTAGGTCGGCGCTGCGCTGCTCTGGAAATCATTGGGGGATAGCGGGTCAAGGTAGAAGTTTGCGCCCCTCTGCCCGCCGGTGTACCCGCCGTAGCTGGAGCGGATGCCCTCCGCGCCGAGGTTGGCCAGCGCCCGTGCCTCGTCCGTGGCAGCGTTTTTGTAGTCCTGCTTGTACTTCAGGATGCTCATTCCTGCGTCCGGGTTCTGCTGCGCCAGCTTCAGGTCTGCGTCAGAGAACTGCCCGCCGAGGCCGCTGCTCTGCATCGCTTTCTGAAAATCGTCGTATGTGTATCTGTTTGCCATAGTCCGCCCCTTTCTTATAGTTCGCTGCCGTTGTACACTTCCCGCACCAGCGAATACAGTCTGCATCCGCCGTTTCCGGTCATCCGGATGCGGAAGTGGTCGCACCGGCGCGGGATAATCGGCAGGTAGTAGCTGCGCTTCACTTCCGTCTGCAGCGTCTTCACCGTCCGCCACACGCCGTCGCTGTCGAACTGCATGTCGATCTGCACGCTTGCATCTTCATCCAGCTCCAGCCGTAGCAGCAGCTTTCCGATGCCCTTCTTCTCCGGTGTCGCCGTGGAAGAGGACGAATAGGTGGTGTACTCGTAGAAGTCCGCCCACTCCGCCTTCCATGCTACCAGCGCTTCCTGCACCGCGCCTTGCGGCACGCTTCTGGCGTTGCCGTTCATCCAGAGCTTGCCGGTCGCATCAAGGCAGTATAGCTCCTCATTCCAGCCCCAGCCCACAGCCTGCGTGCTGTCCTCTCTGTGCCACAGGTTGGTGCGGGTGTCGAAGGCAAACAGCTGATACACCCCCGTCGTGTCCTGTAGCGAGACGAAATACTTTGTCCCGTCGCTGCCCGCCACGCCGTTCCGGAAGCGCTGCGTGCCGAATGCCGCGCTCACGCTCTGCGGGATGCCGCCGCTCCATGCCACAATGCCTGTCCGGCTCAGGTAGAAAAGCGTCTCGCCTGCGATGGCAAGGCTCTCGTCGCTGCCTCTTTCCACGCCCAAGCTGGCGCTGCCCATCACCTGAAAATTGGACGGCTTGTCGCCGTAGACCTTGTAGATGTGCTCCTCCTTGAAGAAGCACGGATAGCCGAGATAGCTGCAGCACGCCGTAAAATCTCCGGTGCTTTCCACATCCACCGCAAAGCTGTCCGTCGCCACGCCGTCAAACACATTCCAGTTGAAGATGTCGCCCAGCTTGCTGGCGTAGATCGTGTCGCCCTTGCATCCCCACAGCCGGTTTTCATTCTCGCAGATATAGTCTAACTCCGGAACCGTGCGGCTGAGTTGCAATGTTTCGCTGTCTCCGCCGTCCGAGATGGTGAAGGTGTTCTCATAGAAGCGCAGGTTGTCCCCGTCAATCTCCCGGATAATGGCGGTCTTGTTGTTCTCCGGATGCGTCGTCGCGCCGGAGATCGTCACCGCGTCGCCCTCGTTGAACTTTGCTCCCGCACCCACAGCGTAGATGGTGTTGGCTTTTGCTTCCTCGCCCGCGTAGGTGCCGTCCTGAATCTTCGCGCTCCCGCTCCAGCTGCTTTCCAGTGCGCCGAAGTCGCCCGTCAGGCGGTTGTAGTATTTCTTGTCCGGCAGGATGACGATGTACGCGCCGAGGCTTGCGAACTTCTTGTGCCCGTCGGTGACGATGCCCTTCAGCTCGCCGTCGGCGTAAAAGCCCGTTCCATCCGCCCAGTACAGCCCGTCGTGGGCATATAATCCGTTCGGTTTCGTCAGCGTCCGGCATGTCCACCGCCTTGCGCGCGGGCTTAAAAGGGGATAGAAGTCGCTCGTCAGATTCTCCATGTCCCACAGGTCGCCGTTCTCCGCCGCAAGCGTGTGGTTGTATCCGCCGAACTTCACCTGCTTGCGCTTGCTGATGCCGTCGCCGTAAGCCATGGATGGCAGCCCGATCGCCATTATCCCTCACCTCCGAACACGATGAACTTCTCCAGTGCCTCCAGCTGCATGGGCGTGATCTTCTCCGGCACCGGCGCGTGCTGCACCGTGAAGTCGTCCTCCACCTGCGTCATGCCCAGCGCCCTGCGTTCCCTCTGGTATCCCGCCGCCGCGTCCGCATCCCGGTAGGGGAAGGTGCCCCGCTCCGTCCACTTGATGTTTCCCTTTTCATCCTTCTCCGCGTACTTCTCTGCCAGTTTCAGCTCCTCGCTCTGCAAAAACTCCACATGGCTCTGCAGCTGCTTCTTCACCATCATCACAGCAAATGCCGTCTGATAGTCCATCTCCTTCTGCTGCAGCTGCACCGCAGCCAGATAGGCGTTTGCGCATTCGATCAAATACATGCTTTCCCTCCTTAGCTGCTGCTCACTTGAAGCAGCGTCCCGTTGACATACACATCTCCCGTCAGGTAGATGCCACTGTCACCTCTGATGGTCATTCTCGTCCCCGCATACAGGAACACGTTCTCGTCCGCCTCCATACTGATGCCGCTGGCGCTCTGCAGCTTCATGGCAAAGCCCACGCCCTGCACATAGTTGGTGTAGATGAACATGCGGTAGGCTCGCTCGTATTCCGTGCCCGCGCCCTGATCGTCCAGTCGGATGCCGCCCGCCACATAGTTGGTGTTCAGGTAGCAGAACTCGATCTCGCCGCCCACGGTTCCGTTGGCTTTCAGTACGCTTTTGAAGGTGCTGCCCTCGATGGTGCAGCCGTAGATGTCGATGGCCTCGATGGTGCCCGTGGTGATGTTGTCCCCGTTGATGGTCGTCCAGCCGCTGGTGGACAGGTCTGTGAAGCTCACCATGCCGGAGAAGCTGATGGACTGGCTGCTCAGCTGCACGCCGTTTGCCAAAAGCCGAATGGTGGAGCTGGATGAGCCGTTGGTCACGCTCAGCGTCATGCCGTTCACCGTCTGCGTCAGGGAAGAGATGTTCCCCTCTGCGTCCGAGATGCGGCTTGTCAGGCTTGTGGCCGTCTGCTGCAGGGTGGAGATGCTGCCCTCCGCGCTGCTGATGCGGCTTGTCAGGCTTGTGGTGGTGGCGGTGAGCTGCGTGATGTTTCCCTCCGCGTCGCTCAGCCGCGCGCCCAGTCCCGCCGCCGTCACTGTCAGCGCTGCGATATTCGCCTCGTCATCCTTCAGCTGCACATACACCGGCTCCGTGATGATGTTTGCGATCTCCTCCAGCCCCGCGTCATTGAAGTTCTCCTTGTCAAGGTTTCCCATGCTGTAGCGCAGCTGCTCCAGCAGCATGTAGAGATAGCTTGTGATCTTCTCAAACTTCTCGTCCGTGCTCTGCTCCTGCGTCAGCGTCGGGAAAGTGGTGTCTGCCGTCAGCAGGTTTGATGGCATCTTTCATGCCTCCTTTCGCGCAGAAGGCGGAGACCGGCGGAATGCACCGGCCTCCGCCGCTCTCTCAGTCCTTCACCGCAGGCTCCATGCCCACGGCCTTCAGCTTGCGGTCAAACGCCCCGCCGCGATACTCCAGCACAAGGGTGCGCACCATGTCGTGGCTCAGGTCGATGATGTCCTCGTTGCCCGTCGGGTCGCTGCCGTCGCCGCCGAGGATGTTTGCATCCATCAACTTTTCAACGATGTCGTGGAACTCCTTGTTCTTGATGTCCCGCAGCCGTTCGTATCTCACCATGTTTTCTTCCTCCAGTCTTTCGTTTACTTCCTTTGCGATCTGCCCGTGATGCTCGTACAGCCAGTTGCCGGGGCAGCTCTTATTGGCAAACCAGCGGTGCACCGTCATGTTCTGCTTGTCCACCTGACCTACGAGGTTTTGATCTCCCTTCCACCGCAGTTCAGGGATGTGATTCCGCTTGCAGATGTCCACCAGCAGATTGATGAGGCTCCTGTAGGCTTCCTCCGTGATCGGCCACGGCTCGCCGTCTGCGCAGTTGGCCGCCTCGATGGTCACAGCCCGGTTGTCGTTGCTGGCGCTGGAAGTGCACCAGCTGCGGTTTCCCTCGTCCACATACAGCGCGATTCTGCCGTCGCTGCCGATGCCGTAGTTGCTGCTGGCCTCCCGCGATCTGTCTGCAAACAGTCTGCCGCAGCTCTCCACGCTCAGGTTTCCCGCCATGCAGTGGATGCTGATGGTGTCGATGGCGTGCCTGCGCTTGCCGGAGTGGTTCGGGCTGAGCCGGGTATAGCTCACCAGCTTACTGTTGCTCATGGTCTTCCTCCTTGCCGGGTGTCGCGGTGCTCAGCATGTCCTTCAGCTTCTTCAGCACATCCACCGCATACGCCGTGAACGCCGCCAGCAGCGCGATATGTACCGCCGTCATCAGGTTCACCGTCTGTCCCTCCGCCTCGATGACCAGCAGATCAGGGTTCAGCCAGCCTGCGTAGTACACCGCAATGAGCGACGCAGCCACCACGCCGCCCTTGATGCAGCCGTTGCGGAACTTCATCATGTCCCATGTGCCCTCCATGAAGGCGTTCACGCTTCCGAGGGCGATGTTTGCCGCGATCAGCAGCACCAGCCCGATACCCAGTCTCACGATTGCAATGTCCGTCATGGTCTTGCTCCTTTCATAAGTCCGTTACCTGTTCTTCCTTCCTGCCGACACCGCCGAAGCTCTCCCGCTTTTCAAACAGGCTCTTCACGCAGTACAGCAGCACCACGCCGATGATCTCCGTCACCGCCGTCCGGCTCAGGCTTTCCGCAATCTCCGTCCTGCCGAGGAAGGCGAGGGCGTAGCTGCACCACACCCAGCCGATGCCGTTGATAAGGCACACCCACACAATGCGCTTGGTGGTCGTTGTCTTGCTTGGCCGTCTTCTCTGATGCCTGCCGCTCATGTTTCTCTCTCCAGATCATCAATGCGGTGGTTTGCCACCTTCAGTTTTTCCTCGAAGACCGCCGCCTCCTCTTCCAGATGGTAGGTGCGCTCCACCAAACCGTTGTGCTTTGCCACCTTCTTCTCCAGCTCCTCCAAGCGGTAGGCGATGAGTGCCGCGCTTTTCTTGTTTGCGAAGTACGCCCCCGCCATGGTGCCGATCAGGCTCAGCACAGCCACGATGACCGTCTCCGTCATGCCGTCACCTCTGTCCATCCATACACGCCCGGCTCCCACACGTTCGCGTCCACATCGCTCGTCCAGTGTTTGCCGTTGTGGCTCACCTTTGCGCCCTTGGCGTAGGCATCTGTGCTGCCCACCGGCTGGCTCCACTCCGGCCATTCCTCCGCCGGGTCGGAGATGCCCACCCACAGCGACGGGCTGTCCTCCGGTTTCCAGTCCGCCTGCGAGGTGTGCGCCTGCAGGCATTTGTAGAGCTTTCCGCTGCGTTCCCTGATCTGTCCTGCGGTGTAGGCCACCGGGTACGTCCACGGGCTGAACAGCTCCGCGTGCTCTCCTGCCGTCACTCCGTCGATGTCTCCCCTCTCTGTCATGGTGACAAAGGCGATGCCCACCGCCTCGCTGCTGCTCTGCAAAACCGTGCCGGTGTCCTTCTCAATGAGCTGTACTTCCTCCAGTTCATCAAGCCCCGTGTGCCCCATCAGACGGTATACCGTGCCGTCCACGGCCACGCCCTGTGCGTCCTCCTCTTCGCAGAGGATGTAGAAGCCGTCCGCGTGCCTGCGGATGTAGTTCGGCTTCTCTGCCAGCGCGATCACGCCGCCGTCCTTTCTGATCTCGTACATGCTTTCACGCTCCTTTTCCCATCAGTCGTCTGTAGAATCTATCCATCCGCCGCAGCACCCGGTAGCTGTTGCCCCGCCGCATGTGTCCGCGCCAGCTCTCGTACGCCGTTCGGATGTCCTCTTCCGTCATTCTCCCTTCGTCCATCCAGCGCCGGAATGTCTTCAGCTTCCGCCGCATCCGCCGCGCGCTCTTGCGGCACATCTTCCGCCGCACCTTCCCGGTCTCCGTCAGGTAGAACCGCGTCTTCAGAAAGTGCAGCTCCTGCAGCTTCACGATGCGCGTCTTCTTCTCGTTCATCCGGATGCCGAGGTCTGCGCATACCGCCCGGATTTGCTTCAGGCATTCCTGCAGGTAGTCCCGGCTCTCGTGGATGAGATACCCATCGTCCATATATCTGCCGTAGCCCTCGATGTGCAGTTGCTCCTTGATGAAGTGGTCAAGCCGGTTCGGCAGCATTAGCGCGTCGATCTGGCTCACCTGACTGCCGAGGCCGAAGCCCCGCTCGCCAAAGTCCTCCATCAGACCGCACGCCAGCTTTCGCACCCGCTCGTCCCTTATTCGCCGCGCGCTCTCATGGTAGATCGGCTCGTGCGGCGCAGAGTTGAAGTAATCCGAGAAGTCAAACACCAGCGCCCAGCCGTCCGTCCCGTGCTTGCGGTAGTGCCGCTGCAGGTGGCAGGTCAGCCTATCCATGGCAAAGTCGATACCCTTACCCTTCAGGCTCGCCGCATTGTCGTAGACGAACGCCGCCGAGAACAACGGCACCAGCGCGTTATCACACAGGCATCGCTGCACCACGCGCTCCGCGATGTGCACGCTGCGGATGTGCCGCAGCTTCCCTCGTTCCATCAGGTCGAAGGCGAAAAAGCCCTTGGTCTTCCATGTGCCGTCCATCAGCTCCCGGTGTGTCCGGGCGATGTTGGCGGTAAAATTTCCGAGATACCGCTGCGTGGAGCATTTCCAGCCCACGCCCTTGCAGCATTCCCGTCCCGCACGGTACAGGTGCTCGTAGCTGAACACCTGCTCAAAGCTCCCGCACGCCTCGCTGCGCGCGTCTCTTCGCCTCTGGCGTTCTGCGTGCCGTCGCCTGTACCGCGCCTCGTGTCTCTCTTCACTCGTCATAATTCTCCCCACCCGTTAGGGCATCCCCTGTACGGAATTGTTCTTTGGTGCGTGTTCCATCCGCGTGGCAGTACCAGCCATGGAACGGGCTGTCCGCACATTCGCCCGCCATGCAAGCAGCGTCCGGCTGACTGCATCAGAGGATTGTTTTGGCTGTGCCGGGAACAAGCTCTCCTTCTGCAAGGGTGCTGCTTCGCCGCTGCCGGTTACTGTCCTGACCCATCTCTTGCAGAATCCGAAGGCCACGCCATTCGCATTGCTCGCGTTGTTGTAGTTGGCGCTGCCGTTGCTGTTGACACGGCAGAAATGCGTGGAGTTGCTGCCACGCGGAGAGCGCTCCCACCAGTTGTTCGCGCTGCCGCAAGTGCAACAAATACAGAGCTTGACCCATGTTCTTCATTCCGGAAGGTCTTTGTACCGCTGCCGGTCGTTCTTCTTCACCGCCGCGATGAGCTTCGCTTCCTCGCAGATGAGGTCGCCCCAGCGCTGCATCGCCTTGTGAATCCACCCGTAGCCCTCCGGGTTCTGCAAAATGCTGTCATACAGCAGCTGCAGCTTCGGGCTGAGGTTCTGCAGCGCGTTGTTCGCTCGCATCAGCTCGTCCCTGCGCAGCTGCGCCTCGTGCCGGTTCGTCGGCCAGATGTTGTTTGCCGCCCGTACCCGGTCATGCACCTCGCTGCTCAGCTCCATGATGCGTCCCGTCAGAAACCGCTCGTACCGCTTCGGTGCCTTCATGCAGCACGCAAAGGTGTGTGCCTCCAGCTGTCTTGCCGTTTCGATGAACTGCACGCTGCTCTCGCCTCGTTTGGATTTGTAGACCGACATGGTTCTCTCCCTTCCATCCCGCAGCACACAGGCTGCGGGATTGCCTTAGATGCTGGATTAAAAGCAGAAGCCGAAGGCCACGCCATACGCATAGCTCGCGTTGTTGTAGTCGGCGTTGCCGCCGCTGTCGACAACGCAGAAATACGTGGAGTTGCTGCCAATCGGAGAGCGCTCCCACCAGGTGTACGCGCTGCCGTTATACTTCTTCACCTTGCTGTTGCCCGCCTTGTAGTAGTCGTACTGCGTGCCCTCGCCGCTCTTGGAATAGCTGACGCTGCCGAAAATCTCGATCTCGCTCAGCAGAAACAGCTTGTCCGCCGTGGTGTTGATGGTGGCGCTCTGACTGCCCGCAGAGGTCAGCTTGTTCACCTCCCGGATGCCGTTCTGTACCTCCGTCGGCATCAGCGCCAGAATGGCAGGCAGGTGTGTGCTTCGCATGGCGCAGCTCGTCCAGCCGCCGCTGTTGGTGTTGGAGCTGTTCATGTTCTTGGTCTCGCCGTAGCAGTCGTGCAGCTGGAAGGTCAGCGGTGCCTTCCCACCGGAGGCGTAGGTGTCGTGGTTCTTGCCGATGATGTCGACCTGATAGCTTGTGCCGTTGATGGTCATCGTCTTGCTGTTGCCCACCACCCATGTGCTCGGCACGCTGCCCGAATGGCACGCCGCGATGATGGAAGCCCAGTCGTTGTCCGCGAAGTTGTCCTTCAGGAAG